>Ga0079997_118657_pt1 | contig 14324 bp, 7 predicted proteins | sample PerSpoCPS_CMetaG_FD_69200 | JGI IMG/M metagenome (GOLD analysis project Ga0079997, IMG submission 69200) | Archaeal communities from Yellowstone National Park, Wyoming, USA - Perpetual Spouter C (PS_C) MetaG (SPADES assembly) (version 2) | ecosystem: Environmental > Aquatic > Thermal springs >... | reverse complement strand
CCGCCTTCCGCGAGCGGGCCGACGAGCTGCTGCAGGGCTACCTCCGCGCCTGCGCGGAGGCGGGGGAGGCGTCCGATGAGGCGCTGGTGGCGCAGGCGCGCCGGGCGATCAGATAGCGCGCCTGGCTTTTGAGCGCGGCGTCCGTTTCCTCCTGCCGGCGGCAGCGGGCCGGCGCGTCGTGAAAAAATGTCGCACAATGGGTCTTGGGCGACGCTCCTGCCGGCCCCGGAGCCCTGGAAAGGGGCCCGGATCCGGGGGTCAAATGGGTCGCACAAAAATCGGGGAGGGTCCGAAATGGCCGCATGGGAGAGCGCGGTGCAGTCCTTTCTAACAGCTCTCTCTTCCCCCAGAACCCAGGACCGCTACCAGGCGGCGCTTTCGGAGTTCGCCGCCTGGTATCGCCAGACCTTCCGGGATGATCCCGATCCGGCGCTGCTGACGGATCTGGAGGTCCGCGACTACGTTGCGTATCTTCAGGCGGTTCGCAAACTTTCCCCCTCCTCAATCCACCTCCGCCTCTCCGCCCTCCGGGGGCTTCTGAAGAGCCTGGGCCGCACCCTTCGGGTCCGGGGGCCGCGGATGCAGAAGCCGCCCGTGCGAGCTCTCTCCGCGCGGGAACTCGGGCGGCTGTTCGCGGCCGCCGAAGGCGAGGACTGGATCGACAAGCGCAACACAGCCATCCTCGCCCTAATGGCGAAGGCCGGCCTGCGGGTAGGGGAGGTCGTCGCATTGGAGCTCGCCGACATCGAGCTCAACGCCCGATCCGGGTGGGCCACCGTCCGGATGGGCAAGGGCAACAAAACGCGCCGCGTCCCCCTCAACAGCGACACCCGCCAGGCGCTGCAGGCTTACCTGGCTGTTCGTCCAGATGTCCCTGCGAAGGCGCTTTTCGTCTCCCGGACCGGGACGCCGCTCTCGGTGCGGGACGTCCAGCGCCTGGTAGTCGATCTGGCACGGCGGGCCCGCATTGATGGAAAGGTCACGCCGCACATGCTGCGGCATACCTTCGCCACGCGGCTCATTGAGCGCGGCGCGGATGTGGCGGCGGTGGCGGCCCTCCTGGGCCACGAAAGCATTGCCACCACCAGCCGCTACCTGCACCCCTCCGAGGCCCGCCTGGCGGAAGCCGTGGAGGGGGTGTGAGATGATGAAAGAAAGGAGGAGGAGATGGGCGCGAAGAGTCCGGATCCGATCCGCCGGCTGGTTTACTGCTTCTCCTCGGGGATCTCTCCCTTCCGGGAAGAGGCGAACGCGGGCCTGGAGGAGGTTCCGGGCCTGCTGGAGGAGGCGCGCCGACAGGGGATCGATGTGGAGGAGGTGGATCTCTCGAAGCAGGATGAGGAGAAGCGGAGGGTGCTCTATGAGCAGGCCGCTGCGGCAGCGGAGAAGAGTCGATGCAAAATCCACAAACTCTTCGGCTTCCGCCGGCGCGGATATGGGCGCTATTTCGGCCGGGAGGTGCCGGCTCTTCTGGTCTATCGGGGAGAGGAGCGCATCCCGGCTGAGGTGTATCCGTGCCGTCGGAGGGGCCGGGTGATGTCCATTCGGGATTTCCTGAAGGGGCTGCCGGAGGCGGAGCGCTCTTTCGAGCCGATCCGCCGGGAGGATCTGGCGCGCCTGGCGGAGATCGCCCGGGGGGCCCTGGAGGATTTCATTCGGCGCCACCCGCGGTGGGCGCCGTATCGGGAGCGCCTGGTGGCTATCGCGCTGTGTCAGGGGGCGGCCTGCCACTACCTGGATGGGCGGACGGGGGTGAAGGACTTCGACGTCTGGCTTTTCTTCTCGGAGATCCCCGGTCAGCCTTTTCCTTATCGCTGGCATTCCCGGTATGACTTTGGTCCCTCGCGGTTTGGCCGGACGCCGGGGTTTTGGGGTCTTGGGCGGCGGGTGGACGTGCTGGGGCGCTTGCTGAAAATTTCTCCGGATGAGGATCCGGCGCGGGCGATTTCCGGATATCTGAAAGCGGGCAAGGAGCCAACCCCACGGCATCTTCGGGAGAAGGCGGTGATTCTTCTCGATCCGCCGGAGCGGCTGGGGGAGATCGTGTGGGAGGGCCGATGCGGATCCGGGCAACGGCCGGGGGATCTCAGCGGCCACCCCTATGGAGAGGCCCAGGGATGAGGCCGGAGTCTCGAACGGATCGGCTGGATGAGGCGGTGGGGACCACGGGGTGAGGGGAACTCGGCATGGGTTCGACTTCCCGGTCCAATGGGTTGCTGCTCCCTCGTATAGACTGGGATCTCCTCCGGGAGCAAATCCGGAAAGAGATCGCGGCCCGAGAGGATGTGTTGCCCGTGGTCTCCGCATACCGATGGTGGGCCCGTCGTCCGGGACGTTTGTTTGGGGCCATTCTGGATGCCGCGGGTCCGGTTCGGGTGGCGGATCCTTTCGGCGGGGGCGGCACAATCGCCGTGGAGGCGGCCCGGCGAGGACTGCCTGCTTACGTTCAGGATCTGTACCCCTGGCCAATCTTCGGGATGGCGACCGCCTTTACCCCTGTGGCTCCTGAGCGGCTCGTCGAAGCCGGTCGAAAGCTCCTGAGCGCCCTGGAGCCCCTGCGCCAGCCATATATCCGCCCGGATGGGCGCGAGCTAACCCATGTCCTGCGAGTCCGCTTAGGGCGATGTCCCGGGTGCGGAAAGGAGCTGGCCCTGTTCCCGGATCCTCTCGTCTCCCTGGCCTCGCGCCGGGCGGGCGAGACGCAGGCTTACTACGGATGCGCCGCGTGCGGAGAGATCTGGCTGGGCCCGCGAGCCCATGTTCCGCTCCATTGCCCGACCTGCCGGAGGCCCCTTTCGATCCGGTCCGCGCGGGGTCGGCTGCGTTGCCCTCTGTGTGAGCGCTCGGATTCGGCGGGCGCTTTTCTGGAAGCCCCGCCTCGATGGCGCCCGGTGCTGGTGCAGGAGGTGGTCCCAGGCCCCAGGCCGCGGGTGATCCTTCGTCCGGTGGACCCGGCGGATCCTGTGAACGCCCGGCCCGCATCCGAGGTCTTCCCGGAGCTTCGGGAGCCCATCCCTCCCGGTCAGGAAACCAACCGCCTGCGCAACGCGGGCTTTCAAACCTGGGGAGATCTATACACGGAGCGCCAGGCGGCGGTCTTGCTGGAGGGGCTTCGGGCGCTGGCGGAGACGGAGAGCCCGATTCGAGACCATCTGGCCCTGGCGCTCCTAGGGGCCGCCGAGATGCCCGCTTTCCTGACGCGCTGGGACCGCTATCATCCGAAGGCGATCGAGGCCATGGCCCATCACCGCTATGCGCATACGCTGCTGGCCGTGGAGACCAATCTTCTCTCCCCCGTGGGCCGGGGAACCCTTCCTCGCAGGCTTCGCGCGCTCCAGGGGATGGCGGAGTGGGTCCGTCGGGAGCTCCGGGTGGATTCCCTCCCGCGTCTGCTTCCGGACCTGTCCGAACGTGTTCATCCGGAATCCGGCGTCTACCTGGCTCTCGGGAGCAGCGTCCGGATGGCCCTGAAGGATGGTGCCGTGGATCTGGTCCTCACCGATCCCCCCTATCACGATGACGTTCAGTACGGCGAGCTGGCAAGGCTTTTCCATTTCTGGCTGCGGCGTTATCGCCCGCTGCCGGATATCGACGAAGGGGAGGAGGCGGTTCCCAATCGCGCGAGAAACGGTCGCGGAGGCTATGCGGAGATCCTGGAGCGCTGTTTCCTGGAATGCCGGCGGGTTCTCCGCCCCGGCGGGCGTCTGGTGTTCACCTTCCGCAATCGGGAGCTTCGGGCCTGGCAGACGCTGTGCGTCGCTCTGGGCCGGGCCGGGTTTCGAATCCATGCCATAGTCGTGCTTCGGACGGACGAGCTGCGGGATCCGACCCGCAAAGGAAGCCGTTCCTTGCGTCACGACCTGATCCTGGAATGTGCAGGGCCCGAGGTCCCGGCCCCGGTCTGGCCTTTTGTCTATGCTGGCCGCAGCAGCGAGGAAAGAGCGCTGCTGGCGGCGGGCCTGGCCATGGCGGAGGCTCTTCGGAAAGGCCAGAGCGAGCGCCTGCCGGAGGTCTTTCATAAATGGAGGAGGCGGCTTGGGCTTCGGGAAGGAACCTGGATTCGATAGCGGTTTCTGGAATCCGGATCCTTATACGCCGCCCGGGGCGTTGCTGCGGCTTCTCCCGCCGGGATTTTGTCCGTTCGAGAAGCTGACAGCGGCCATGGTGGCGGCGGCCGTGGAGAGATCGCCGCGCCCTCTGCGCTTGCTGCCCATGGCCTCTCCGCCGGCCCCCAATCTGCTCCCGGCGTCCGTCGCCGGCCTGCTGGTCCAGGACCTGGTCGGCCGCCGCCGGGCGGGTCGGCCTTTGCTCCACGGCGATCTGCTGGCGCTGACCCCTGCCGCGCGGGGAGCGATGGTGTGGCTGCAAGGCCTCCAGCTGGGAGATGTGATGCTGGGCGAGGTGTGGGAGGTTGAAAGCCTGACCCGTTATACGCCCAAAGGCGGAAGGGACGAGCCCCGGGTGTATTTCGCCAATCCGGGGATCGACCTTTCCGTTGTGCCGGATCGGCGCGCGGCGGCGATCATTATAGAGGCCATGCTGCCTTCCGTGCTCCATCGGCTCCCCGAGCTGCTGAGCCATTTCCGAAACGTTCCGATCTCTATCCTGATCGCCCCTCCTCTCTCGCGGGAGAGGTGGCAGGCGATTCCGGATCACCGGGAATGGATAGTCTGGCTCTGGGATCCTCCCATGCGGGAGGGATCTTCAGGAGCCCCGCGGCATGTCTGGGTCAGTTCGGAGGACCGCCTGGAGGAAGCGCTCATGGATGCGGAGGAGGGCCTGGGGGAGTGTCTGGAGATCCTTTCCGACACGTTCCCCCCGCTGCGGGAGGCCTGGGGGATTTATCATCAACTCCGCCAGCTGGCGGTCCCCCTGTCCGACCTCGAGGAGAGCCTCCGCCCCTCCCTGCGTCACCGCCTGGATTGGATGCGGAGGCAGGACCCGCCGCAGGCCGCCGCGGAAAGGCGCTGGGGCCGTTTGCTTTCGGCGCTCGACGGGGCTTATCGGCATCTGATCGCCCTCCGGGAGCCGCCCAAATTCTGGGCCCTGGCTCAGCGGCTGAGCGAGCTTCTCCCTTGTGTTGAGAAGATCCGCATCGTTGTGCCTCGTCGAGAACACGGCATGCTCCTGGGCCTCATGCTGATCCAGCTTTTTGAACAGCAGGCGGTTGAGCAGATTGAGATCCTCACTCCCATCCAGGAGGCGCGCCGTGTGGCGGCGGGGGAAGTCCGATGGACGCTGTTGCCGGGATGCCGTCCGGCGACGTATCGCTTCCTGGACGTCTACTTCCCCGAGCCCGTCGAGGTTTTCGCCTACTCTTACGAAGCCGAATTGGAGAAGAGGGCCCTTGAGCGGGCTTACGATGATCTGAAGCGGTGGCAGGAGCCCGCGGCGAGGCGCGAGGCGCTGTCCCGGATGGGGATTGTTCCCTCATCCGGGCTGCCGGGCCCATGTCAGCCGGAGCGGATCGTGAGGGATCTGGAGACGCCGCGGCCTCGCCCGGTCCGTCCCCTGGCCGTCATCTCCGGGCCCGAGCTCGGCCGCCTGCTGGAGGCCTGGGATCAGGAGCTGGAATGGGAGTCCGGGCTGCAGTGGGAAGAGGAGGGTGTGGACGTCTCAGCGCTGCAGGATTCCCCTCGGCCCGGCGAGCGGGTCCACGTCATCCTGGAGGATGGCCGGCGGCTCTCTTACTGGGCCGGCCAGTTCGTATATGTGTTCTACGAGAGCCTGGATCAAGTCCAGCGGCTCCAGGCGCGGGACCTGCGGCCCAACATGCGCCTGGTGCTGCTGGTGGATGCCAGCTACGAAGGGATCTATGAGCGGCTGCTGGACGCGCTGAGGAAGCAGGCAGGGGTGGGCCGCCTGTACCTGGATCTATGGCAGGCGGCGAAGGCCAAGCTTCGAAAAGCGCGTCCGAACCTGAGGGATCTTTATGAGCGTCTCGTGCGGGAAGGTTTGAGCGTGAGCTATCCAGCCTTCGCAGCCTATTTCAAGGGGGACGATCTGGACGAAGGGACCCTGGCGCCACAAAGGTATGACGACATGGCTGTTCTGGCGCGGCGCAGCGGCCTGTTCCGGGACAGCGCGCTGATCCGTGAAACCTTCGGGTGGATTCAGCGGGAGAGGACGCTGCGCCGTCAGGTCGGCCGGGCGCTGCATCAGGTTCTCCGCGGCATCGTCACCGGGGAAGGATACCGCGAGGGCCTGCAGATCGCTCGGGAGATCGGACATGAGATCTATGACATCATGACAGCGGTCGAGCTGGCCACCGTACGCGACGTCGTACGCGACGTGCGCCGAGGATGACGAAGGGGGGGCGTGTCCCATGGACGGACAGGACTTTTATGAGCACGAGCTGCAGCTGGTTCGCTTTCTGGCCGATCGCCTGGAGCGTCGGCTGGCGGGGCGAGAGGAGGACCGGATCGTCAACCGGCTTCCTGTGGATCATTGCCGCCTCGGGGTTCTGCTCCCATCCGAGCGCGGGACGGAGGAGCCGGAGTTCGCGGAAGGGGAACCGGTGGAAGAGCCGGACGACTCCCCGTCGGGAGAGCCGGTCCGAACGGCCGTCGGGCCCGGCGGGACGGCCAGCGGCCCCGATGAGGCGGCCGCAGGGGAGGAAACGGGGAGCGCCGAGGCGCGCGAGGAGCGTCTCCCTCTCCGCCGTCCGCCTTCGGCGTTGGGGATGGAGCTGCGGATCCGGCCGGAAGGCGGGGAGATCCTCCTGGAGGTGGAGGTCGAGTTCGCCGTTTACACGCGGCATCTTCCGACTTTCGAAGAGCAGCGCCGCTCCCTTGGCGGCGAGGCCCGCCCCGAGGGGGCGGCGGGCTCCATGACCCTGGCGGAGGTTTGTCAGCGCTGGACGGTCCGTCCGGGGCCTGTCCGTTTCCGCGTTCCCCTCGCTCGCCCCTTCCGCGCGAACGATGGGGGGGCGGTCCAGCGGGCCATCGAGGGGATCCTGGATCAGGCCTGCGGCCGGCCGGATGCCATGCGGGCGCTCATGCGCGTCCCGGAGGTGCCGGAGCAGGCCCTGGCCAGCGAGGAAAGCTTTCAACAGTGGCTGGCCAAGGAGGTCCTTTATCGCCCGCTCGTTCGGCCTCCCCTTCGGGCGGCCCTGACCGTCCACGCGCGGCCTCGGGCGAACGGGGATGTTCAGATTCAGGTCTATCTGGAAAACCGCACGCCGTCCAACCGAAACAAACGCTCTGAGGACTACTACCACATCCTGGCGGACGTCCAGATGACGGTCCGCCTCCTCCGGGGGGAGGCGTCTCCGGTGGAGATCCTGCCTGTTCCCAAGGATTACATGTATGACCGGCGGGTGTGGGCCGTGGGCCATAACGCTTCGGTGGAGGCGGATGCGGACCGGCGGACGTTTCGCACCCAAACCCTGGCTCGCTACGAGCAGCCCCGGCTGGCCTTGCGGTCCTCGGAGGATGCCCGGTTCGATGTTCTGAGCCAGGATCCCCTGGGAGCTCTGGGCCGAATCTGGAACGACATGGAAGCCTTTGCCCAGGAATGGGAGCGGAAGCTGGACACGAACGAGCTGGGGCTGGATGCGGAATCCCTGAAGGCCTGCCGGAAGGACCTGGAATCATTTCGAGAAGAGATCGATCAGTTCGCATGCGGGATCGCCGCCATGGTTGCGGACCAGCGGCTTCTGGACGCCTTCAAGGCCATGAATCGGGTGATGGGACGGGTGGCCGGATCCCGCTTTGACCGCTGGCGCCTGTTCCAGGTGGTCTTCATCGTGTCTCAGCTTCCCGCCCTGGCCGCCCGTGAGGGCCGTCGCCGCGGGGAATGGCCGCCCGGAAGGCCCCGGAGGTGGGAGGACCATCTGGAGATCGGAGAGGTGTTGTGGATCCCGACCGGCGGCGGCAAGACGGAGGCCTATCTGGGCCTGGTCTGCTGTGCCATTCTCTACGATCGGCTTCGCGGCAAGAAGGGCGGGGTGACGGCCTGGCTGAGGCTGCCCCTGCGGATGCTGAGCATCCAGCAGCTTCAGCGGGCCCTCCGGATGATCTGGGAGGCCGAGCAGGAGCGCCGGGCGCTCCTCGGAAGCCAGGCTGACCTGTCCGATCCCATCCGCCTGGGTTATTTTGTGGGCTCGGGGGCCACGCCGAACATCCTCTACCCGGAGGATCTGGATCGGCTCGATGCTCAGGGCCTGGAGCGGCTGCGTCTTGCGCCCAACTGCGTGGGGTGCGGAGGCAGGGGAACCGTTCGGGTCCATCTGGACCGTCGGAACGTGCGGATTCTGCACCGCTGCGAGGCGTGCGGGGCGGAGCTTCCTCTTCTGATCTCCGATTCGGAGATCTACCGCTTCCTGCCCGCCCTGGTCATCGGGACGGTCGACAAGATCGCCGCCATTGGGATGCAGCAGCGCTTCGGGATTCTCATTCGAGGACCGGAGTGGCGATGCGCTCATGGCTACGGACGCGGCGAACGCTGCGGTTTCGGCTGCCGCGGAAGGGAGCGGAGTCCGGTGTCCATCCGTGATCCGGCCCCGAGCTTGTACATCCAGGACGAGCTTCATCTCCTGCAGGAGGAGCTGGGGGCTTTTGCGGGCCATTACGAGACGCTCCTCCGCTATCTGGCGGAGGATGGCTCGGGCCAGCCCCCCAAGGTGATCGCGGCCACGGCCACCATCGAGGGGTTTGAGCATCAGATGCGGCATCTTTACGGGGTGCGGCGGGCCCGGAGGTTTCCCGCCCGCGGGTATGAGCGTTACCGGAATTTCTATATGGAGCCGGAGACGGCGGGCGACGGGGTGAAGCGACACCGGATTTTCCTCGGTTTTCGGCCGACCGGCGGGCATCCGACCGACGCGGCATCCGGGTGCGCGGAGATCCTGCTGGAGGCCGTGGCTGAGATGATCGAGAATCCGTATCAGGGACTGGCGGTCCTGCAGGGGTTAAGGGACGAAAAGGCGCTCTACTCGCTTCTGGAGCTTTACAACATGGCCCTGATCTATGTCGGCACCCTCCCCGGGGGGACCCGGGCCAGGGAAAACCTGGCCCATGGCTACAGGATTCGTTTCGGGCGGGAGATCAACGTCGAGTATCTGTCCAGCCGTTCCACGCCGGCGGAGATCACCCGCGTGATCGAGGCGGCCGACCATCCTCCCCCATGGACGGACAAGGAGCACCTGGATGCCGTCGTGGCCACGAACATGATCAGCCACGGCGTGGACTTCGAGCGCGCGAACCTGATGATCTTGGACCATTTCCCCGGCGATGTTTCCGAATACATCCAGGCGACCAGCCGCTGCGGGCGAAGGCATTTGGGCCTGGTGATCTCTATCCTTCCCGCTTACTCCATACGTGCCTCCAGCATTTACAACCGCTTCCGGGAATTCCATGATCATCTGGATCGGATGGTCCAGCCTGTGCCGGTCAACCGTTTCGCCCGACGCGCCGTCGAGCGGACCCTGCCGGGCATCCTCTGCGGGCTGATCATGGCCCGCGAGGGGCTGAGCCGCCTGGATCAGATCCAGCATGCGATCTTGAACAACTCCCAGGAAAAGCAGCGGCTGATCGAGCGGATACGAAGGGCCTACGGGCTGGGCCGGGGAGTGTATGAGGACGACCTGGAGCGCCTGATGGACGATCTTTTGAAAAACGCCTGGTTCGAGCAGGAGATGGTGCTGCGCAATTCGCGGATGAAGAACATCTGGGAAGCCATGCGGCCCGCCCCGATGCGCAGCCTGCGGGACATCGAGCCCGGCGTTCCCTTCCGGCCCTCGCCGGAGGCGGATGAGCGGGTGCTGCGAATGCGGGAGCAGCGGTGAGGAGGGGGGAGATGACCCGATTCGAGCGCGGGCAGACCCAGATCATCTATCGATATCTTCCGGGAGCCATCTTCGAGCATGACCAGTATGGGCTGTGCCGGGTGGATCATGTGGTGGTGGATCGTCCGGATCGGATCAACGAGCTGGCGCTGTTTGAGGCGCTGAGCGAAGCGCTTCAGGCCTGGCACCGTGCCGGTATCCCTCCGGAGTTCCCGGATCCCCGGGATGAAAACAAGCGCCGGCAGTACCGCATCGGGCGGCCCCGGGAGGTGCTCTTCTCGCCTTTCCCGCTCACTTTCCAGTGTCAGCAATGCGGCCATGTCTTCCGGCCTCGTCGCACGGATCCGTTTGATGGGCGATGTCCCCGGAAAAACTGCAGGGGGCGGCTGGTTCAACTGCGCTATGTCGAGGCCCACAATTGCGGACGCCTGGAGGAGATCCATCTGCCCGATCGGGGATGCCCGCAGCACGGCAGGTCGTACCTTCGCTTTTTCGATCCCGGGCGCGTGCAGCTGGCCCGCTGGGTGTGCGGCGTATGCGAACGTGAGATCCAGAAGCCTCGCATGACGCCTTGCGAGTGCTCCTACACCGAGCGGATCCGGCGTTCCGGATCGGATCGGCAACGATATGAGCGGTTCCTCCGCCTGTATCCGGTCACCGAGCCGGGCCTCTACATCCCGCACGTCACCGCCTTCGTGAATTTCGATCAATCGGAAGAGCAGCGCTTCTCCACAGATCCGGACAGCCACGCTCTTCTCCTGGCTCGGTGTTGGGGGGTGCTGGCGGATCCCGTCCCCAGGGTCCTCAAGGAGCGTGGCAGGGGAGTGCTGGAGAACCCGAACATCAAAGCGGTCATAGAGGCATTGCGAGAGCATGATCCTCGGAAGGCGGAAGAACTCGAGAGGAAGATCGCTTCCCCGCCGGGGCAGGAGGCGGTCCTGCGGGTTCGGGAGCTGGTCCCCCGCGATCTGCTGAGCGGCGTTCCGCCCCGCCGCCTGGTGGAGCATGTCCTTTTGATGGACTCCGATCGTCACCGGCTGAGCCTGGCCGGCTTGTCCGGAAAGATCCGGAGGGAGGAACTGGAGAGGCTGGGGTTGCGGGAGATCGTTCACGTCGACGATTTCCCGGTCGCCATGCTGGCCTTCGGGTACAGCCGGATTTTCCGGGATCCGCAGCGGGCGGTTCTGAACCCCTTCCCGCCGGACGAGGAGGGACGCTTCCCGCTGTTTGTTCTGCCGGCGGAGACGGAGGGCCTGTGGTTCCATCTGGATCCCCGGCGGGTGATGGGCTGGCTGATTCAAAACGACATGGTCTCCGGCTCGATGCCGGAAAGCCAGGAGGAGGCATGGGCCCGCCTGTATCGGGAGGTCCTCGCCGAGGGGTTCCGCATGGATCGGGATCTCTCCTGGGCCGCGCAGGGGATCCTGTATCTGCTGCACAGCATCAGCCATGTTCTTCTGCAACGCATCGAATGGAGCGGGTTCTCTCCGCAAAGCCTGGGCGAGTACTTCATGCCGGAGACCCTGTCCTTCATATTGTTTGTCAATCGCTTCGATGGGTCCCGAATCGGCGGCCTGGCCACGCTGTTCGACTTGAGGCTGGCGGAATGGCTGCAGGACAGCGTTCAGGGAGGACGATGCTGCATCTATGATCCCATCTCTGGGAGGCGCTGCGGGAGGCCGGCGTTCTCGATTCGGAGGGTCGGATCCGCCCGGATGCGCTGGCCACATGGCTGGGCGATCTGGCAGGGGATAGGCCAGGGGAGATCACGCCGCGCCTGGTCTGGACGCTCCCGGAAGCTCATCCGTCCTTCCCGGAGCATGGCAACACCTATCTTCAAGCCATTCTGGAGACGGTGGATGGGGCCCGGGAAGAGCTGGTGATGACCTCGCCCTTCATCCACGAGCGGGGGATTCACGAGATCTTCGGCGCCTTGATCCGGGCCCTGAAGCGGGGCGTCCGGCTGACCGTGCTGACCCACGCGGCGGACGACCTGTCTTCCCCCCAGAGCGTTGCGCTGGAGGCGATCCGGCGGGAGGCGGAACGGATCCAGGGGCGGCTGATCGTCTATTCGGTCTCCACGGCCGATCGAGGGCTCCTCCACGCCAAGCTAGTGATCGCCGATGGCGAGCGCATGATCCTGGGCTCAGCCAATCTGACTGGACCCGGCTTGACCTCCAACCTGGAGGCCGGGGTGGTTCTGGGAAGCCGGGAGGCGTTGACGGCCTTGCGGATGATCCGCGAGCTGATCGCGGCGGGTCTGGCCGTTGTCGTTTTTTCTGTGGGCCATCGGACATAGAGGGATGCCGACGGTCTGCCTGCGGTTCTGATTCGAGGAGCATCCCAGGATCCGCGCCCGGATGGAGGCCTGCGCCGATATCCAGCGGCAGGCTGGAGACCTTGCCTCCCGGGCTCGCTGAATTTACCATGGCTTCCAAACAAAAAGCGCCTCGCCCGGTGGCCGGACCGGCGAGGCGGCGTCGCGGGGCGGTCAGGGCGCCCCGGCGGGAGGAAGTTTAACACAGCGCGCCCGCCGCGGGCAAGCGGCCCCGGCGGGCGCTTGGTTTTAGAACACACAAGGGGAAAGGATCCGTCGTGGGGATCGAGGATCGCCTGGACGTGTCCTTCATCGCCCACCTGGCCTTGAAGGAAAAACAGCTGCAGCAGTCCTACCGCCCCATCGTGGCGGTGCACAAATGGTTCGCCCGCCGCCCCGGAGCGCTCTTCCGCGGGCTGATTCTCTCGGAGTTCGTCGATCAGCCCCTGCGGGAGGCTTATTACCGGCCGCATCGGCTGGAGGGCTATGTGATCGTGGATCCCTTCATGGGCGGCGGCACCACGCTGCTGGAAGCCAATCGGCTGGGCTGCGACGTGATCGGCTTCGACATCAATCCCCTCTCCTATTGGGTGGTCCGGGAGGCGCTGGAGCCCATCGATGTGGAGGCCTATTCCGAGGCCGCCGAGGACCTGATCCGCTTCCTGGAGGAGGAGATCGGCGACCTCTACAGGACCTCATGCGTCCGCTGCGGCGGCGATGCGGAGGTGAAGTATTTCCTGTGGGTGAAAACCGCGGCCTGCCCCGCGTGCGGGAAGACCGTGGATCTGTTCCCCGGGCCTTTCCTGGCCGTGCGCGGACGACATCCCCGGGACGTCGTGGTTTGCCGGTGGTGCGGGGAGCTGAATGAGATCGAGGAACGCCGGCCGTTTCCCTGTCGGTCCTGCGGCCGGCTCCTGGATCTCCGCCCGGGCGCCCGACGCTCCCAGGCCCGCTGTCCTCACTGCGGGCAGGCCTTTCGCTATCCCGACGGCTCCGGGCCGCCCGCGCACCGGCTCTTCGCCCTGGAGTATTACTGCCGACGCTGCGCGCCGCGGCATCCCGGCCGTTTCTTCAAGCGGGCGGACGAGGCGGACCTCGAGCGCTACGACGAGGCGATCCGCCGGCTCCGGGAGCTGGAGCCGCGCTTCATCCCGGAAGAGGAGATCCCGCCCGGCGATGAGACCGCGCGGCTGCGGCGCTGGGGATATCGACGCTGGCGGGATCTGTTCAACGCCCGGCAGCTGCTGGGGCTGGCGCTCAGCGCCCGCAGGATCCTGGAGATCCCGCAGCCGCGCCTGCGCCGGGCCCTGATCACCAATTTCTCCGATCTGCTGCGCTACCAGAACATGCTCTGCCGCTATGATCCCTCCGCATTGAAATCCCTGGACGTCTTCTCCATCCACGGCTTCCCGGTCAGCCTGATCCAGGCCGAATCCAACCTGCTGGGGGTGACGGAGGATGGGCGGCGGATCGGCAGCGGCGGGTGGCGGAACATCGTCGACAAATACCGCAAGGCCAAGGAATACGCGGAGGCCCCCTTCGAGCCATTGCCCGGCCGCCCGGGTCGTCGGGTTTTCCTTCCCGGCGAGCGGATCGGCCTGGGCTGGGATGGCGAGATGACGCGCCGGGTTCGCCTGGAGTGCCGGGATGCCCGGGAGGCCAACCTTCCCCCGCATGTCGCCGATGCGGTCTTCACCGATCCGCCATACTTCGGGAACATCCAGTATGCGGAGCTGACGGAGTTCTGCTACGTCTGGCTCCGCCGGCTGGCCCCGGAGGACCCGGTGGTGGCGGCTCATCCCACCACCCGACGCCCGGAGGAGCTGACCGGGAATCGGACGCTGGCCCGCGGGCTGGTGGATTTTGCGGAGGGGCTGTCGGTTGTCTTCCGCAGGATGGCGCTGGCTCTGAAGCCGGGCCGTCCGCTGGCCTTCACGTATCACCACAGCCAGCCCCAGGGTTACCATCCGGTGGCGGCGGCAATCCTGGACGCCGGGATGGTTTGCACGCGGGTCTTCCCGTGCCCCTCCGAGATGCATGGCTCCATCCACATCCATCGATCTGGATCCTCCCGGGTGGATATGGTCTTCGTGTGCCGATCCCAGGGGGCCGTCCACGGAACGGATGGCCCGGATGAGTCGGAAGCCTGGATCGAGGAGGCCCGCCGGGACGTGAAGGACCTGGAGCGGGCGGGGATGCGGCTCCGGGAGGGAGACCTGC
>Ga0079997_118892_pt1 | contig 14331 bp, 16 predicted proteins | sample PerSpoCPS_CMetaG_FD_69200 | JGI IMG/M metagenome (GOLD analysis project Ga0079997, IMG submission 69200) | Archaeal communities from Yellowstone National Park, Wyoming, USA - Perpetual Spouter C (PS_C) MetaG (SPADES assembly) (version 2) | ecosystem: Environmental > Aquatic > Thermal springs >... | reverse complement strand
CGAGCCCAAGGGTCAAAAAGACCTTGCATACCTCCTGTGCAAACTCTTTGCTTAAGAACCTCCTGTCGTAGCCCACCACCACCCTCTTTTTACCCTCCTCTTGGAGCACCAGCCCATGGGCATAGGCTACCTTTCTTACGTTTTCAAAGGTAAATTGTTCTCCTATTACCGCCCTCCAACCATCGGTGCCAAATTTTATCGGCATAGTTAAGATTTTAACTGAAAAGTTAGCTAAGTAATTTTCTTCTGGCTTAGGACTTGGCTAACTTCAAAATAACCTTTGCTAAAATTAAATATTGCAGGAGGTAGCTATGGACGACAAGGAACTGATAAAGAAGATTATGGAGGAGGTCAAGGATGAGAAGTTGAGGGAGGAACTATTGAGGCGTGTGGTTAAGGGAGAAGGAGGTAGTGTGGAGAAAACTCTCAAGAAGATAGAACATAGGCTAAAGGCAGAGGATAGCTTGGCTAAGCAGGAGATAATGCATGGAAGGACAGAGAAGATAGCGAAGATAGAGTGGTGGGGGGAATTAATTGCTGCTCCATTTCCTTATGTCATTTTTGGGTTGATCTCAACTGGAGTAATTCTTTTTTTGACGAACTTTTCCTTTAAAGATTATAAGCTTACATGGTTTTTACTGGGCATTGTATGGTTATTATTAATTGTAGATGCTATAATACAGGTTTACTACCTACTGGAAGGCAAAAAAGAATACGAGAGGCGCAAGAAAGAAGAGGAAGAACTTGAAAAGTGATTTACTGTTTAGCTGGTGCGGGCGGTTGCTGTTGTTGTGGTTGCTGCCGTTGTGGTGGTTCAATCTTTGCAACCTGATAGTTCTTCAGTCCTAAACCTTGGGCTAATCCTTTAGCTATGTCCTCAGAGTGAAATCCACCTACACTTACCATATATCCCTTATCCATCTTTATTACCTTCGCTTGCCTTCCTGTCAGCTGTGTGAGTTTCTTAGCCAAAGCATCCGCTTGCCTTTTGTTTCCCACGAAGGCATTCAAAGAGTATTCGCCCGTAAGCTTGTTTTCTGCATTTTGTATTTCCTGCTGCAATGCAGGAGGAGGTTTTCCTACTTCTCCTTCTTTAGGCGTCTTTTCCTCTACCTTTTCCTTTAATTTCTCTGCATCTGGCAATCCACTAACACTGTTTAGATATTTGAACAACCCTCTCGGGCTTTTCTCAATCATACTATCAAGCCTTGCCAGTGCATTCATGGCCGCCTTTGCCTCTATCTCCTCTTTAGACAATCCGCTATTTTGTAGTTTTTGTGCCTCCTCCTGCTTTAGCTGGTTAAACACCACAGGAAGGAGGGCTTTTCCGAATTCAACAGAGTTTGCAGACTGAAGGGATTGTCTATAGCTTTCAAGATTTTCCTTAGAAAATTGCAATGCTTTGGATACCGATTTCATAAATTCCTGAATACTTCCATGCTTCACAGAGTAGGAAGTTCCCTCGCTTGTGCCATTTGAAACTGCAGAAGATTGGCTTCTACGTTCAGCATTAGTTTTAGCATCCTCTTTTGATTCTGTTTTTCGTTCACCCCTTTGAATTCTTTTTTCAGTGCTGCCGGAATGTGTATTACTACTCGTCACTATAGTAGTGTCTGATGCCCTCCCTTCAACAGACACAGAAAGACCGAAATTTCCTCCTCCACTTACTTTTACCGCACTTTTTATCGCCACTTTTTCCATCAGGGTATTCTCCTTCCCCATATGTTGCCCTGGCATTCAAACCTGCTTGAACCCCACCTCCCACAGAGGTTCCCACCCGCTGAGTCTGTTCTTCCTTTGTACTTGTTTCGCTTTTTTGTGAGACTGCTCTATTCTTGTCTAAATACTCTTCAATAGCTTTTACTATCCTTTGCAAAGTTTCCCGGGCCATCTCAGTTCTTTTCTCACCCATTGCTCTCTTCACTTTTTCGTAGAATTTCCCAAATTCCTCTACCGTGGTTATCCTATCAGCCTCTTGGGCAAGTTGGCTTAACAACTCGGCATCTTTCTGAGCCTGTCCCAACTCCTGAGCCCAAGCCTGAACCACAGACTGCCCATACACTGCCTGTAGATGCCTTGACATGTCGCCCGTAGTAATTCCCTCTATTGAACCATCACTATTTACCTTAGTTGTTATAGTTTTACCGTTCATGGTCAAAGTTAACACACCAGTTCCTCCCTCACCTGGTCTGTATGAAATGCTTGTTCCATCTTCCCCTAAAGCAGTAAATCCCAATATCCCTCTCCTCGTATCCGCTTCAAAGTTAACCACGTTTGCATTATTACCTAATGCAAGGCGTGTAAACTGATAAGCCATATACCCAGCCCTGTCTCCATTGGCACGTGCTTGCAAGGCCACTCCACCCACATCTCCTAAACTGCCACCAGACATCTGCATGTAGCTTCCTCTTCTTGTAATATTCCCCACATTCTCCTGAAGCCCAGAGGTTGTAAAGAAACTCGTCGTCCACCCACTAAAATTTCCCAAGCTTGTAGTTCCCGCCGACACATTTCTGTAATTCACCTGACCTGCATTAAAGCTTCCTCTTGCCACATCACCCGCCGATGCATGGGCTGTGCCCTGAACAATGCCCCCAAGCCCTGTGGCAAAACTGTGAAAGGCATACCCTCCCAAACTCGCTATCATAAAACTCACCGTAGGCACAAGCCAATACAGAGAACCTCCAAGGGATATATGGTCTACAAGCAATGAAGATAGCACAGGCGCATAAAGCACATTGAAATCCCATCCCTGCTGCTGGGCAAAGTTGTAAAAGTTCCCCACAAGCTTAGAGTAGAAAAAGCCATTTACCACCGCCTCCGCAAACTTCCACACTATCATCCACAAACCAAAAGTAAAAGCAAGCATTATCGCCCCGTTCATCAAAGGTGTAAGCATGAAAATAACAAGCACAGGAACAAGAGATGCAAACAAAATATGCAATATCCCGTTTATCAAAGGCAAATACCTGTTCGCAGTAGCCTTCTCAATCTGTCCTTTTGTGAATAGCCCCTGTTCTGTTAGCCCCATACCCTGAGAGGCCGCCCAAGAACCGTAAGTCTCCTTAAACTGGTTTATAAGAACCGCTTGCATTAAAAACCCAGTTCCCGTTTGGCTTACCCTCATAATATTGGTAGGAACCGTCCCTAAAAGGTCCGCTAAAACCGTTTGCCCTACCGCCGCAGAAAGGGCATTGAGACCTTGAGTGTTTACCCACTGGGAAAGGGCACTCCTTAAATAAGCCCCCGCATCCACACAACTCATAGAACATCCACCACCACAAGGCGCATTGCAAGGATAAGTGCATTGCCCCTGCCCGTATAGAACAGTAAACCTCGCTGGATGTAAATTGCTAAAAATCAAACCATACAAATTGTTTGAAGTCTCAAGTTGATATGCATCCAAACTTCCATCCAAAATGTTCGTAAACACACAGTCCTGAAAGAAATTGGTAAGATTGAGATAAAGATACGGGTCTACTACCCTCATGTCCGACGCCTGCGCCATTATCTGACTACAGGCAAATATGCCCATATCCTGAGACCCACAATGATGCACTCCTATACCAAAGGCACTGTCCACCTGCCTCGCTATAGCATCCTCCACCTGCGTCATAAAAGAAAGCACATACGCCACAGGATACGGAACACGCTGAACCACATAAGTCTGATTTAACGCCTTGTCATGAACCTGCACAGTGGTAGTTATGCCAAAAAATATTGAGACCAGTCCAATAAATACCACATAAAACTTTACAATCCTCAACGGGTCCGCCAGACCACGGGCGGAAAAATAACCAAGAAGAACCGCTATAAACCCAAACAGCGCCGCTACCTTCGCAACACCATAAAAACTCCCATCATGCCCAAACAACATGGCAACACCCTGCAGGGCATTTGCCATGCTGTCTCCATAACCCCACGCATAAACAGTAAAGTCCGCCATCACCTATTCTCCACAGGACCTAAACCTATAAGCCTTGAAAAGACCATGTTCCCATATATGGGAGACTTGGCCATCTGTGCCAACATGTCATTGTATATCTGATTGGCTACCTGATAGCTTTGTATCTTCTGCCTCAACTGCTCCATCGTATACCTACGATACTTCGCTAACTCCTTCTGGGCTTCTCCTATGTTATTCAAAAGCATTTGGGCAGCTTCCAATGCAGGCGTGGATTGGCTGTTGTCATTCTGGGTCATGCCCGCTTGATAAGCAACCGCCCACTCTGCCACCTTCTGATTGAGTTTCTGAAGTAGCCCAATAGCAGCCTCCTCCGCTACATAATAAGCAAGGTCATCCTTTATACCAGCCAAAAATCCACTATACACAGAACCATAGTTGATTAGCTTGAAAACTCCCACTGGCATGGCAGAAAGTAAAGCCTTGTCTTCAGCACTCAAAGGTTGCCTACTCTCAACAGCATTAAAAATCCTATCCACCAATTGCTTAGCCGCCTGACAAATGGTAGTGTTTATCCTAACAGGATAGTCTTGAAAGCTTATTTTTCCACTGTTATCTACATTGAGAAAGGGAAACTCCTCGGGAGTAGAAGAACTATCTACACAGCTAAGCCCAGTAATATTCCCACCACCCTCAGAAGCATTTATCCCCGCAATCCACGTGATAAACGCTTGCGGGTCTCCTCCCCATTCGGCTATATAAGGCACAGGCTCCTGCGGCACACCAGAAAACATATCCGATGGGTCCTTCTTCCCAGAGAAGCACACATCCCCCAAATACCCACGCATTACAGCAGCTAAAGACCGACTGTCCAAACCCAAAAAGTTCGCTACCGTAGTTTCTTTGACCGCCTCCTCCACTATACAGCTTCCCTTCAACATAAGCGCCAATCCACACTTACCAGTTGGACAATACTTGGAGACCTGCTGATTAAGGACTTCAAGTTGTTTAGCCCAAGACTCAACCGCTTGGTCAAAGGACTTCACCCAAGCATCTGTGCTACCGCCGAGTATTTTGTCATGAACCCACCTACTCATAGCATTTCCCAGCGCACCAGCCATCTGAACCGCCCCGCACTTGCTTATCTGCATCTGGTTTAATTGATTAGCCAAGTTCATAAGCTGCTGGAGAACCTGTGCACACTGAGGACATAAGGCACTCAAAGCCAACTGCGCCGCAAACATCACCCCAGCTGGACCCATCAACGCCTCAAAAAGCCTTCCAAACTGGTCAAAATTCAAAAGACCCAAAGACCCAAGATTAATATCAATCCCACCACAACCCATCTTCAAAGACGGAGGCACTGAATTAACCAACGCATAAGTCTGATCCTCCCACCTTATCCTTATCCCCCCTCCACCCAAAGTGGTCATCTCCTTACCCTTTACACTCACAGGCTTGTCATACTCTATTACCGCACCATCCAAAAAATTAAGACCAAAACTCTGCTCCACAATCAAACACACCAACGCAAAAACAGATAGAAATAAACCCACCCTCCTCATTCCATTAGCTCCTTCACCCAATACTCAGGCAAAAGTCCCTTCTTGCCCCACAGTCCCTTAGAGTAAAGCCACGCAAATAAAAACCCGGGCTGTTTGCTATACTTCAGCTTCATGTATTGTCTGGATAAAACCACTCCCACCAAAGCACCCAAAAAAGCATGATTAGTCCATATGCCCACTATCACCGCACCCAAAAAGATCAAAAACTCGTCAAGCTCCCACCACAATATCTGAGGTAGGGCATTCATATACTTGGGAACATAATACCTCTGCATGGCTTTACTCTAAGGGAGGGCAAGCCTCCCCTTGCTACGCTTAGAAGGTAAGTGTAAACCTTGCGTCCACTATGTCAGGGATTATTCCCACACCAAGCCCAACAAATATCAGAAAAATGGCAGGAATAATTGCTCCCTCCTTGAAGGCCACAAGGCTAAAACCTATAAAAGCCATCGCAATCAACTTGCCCCAAACACCCTTTAGGGCGTTGGAAATGTCCGTATACCAACCTGACACCTCCGAACCGCCCGTTCCCGCAAAAGCCAAATCAGGGCTTAGGGCAAGTAGCCCAGTCAAAAGCACCGCCAAAGCAAAGGCAAAAGCTGCGGCAGAAGCTTGGGACCTCGTCTGGCTTATAAGCCAGTAGTAAAGTGCTTTTACCATGATTACACCTCCTAAAAATTTTTGGGTCTATTTTATTCAGTCGGATTTTCCGTGTCAAGAGGTTTTTTCTTTGAGTTAGTTAACCTTCTTAGCTAAAATAATCCCTATGAAAAGGCTAAGCTTAGCACTTTTATCTGCGTCGGTAGTTTTTGCATCGGAGGTTCCTCCAAAGGGAGTGCAGGTGGTGGAGTTTTCGCATGGGTGGAATGTGGTTTACGTTTCTATGGGAGATGTGAACCGCATAGTGTGTGAGAAGGGAGATGTATCCACTGTGGTGTATTCTCAGGAGAAGGAGATGCAGGTAAAGACAGAGGGTCGGAATGTTTTCGTCAAGCTTGTTCCGAAGGAGGAGGGTGATGGCAAAAAGGTAATATCAGACTATCCGAGGGAGCTTTATGTGGAGTGTGCGGGAGAGGTCTTCCAGCTTCTCCTTTATCCCAAAAGCATACCAGCGACCACAATTTATCTGAAGCTTCCCTACAAAAAGGACACCACCAAAGCAAAGGCTTTTGAGAAGGCTTCTTCCTTTGAGGAAATGATAGGGAAGATTATCAGGTCTGTATACTTGGAGGAAATCCCAGATGGGTATGAGGTGGAGTTGGTCAATAAACCTGTGGGAAGCTTTAAGGAACTGGATTTGGTTCTCTACAAGAGATACACGGGAGACAGGTTTGTAGTAGAGGAATACCTGATTACCGCAAAGTTAGACCTTGAACTCTCAGAGGCGTCCTTTTTGCCCTACCTCAAAAACCCATCCGCCATAAGCATCGTAAAACCCATCCTCAAAGAGGGAGAGACCACGAGGATGTTTGTGGTATCAATCAGCCCAAGAGACTGAGAAACCTCTGGTCATCAACCATATCCGCAAAAACAGAAAGCCTCTTGAGGCTTTCCTCAGTAAGCTTGTAGACCTTTATCCTCTTGCCATCCACCGACAGCACCAACTCATCACCCACCAACTCTCCAAAAAGTTCCCGCCCCTTGAACTCACCCTCTTGGACTGTCCCCAACGGAACACGAACTCCAAGCTTGACCAGAGGAATAACAACATAGAGAGGAATAACCAAAACACCCTCCCTGTCCAACAGCCCAAGCCCTGTAAAGTCCTCCGTTTGCATAAATATCACCCTCTGCATCACCTACTCCATATCCAAAAAATCAGCGTGATTATCCAAGCAAGTAAAAAGACGGCCATGACGAGATATATCATGTAGCCCGCCATAGTTTACCTCAAAAAGAGATACAGGTCTGCCACATCCTGATGGGAAAGCACTATGGGAGGCCTCATAAGCGGTATTATCAAAAACTTGTCCGTCTCTTGGTCCACCTTAAACAAAATCCTCTCATGCATGGAAAAGGGCTTTATATCCGTCCTACCCTGCAAGTAGCTTGACAACATCTCAAGTAGCCTCTCCCTCGCCTGCACAGTTATCACACCCATCACCGTCTCCACATCATACACCATGTGGTCCTCCGTCCACCTGAAAAACCTCGACACCTTGCCCTCCGACACAAAACGCACCTCCATCTGTGAATACGCCCTTATATACCTCAAAAACGAATACAGCTCTTGCATGTTAAAGCCTATCCGACCACGCTTTATCTCCTTGCTTCTGGTTTTCCCTTCCGCCACCAGATAAAGAAGTGCCTTGTCTTGAGTTTCAGGAACCCTCCAAAAAAACTTTGGCTCCTTACTCCCATCATCATACCACACAAGGAAAAACTCGTTTATCTCCCCATCCACAAGCAAAGACAAATACCTGTAAAGCTCCCACATGACCGCTGGATGTATCCAAAGCCCACCAGTATAGGCAAGAACCTTGACCTTTGGCTTTGCAGTCTGCCCATCCTCAGAAGGTTCCATATCCTCTGGTAGATAAAAGGGCGTTGTGGTAGCAACAGTTAGCCTCTGCCTCCAATACCTCGGGGCATACACAGGAAGCAGATAAAACTGCTGCTCCTCCTGTGGATACAGCTCAAACTCTAAGGCAATCTTGCCATGCCTTAGGGCTAAAGGCTTGGCTGAAAACCTCTCTGGCATAACCGCTGTCTTCTGCATGTTAACCTCCTTCTAAGTAGTATTTGATTTCCAAAATATCTTGACGAGAAAGATACACCGCCTCCCTCCTTTTCCCGTCAGAAAGCCTAAGCCCCCAACGGTCTTTACCCTTGAAAAACACCAAATACCCACCATTTTCTCCCTGCACGCTAACATTGTGCTTGAGGGTTCCATAAAACTGCATGTCAAGCGCCGCCTTCACCTTGAAAAGATTTTCCGACCTCACCAACACCTTCATCCGATGAGGCAAGAGTTGAAACTCCACTCCCTTGGGCGTCTTCTGAATTAGCAGCTTCTTCTCCTTCAGGTTGATCTCCACGCTCTATCACCTCCAACTCTTCCTCCTTAATCATCTGAGGGACATCAAGATTTATTTTAGTTAAGTCAAAACAGTAAACCGCCTTAAAAAGTGTTCCCTTCACCTTCACATCAAACAGCCCAAGCCCATCTGCCCTCTTCCCCTTATACTCCCAAACCAAAGGAACAGTCTTGTCCGCAACCAAACTATACGCAACCACATGCACTCCAACCACCGTCGGCTCTGGATCCAAAGGTAAACTCGGATCATCCCTAAGAAGCTTCAAAGTAAGCCTCCTGTTAAAAGCATGGGCTAAAACAAACACATAATCTCCTACCCTCCAGCCATCCTTCTTGGGCTTTACATACTCAAGCTCTCCCAACACCTCCTTTATATACTTGCCCACATTGTAAAGTCCCTGCTTTAGTTCCTCCTTAGTTGCCTTCCTGTCCGCCTCCGCAATGACAGGCCAAACCTCCTGAGGAAGATTAATCCCAAACCGCTTGCTAACCTCCCGTATGGTCACCATGTTCACCACCCTCTGATTTACCTCCAAAGATATCCACCTCTCTACGGGCTTTTTCTTCTCAGGCTTTACCACAATGGGAGAAGGCGCCGATACCCTCTGAACCTTCTCCTTCCTATACAGCCTTATCTTCCCTATATCATGCAAAAGCGCCGCCAAAACCAAAGCCTTCTTGTCCAAAGGAGAACCAAGCTCAAGGGCAATTCGGGCCACCCTCAAAGAGTGGTCTAAAAGCCCTCCCTCTCTGGGATTATGATGCGTTATGGACGCTGGAACAGGATTGGCAAGATGCAAAAGAATTAGCCTTATCACCTGCAAGTCCTTTATCGGTGCAAGCCAAAAAACCTTCACCCACATAAGATAGGGTAAAAACCTTGAAGAGTTCTTAACAATAAATAGTCCTCCCAAAATCAACGGCACCAAAGTCCAGAAAAATCCCACCTTGTAAAGAAATCCATAAACCGCACCAAAGGTGAGAACATACTTGCTTGCCCACGACAAAACCAATATCTTCCAATCTCCTCCCTTCACAATAAAAGCCAACGGGTCTTTTACTCCCAAAGCTTGGGCAGTGCTTATGGCATTCTCAAGATACTTCATCGCCAAAACGTAATACCTCTGCCCCTCTGGTAGAAAGACATTCAAAGTCTTAATAACCGCAATATACTGACTTAGCTTGTTCACACTGGGAATGGCAGACATGTAAAAATCCAAAAACACAAAGAAGAAAAGCAAAGCAAAGAAGGCAACTACTGGATGGTCCTTAGAATACCTCGTCTGCTTGGCCATAAGGTTATTTTAGCTTTCCACAATAGGACTTTATGTCCCTCTCAATCAAAGACCTCTGCCAGCCAAAGTAAGTCCTCTTTACCTGCCCATCCACAAGCAGCCACAAAGTGGGCGTTCCAAAGGCAAAACGCCTTTTTACAGTCTCCTCAAAAACGCTTCTTACCTCCACTCCCATAGAAGAAAGCTCACTCAACGCCCTCCGACACTCTCCACAGTGAGAAGAAGAGTAAATCTCTATCACACACAAACTCAATAGGGCGAATACTTTCTCGCTAAGGCGCATACATCCTCCTCCTTACTCTTCTCACAAAGCACCTTAAAATGCCAACCCAAAGACCAATCTCCACAGGATATCCACTCTTTGCCTCGGACCTTCAAATTGTCCAACCGCCCAGGAGAAAGTTCCACATCCACCAGCTGGTCTCCCTTCACCATCACCAAACAGGGCACCTCCTTCACTCCAAACCGCCTAAAAATAAACGGGTCTATCCACAAGCCTATGTTCCTTTCCCTCTCTCCATCCTTCAAAATATCCTGCAAAAACTCCAAAGTGGGCCTAATGTATGTGCACCCTCCCACACACCCACGCAAAACAAAAACTACCCTATCCTCAAGCTTTGCCCTCTCCACAAAGTCTGCATAACTCTTCCAAATACTCTTTGGCACAGACGAAGACATCAACAAATAAAAGGCTGCTTTACTGCTAAGCCCTGCACTGGTTCCCTCTACACCGCCTCCCTTAAACTTTATCTGCCCTCCCTGAACCTCAAACATGCCTTTAGACTTCTGGGCATTCTCCTGAAGCTTCTTTACATCCTCCTCAAGCTTTTTCTTCCTATCCTCAGATAGACCTGGAGGCTTATAATTTCTGAACTTCTCAAGAAACTCCTCATACTTTTTCTGCACCTCCTCCCAAGACACCGCCCACGACAAAGACACAACAAGCAATATCACTGCCCACATCCCAAAAACCTTCTCAAATCCCTACCTAAAAGCACTCCCTCCACCCTGCTATACCTTCCATTCTCCACCAAAAACATCGTAGGCACAAAACTCACTCCCCACTTCACCGCCATAGCCCTGTCCCTGTTTATCTCAAAAAGATAAACCCTATGCCTTGAAACACAATCCTTGTTCTTTACAAGCTCCTCCGACTGAAGCTTGCAATAGGAACAGCTTTCATCGTAAAAAAACAGCAAATCTCCCGCAAAGCTAAACACCACACTAAGCAAAAACCCTATCAATCCTTTTGCCATATCTCTACTTTCCTACAGGGCTCCAACGCCTCTATCAAAGCCCTGCTTACCCTACGACCCTTATACAAATTGCATTCCGCCTCTCCCTTCCAAGACAACTCCACCTTCTCTATGCCCAAAGACCTCAAATACCTCCCAACCTCCTCCGCCCTCCTGCGTGATAAATTAAGGTTATACCGCTTGGACCCTATCCAATCCGCATAACCAACAACCAAATACCAACCCGCCTTGCTAAGAGTTCCCTCCTCCAAAGCCCTCTCAATCCTCTTCTTTTGGTCCAGCATAAGCTTATACCTGTCAAAGTCAAAATACACATAAAGCGGTGCAGACTTTTTCTTCTCCTCCTTTACCTCCTCTACCTCCCTCTTTTCTACCACCACCTCCTCCTCAGGCGTAAGAGAAATTAGCCTTCCACTCCCTATCACATGCTTTACACTCTCATAAACATACACTACCGCAGGCTGTCTTTCCTGTTCCACAAGCACATACCAGTAGTCTATCACCTCATCTCCTCCTCCAACAGCTTAGGATTTCCACCTACCACAATCCTGCCATCGGAGAAAATAAAAGTAGGCGTAGCATTCACCAAACCATTCAAAACCTCTAAAGTCTTCTCAACCTTAGCGGTTCCCTCAGAACAAATGCTCTGCCCATACGCATCAGCCAGATAATCCTCATAAGTCCTCTTCTCACAAACAAAGCTTATAACCTTCTCCTTCGCCTTGGGATGTATAGGAAGAGGGAACCACAACAGATAAACCTTGTAGCCATTCTTATCCGCAAGTTCTTTTACCTTCCTCTTTATCCCATTGCAATAGGGACAATCTGGGTCAGACACAAAAAATACCTCCTTCTGCCCACTGCCATACACCGTAGCCGCCAAAGCCCGAAGGTCTGACAGCTTCTCCTTGACCACCTTAGACTGAACCGCCTGCACACTCTCATTGGATACACTCCTGCCCTCTGAAATCATGTTCCCAACTATCACATAATCCTTCGTGCCATAAATGGTAAAAAACCCTTCTCTGTCTTTTAGCACCATCTCACACAAAGAATACACCTCACGCTTCTCCACCACCTTCACACTATCTGGCAAAAAGGGAAGATGCCTCCGCAAATCTACCTCATCACACACCCCAGCAAAGGCAAAACTGGCCACTAAACTCCCAATAAATGCCCACTTCCTCATGGGATTAATTATAGCAAATAGGGTTAACTATGTCTTAGAGTTTTGGCAACGACTTAGTTAACCCAGCCAAATGAGAATAATTATCAAATAATAACCAATCCGTCTACAGCAGTTTACCACTTTTCGCTAAAAAGGGTTAACTAAGTTCACAGTTTTTGCTTAAGAGTTAGTTAACCCTGAAAACTAAAATAACCCTCATGGTGGAGTTTGAGTATCCAGTGGATGAGTTGGCGGAGAGGGCGGTGTTGGGTGCGATGATAAAGGATCCTGAAAGCATACCTACTGTGCTTGAGCATCTGCGAGAGGAGGATTTTTACTTTGAGACGCACAGGCTACTGTTTTTTGTGCTTTACAAGTTGTGGGAGGACAAGGGAAAGGATTGGGATGATATTGTCCTTAGGATTTATCTGGAGAGGATGGGACTTCAAGACAAGATAAGCATGAATTTAGTGTATGCCTTAGCCCAAGAGGCGGCGGAGGGACAGTTGCTTTTTGAGGCGATAAGGAGTGTTAAGGAAAAAGCTGGGCTAAGAAGGGTGATAGATTTGTCCATTGAGATGCTAAAGGATGCCAAAGGTTCTCCTGACCTTAATTTGCTGGTTGAGAAGGCAATGGACAGATTGCAGGAAATATCCCTAAAGCATCAACCCAGTGGGTATTATCATGTAAAGGAAGTGTCCAGCAGTGTTTTGGAATTTCTGGACAAAAAGAGGAATGAAGAGAGACTGATTACTGGCGTGCCTTCTGGGTTTTTAGACCTTGATAGGCTAACCGCAGGCTTTCAGCCTTCAGACCTTGTGATAGTTGCCGCAAGACCTGGGATGGGTAAAAGCAGTTTTATGCTTTCTGTGGTTCTCAACATTGCCTTTGAGGAAAAGCTCCCTCTGGCGATATTTTCGTTGGAAATGAGTAAAGAGCAGCTTGTTCTGAGAATGCTTTCTATGATTGCTGGCGTTCCTCTTCAGAACATGAGGCATGGGTTTTTGCCCGATGAGGATTGGGACAAAGTTCTAAGGGCAGCCTTAGACCTTTCCTCAAGGGACATCTACATAAACGACAGCCCTGTTCTCACTACCACAGAACTGAGGATAAAAAGCAGAAAGCTTAAGAAGGAAAAGGGCGTGGGTATAATTTTCGTGGATTATCTCCAACTTCTCAAAACTCCCTACAGGTTTGCCACCCGTCAAGAGGAGGTGGCGGAGATTTCAAGGAGTTTAAAAGCCCTCGCAAAGGAACTGAATGTTCCAGTGGTAGCCCTTGCACAGCTTTCTCGTCAGGTAGAACAAAGAAGCGACAAGCGCCCACAGTTGGCGGACTTGCGGGAAAGCGGGCAGATTGAACAGGATGCGGACCTTATACTCTTCATCCACAGACCCGAGTATTACAAAAAGAACCCACCTCCAGAGGAGGAAGGACTGGCAGAAATTATCGTGGCAAAGCAGCGTCAAGGTCCCACTGGGCTAATAAAACTTGCCTTTGATAAAGACACGACCGCCTTTAAGCCTCTTCCTTCCTCTGGTTCCAGAGTGGTAGAGGAGTATAAACCTGAGATAGATTTCCCTGAGGATTGGGATACGGATTTGGATGTAGATTTTTGATATACTACTGGAATGCGTGGAAAGTTTGACGAAAAGTATGCTGTAGAACTACCTGCGGATGTTTTAAGGTTCCCTCCTGTGTCTTTGCACGAGAAAGAGATTTTGATAACCACAGAGTATGCCCAAGTCAAGATTGAAAACCCTCTGACTATCACCGCATGGAGGGTTTTGCTTGGGCTTTTGAGGTATGGGAAGGCGGAAAAGATGGACCCTACTCTGGGGTTGAGGGTATCCATTGAAACTTACAGATTGCTTGGGCTTATGAAAAACACCAACTGGAAAGAACTTACCCAAACTCTCAAAACGCTTACCGAGTGTAGATACGACATATACTACTACCCTAAAAGAAAAAGGGCGATCTTTGTGATTTCTGGTGGGTTTGAGATAGAAAAGGATGGGAGGACTTCCATAGTTCTGACTGCGGAGTTCATGAAGTTCCTTGAAAACTATGCATCTCTGTGGTTCTACTATCCCTTTGCCTTCTTTC
>Ga0079997_109273_pt1 | contig 14373 bp, 12 predicted proteins | sample PerSpoCPS_CMetaG_FD_69200 | JGI IMG/M metagenome (GOLD analysis project Ga0079997, IMG submission 69200) | Archaeal communities from Yellowstone National Park, Wyoming, USA - Perpetual Spouter C (PS_C) MetaG (SPADES assembly) (version 2) | ecosystem: Environmental > Aquatic > Thermal springs >... | reverse complement strand
CTAGGGGTTTTGACGGGTAAGATGAGCGACGGCATCATGGCGGCGGGCTTCCTCTACGCATTCCTCTACAGCCTCGCAGGGCTTGCGGCCATGTTCTTCCTATTCTAGAAGGGGTGGTTGCATGAGGAGGAGTAGGTCGGGCCAGGTCCTCGTCGCGGCCGCAACACTCATGCTAGCGGTCCTACTTGTATCAGCAATGTCAATACCCGTAATAAACACAGACATCGACCCATCATCAGAAATATATAATGTAGTTCAAACCGTCTTTATGAGATATGCCAGATCTATTATTTTAGAGATGTCCGCATACCAATGCGCTGTTGCGATTGCAAAAGGCGGTCAAGCACATAAATATGTTACCTATCCTGACAACCTAGAAAAGTTGCGACAAAAAATGTTGTTAGAGATTTTGAGTAATTATCCGTTGAAGAAAGGCGAGGCGATAACTGTCGACGTCCAGTTCGAGCGAACTCCTTACATAAAAGTCTCAGCCTCAGGCTGGGACACTAAAAATCAAAGGGCTGGCTATGTTGATGCCACCATGGAAGTCGTTTTAAAAGCTACTATAACGATTAACGGAATGAATAGAGAATATAAGTATCGAGAGTATCTCGTGGTTTCTACAAAAGAATCAAAAGCTGAAGGGATTGGGTATGTCACAACACATCCATTAACTGAAGCAGCTGCTAAATTCATAGGTATTATCCCCGTGATTGGCGCCGTCGAAGCAATTACAGCTTTCGACATAAAAGGTGTAACTTTGAAATTACAAGTAAGTAAATACGACAGAACGTTTGATTCAAAGTCGATCTCCAATTTCAACGAAAAAGATTTAACTAAAAAGATGGTACTTTTTATTGCTAGTAATAACCGTAAGTTTAAAACCGACAAACCCAATGAAATATATTGGGATGAAGTAAGAAATATTGATTATCTGGCGATAACTTGGCATGTGTTGGCCTCGTTGATCGGAGCGAAAACCGCAATAAAAGGGGTTAAGTATGGAATAGAAATAATTGGCTTTTTTATCTCAACACACGATACAACTGACCCGGATTTCCATTACTCGAAGGCATCTTACAAACCTCAAGCAGGGATAGTAGGGATAGGAGGTCACGTTTATAAAAGGATTAATAACGAAATAAAAGAATTAAAGGATACCCATAAAGTTAATGAGATAGGACAAACGCTTGGTCTTTCAAAAGACTATTATAAATACAAGCCCAAGAGTTTATTAGAACTAGAAGGTGTTACGAGGGATTTCGCTAAAGCATATAACGAATTATTGTCTTTATATTGGCAAAAGGCTTTAGGGGAAGTTATACCTGAAAAATATCTTATAAAGTTAGAGAATCATTTAGCCAGATTGGTAAATATGCTCGAGAAACAATCCGACACAACAGGACAGCGGAGTGGGTATTCGCTAGCCCAGATGCAACTGACCCAAAATACGCTGGCTGTATTTGAGAACCCAGACCCTTTACTCAGCGTCAATATACCGCTTCATAATACGGTTTTTTCTGCATGTATCTGGGTAGACGGGGCGACTTATAAAAGTGATAAATGATGTCTAAGCATATACCAGGTTACAAACCACCGGAAAATCTTTATCAGGCTAGACGTAGGTCTGGCCAGGCTACTTCGACCTTTGTGGTCCTCACTGTCCTCATAGCCCTCATATCCCTCTCCTACTGGTTCGCAGACCAATACATCAGGTCATCCACCTCATCTGTCTGGGACGCCGTCGAAAAACTCAACAGAGCCATCCAGAAAGTCTACGGAATACCTGAACGCACCGCAACCATTACCCTGAACATCCCCAACCACTCAAGCCTAACCATAAAAAACAGCGGGGAAATCCTCACAGTCGAGGCCACGGGGGCTTTCGGGGACAGGCGGCCGAGGCTCCTAAGCGAAGACAGCTGGGAGATCATCAACCCAGCCTCAACAACCCTCTCAGCCGACGGAAAACTCAAAATCACCTACGGCAAAGAAGGCACATCCGTAAAGCTCTCCGGACAGCCCATAACCCTAGGAGCCGGAAGACACATAATAATAGTCCGCAACACAGGAGGCACAACAATCTCTATCACAGTGGTTGAGAGAGGCATACCGACGGAGGTGGTCAGGAGATGAGAGCTTTAGCGGCCGCAGTCCTCCTAGCAGCCCTCCTACTCCCCACAGCACTCACAGCAGCGGCCGCCCAGTCACCGCTACCGCCGGGCGAGTCCGAAGACCTCACAATATCGATGCTGCCCGACGGCGCACTCGCCGTCTGGTACGCCGCCGTCTACCCCATAGAAGCCCTCAACCAGACAGCCATGCTCCTCGCAAAAACAGAAGCCCTCGGAGCAACCCTAACAATAATCACAACACCCGCAACATCCAACATAACGGCCGAACTCACAATCTACGGCGAAAACCTAAACCCAGCCAACGCATCGGCGATAGCAGCAGCCCTCCGAAAAGCCCTAGACATAGACCTCAAACCCGAAACAATATACAACGACACAATCACATACAGGGCCCCAGTAACACGTGAAAAACTAGCAAAGCTAATCGACGAGCTCAAGCCAGAAACAGGCGGCGGAGGCTTCTCACCAAGGCTCAACAGGGCATTCCTCGAAAGATTCCCCCAGACATCCATAGTCCTCGAGGTCGTTAAAATGGGGTGGGGTGTGAGCACGTCTTTCGAGGTGAGGGCCGTCGGAGGCCAAGCACCTAGAACAGACAACACATACAGGCTAAACATCCTCGAAACCCTGGGACTTGGGGAGCTCCGCCCGCCAAGGGACGCAATACTCAACATCCTCTTCCTACCGCCGCCAGGCTCCAAGCTAACATCATACCGCATATCACCCAAAGCAGTAAACGCATCACAGCTAGCCCCCGGAATAGACGCCCTATACATCCAGCTAACCGGCGACCTAACCCTCAGAGAGCTCGTCATAGAGCTCGAATACAGCCCCGCCAACACCACATCAATCTTCGAGCAACTCCAAGACTTCATGAAATTTGTCGAAAAACTCGAGATAAGCAACAGCCCCCAAAACAGGACAGCACCCCCAGCAATTGCCAACCCCGGCGGAACAACCGGTGAAACAACAACAACCGGCCCAGCCGGACAAGGGGAGACGGAGGGCGGGCCAGCCGAAACCACGCCCCCCGAGACAGGCGGGGCAGAAACCCCCACCGTAGGCGTGGAAAGAGACAGAGCCAGCGAACTCCCGCCCATAGAGCAGCTGTCAAACCTCTCACGCATAGACCCCCTCACACTCCTAGCCCTCACATCACTCGCAGTAGTAACAATCGTATTCACAACAGTCTACGTCAGGGGAGGTCTCCGCAAAGCCGCCGGAGGAGCCGCGGTAACAGCCCTCTCAATACTCCTCCTAACATCCACCCTGACACCAATCCTTGTCGTCAAGACGGTCTGGGCCGAGCAGGTAGGGGGAGGGCTTGAGTCGCTGCTAGAGATGGAGCAGTACATCCCGGGCCGGGCACCGCCGGACCTCGAAATACCACTCCTCTTCCCCTCATTCAAACAGATCGACAAAGTCAGCAAGACCTTCATAAGCTTCGAAGAGATCAAGCTACTCACAACCCCCTCGCTCAGAGCCCCATACAACCCGCAGGGGCTGGCAAAGCTCCTAGCAACCCTCGGAATAGACCTGAGGCTTATACAGTCCGCCGGACTCCTGCTTGGCGGCGGGCTTAACCCGCTGGGGATGTTCAAGGGCCTCACACTCGCCCACGGAGGCACATCAGCCTTCCTACCAAACGAAGACGTCGGAGCCAATGTCTACATGGTCTTCAAAGCAAAACCAAGCAAGACCCTGGAGTCGATGCTTAACGCGATAAACACAGTCTACAGGATCGGCTACTCCCTGTACCACTCAACCATATGCATCCCAGATGACGGATGCCTCCACCCAATAGGGCAGGCCATGATGATAACGGCCCTCCTGGCAGCCCTATACCTAGCCGTAACCGTCCCGGGCTTCATGGTCTACGCCCACGCCTCATACCCGACTGACATAAGCTCCGAGCTCAAGGCCTCCACGGGCTACGTCGACGGCCCAGCCGTCAAGGACAAGGAGAGGGTATGGCTCACCGAAAACAGGTACATGGTCTCCCTCGCAATCCTCATAATGATACTAAAGGCACCAACCCTCTCAGGCTGGAAGGGGGCGAAAAGCCTTGCAGACATACCTCTAACAGCTTCCTTCCACGTCTCCTCAGACGCCGACTCAGGCTGGACCCTCACAGCCCTGCTGGGCGCCTACTCCGGCGACAGAGGCCTAAAGGTCGGGGTAGACTTCAGAGATGCCCTCGGTATATGGGAGCTCTTCAAGATACTTTCGACAAGCTTCAGCAGCGCATGGTCCGGAATAGTCTCAGTGGTCTCAGGTTCCCTCGACCAAGCAGCCGCAACACTTAACCAAGCAGAAACATACCTAAGCCACCTCGCAGCCCGTGTCAGAGACAACAAAGAGGCTTACGGATATATCGTCTCAGCAGAATCCAAGATCAAGAACGCGAGAACGCTCCTCTCCGACGCCAGGATCAAGCTGTTGAACTACAACTGTGAGGGTGCGATACAAAACGTCAGAGGGGCGGGAGAAAGCATCCAAAGCGCCATACAGGACCTCAACAGCCTTAAAGATAAATATCCTCTCATATACTCCGAAATTTCATGGATAGTAAATCAGCTTGAGAGGACGCTGTCGTCCTTGGAGGAGTTCAACGAGCAGGCGGAGGGGCTCTGCGCACCCGTAAACTTCAAGGCAGAACCCCCCTCAGACCCCGAGGCACTTCCTGATGAGCAGAAAGTAACCCTTACATACCTCGTGTTCTCGGCAACACCCCTCGTAACGAAAGCCGTACACTCAAAGGGGGTGTCAACCCTAACGCTCCGCGCATACTACGGCTGGAACCCGATGCCGCAGATGGTTCAGGCCGTAGCCGTAACAGTCCGCTCCGTAACCCAGACAGCCAGAGACCTAGCCTACAACACCCTCGACCAAGTCGGCACAATAACCTCCGCCGTACAGCAGCTAGTCGAGCCAGACCTAAACCAAGGCATGCAGGGCCTGCTCGGAGGCCTCGGCGGCTTCGTTGACAGCATAGAGGGGCTGGTTGGGCAGATCCTAGGACCACTTCAGACAATGTTCGCCGAGATCAAAAACCTCCTCACATCCCTCAAAGACAAGCTCATCTCATTTATAGACAGACTAGTAGACCAGATCAAAGCAGTCTTCGACACGTTGAAGAAGACGGTCCAAACCCTCATCAACCAACTCGTCTCCGCGATAACAAACATGCTCACATCGTTTATAGCGGGAATAGCCAACGCAATACTCGGCCCAATCATAAAAGCCCTCGTCGAGCCTTTGATACAATCCATTGCAAGCGGACTCCTAAGCCAATACATAGCCCAGATAATACAGGAGATGATCACAAACTTCATAAAAGAAATAATAGACAAATTCATACAAGAGATAATCGGTAAATTCATCCAAAACATCTTCGCCGGGATAGACGCTCTCCTCAACAAGATACTTGAGCCCATCAACAAGATCAAGGAAGCCATAAACAAGTGGCACCAGCAGATAATGGATTTCATCGAAAAAGGGATGAGACAGCTACTAGGCCAGATCCACAACGTACTCTCGATAGTGAAAGGCGATATACTGAAGCTGCCCGGAACAGGGGGAGGCCTTAATATAGGCTCATCCCTCACATCAGCCGTGTCCGGCTTCGCTTCAGGAGTCCTCTCAAAGGAGAGGAAAACAGTGGAGGAGGCGGTTAGAAAGCTCAACGAAATGGAGAGAAAGATACTAGGGACGCTTGTCAGGGCGAGGGATGCGGCAACACAGCTCTCAAGCCTGATAAGGATACCGGTAATAGGCCGGGGCGGACAACTCCAGGCCACGTTGCTGGGAATAGGGGAGAGCGCCGTATCTGACGACTACGGACAATTGGGCACAATAGCCTTCCCGCACGACCCGCAGAAGAAGATAGCGGGCTGGTACGACGAATACACGCTAATCCTCCACACAGCAGGTCTCACGATGTCCATCCCAGCCGACTACAGCCTCGCCGCGCCCTTCATAGAGGACCTCAGGGCTCTGCTGGGAGCAGCACCGCCTAGCGTGCTCTGGGTCAAGGTCAACGAGGTCGGCCCCGTTCTGAGAGGAGACACAGTAGACATAGCCATACTGGGAGACCCGAACAGGCCCAGCGTCCCTGGTGGAAGGGAGTCGTCGAGGGTATATGTCACGCTACCGGACGGAAGCATAACCCAGCTGTCCCTCGACAGCCTTCCCACAATAAGACCCATCGAGCAGCCCCCATCATCTACTACACTAATAGGCCCATTCTTCCCATTCCCCCCGTTACATACACTAATAAGCCCATTCTTCCCATTCCCCCCGTTACAACCTGTCGCCTTCTCCGTAAGCGTGTTCGAGGAGCCTGTCGAAGACCCGTCAGCAACATCAGTCCCAAGAGTTCTTGTGCCAGCCGACACCGCCACCGGCACAGTCCTCCTAGCCCCATTCTTCCCATTCCCGATGAATAAGCCGCCGGCAGCCTAGGAGGTGAAAGCGTGAAAAAGCGATACCACGGATATACGGTGCATCGGAAGGGGCTGAGCATAGCTGTCCAAACAGCCATCCTGATAGTGGTAACAGCCTCGCTTACAGCCCTAGCCTTCGCCCTCTGGCGGCCATGGGAGGCGGGGCAGCAGGCCCTCGCCGGAGCGGTATCCGAGACAATGACATCCATGCATGAGATACTTTTGAGGAGGGAGGGCTCGGTTACACCCCAGTTCGCTCTCCACGTATACCCCTACAGGGAGAAGCACCACCTAGAGGTGGAGTGGAACGGGAAAAAGATGTCAATCCCCGTAACCGTAAGCACCATAGAGTACCGAGGCCCAAAGACAAGACTACCCGGAGTATACTATCTCGAGAAAGGCGAGGTGGATGTGCTTGGCGGATACATCGTTGGAGGCAAAATAAACTACACAACCACGGGAGTTGACGTGGTCTCGTACGTCGAGTACAGAGACAAGGAGATGCGCTACGTTGTTAAATCAATCCCTTACGTAAAGATGGCCGTAGACAGGATATACCACGACGTAGTCATAAACGTCATGCTCAGATTCGTCTTCATAACACCTTACCCGCCGAGCTTCACATCAAGAGAATACATCCAAGCCATAGAAGAGGGCCACGTCATAGGCGCTGGGAAGATGGTCACGCTAAGACATAATAATACCTACCAATACTACATGCAGCAGCCTGAATCGGTGAACGGCGGAACCCTGAGGCTCTACTTCGACGGACAGCCAATAACAAAACCCAGCGGAGAAAGGCTGGAGTTCTCGACGCAGGAGAAGACGATCGTCAGGGTATTCGTCGACGTGGTCGTCCTAAACATATGGGGTAGGTGAGAGATGGCAAGCATATACACATATATAGTAACGATAGGCGTCCTCCTGCTCATCTCGATGTCAGCCGCCTACCTATTCATCCAGCAAGTAGATTCGATGACGAAGTCGGCGCAGAGAGCCGCCCTAGTAGCCGCGGCCTCCCACACGCTTGCAGGGATGTGGAGCGCCGTCGAGGAGGCGAAGCTAGTGCAGCTTGGAGGCGTAGAGTTCAAGGACATCTACGTAGGGTTCCCTTACAGGGCGGAGATAGGCTTCAGCAGGGCAAGCGGTAAGCCGGCCCTATGCGTCACAGCCTTCGGACTTAGGTATGAGAGGCCGCTCCCAGAACTCCAAGGCGTAACCTACACACCTTCCGCATCTGGAGGGGCATACGTCACGGCTAGAGCAGCGGTAACAGATAGAGGCATAGAGATATCCCTAGGGATAAGAGAAAGGACAGGACAGTTCAGAACATCCCAGCCCACAGAGTGCTTCCGCTAAAACCCCCTTCAAACGTTAGCAGGCTCATGCCCCAGCTGCTTCAGTTTACCCACGTACTCAGCTTTCAGCTTCTCATAAACCTCTGACCTTATCTTGCCCTCCTTATAGCTTGTCTCGAGGGTTGCAAGGAGCGAGTAGTAGCGTTTAACGAGGTTGGCTATGCTTTCGTCTATAGGTTTTGCGGCCGGGGCGGGAGCTGGCTGGGGCTTGGCAGGTGAGGGGGTTGGGGCTTTTTCCTGGCTAACGGTCTCAGTAGGTTGGGGAGGAGGAGAGGGTGGTGCTTCTGGAGGGGGAGGCGGTGGAGGAGGTGGGGGAACTGGCCGACCAACCTCTCCTAGCTCTGGAGCAGGCGCCTCAGCCAATGTTAATGCCTCGGCCCCAATCTGCCACGCCGACTTAATCCTCGACCTCAGTATGTGGAAACCCTCCCTAGGCGATGAGAAGAAAAGCTTCAGGATAAGGGGCGATACCCTGCCTACGTAAAACAACATCGCTAGGCTGGCCAGCGCAGCCGCGCCAAGCGAAAGTAGAGTATATGGATACGGTATGAGAGCATAGACCGCTGCACTTCCAGCCACCGTAGCCGCAATAACTGCTATGTTTCTCAAGTTAATACTCAACTTAGCCAACCCCCTCAGGGCGACTAATATAGATACCAGCTGCGTTACCACAATACCTGCAACCCCTCCTGCAAGGAACCCCAGCACCACAACAAAAAGGGAGATCACCGTATAGATGATTAAGATGTCGGGCCCCTTCACCATAGCCACAAATAGGGACAAAAAAACGAGAGAAACCAGAACCAAAACCAAAGAGATAACCCCGCCCAATGTGTAAAACGCTCCCACAGCCATCGCCACAAACAAGACCATAAAATAATCGCCGATAAGGAATAGTTTGAACCCCCCTGACCCGGACATCAATTTACATACAAAAAAGTTGTAATTAAATTTTAACACATATCACTCAGGCAAGCCTCTTCATTGCCCGTGTTCAAGTGACTACCAATCGACGACTGTATCGTCTAATTTTAATACATCCCATTTCGGAGTCCCAAAATTGGCGACCGACAACCCCGCCTAGTCGAAAAGTATTACCCGGCCTCATACCGAGTTATTCATGTAATAGATTTATATCAGGTAAAAAATACAACATCAGCAACAGGTATGTCGATAACAGCGGACGACTTGGGCTTGCTGCGTTATTTCGGAAACCTGCCTCGAAGAAACAACAGGGTGAAGCTGGACATCTCAAAGCTTTCGGAAACATTAGGGTCCAGCGAAGCCAAGGTTCTCGAAAAACTCATCCTCTACCAGTCCATGGGGTTGATCAGGATAACTGGCATACCTAATGATGATAGCGCGAGGAACAAGCTGGTCCAGCTTGTAAGGCAGATCGACTACAGGTATCTGGCGGGAAAGATAACTGATGTCGATTATGACGCTATGAGGCGAGCGGCCACGGAGGTTGTCCTCGGAATACCTAACACATCCCTCCAAAACATCCCGCCATCACCTATACTTATGGGAGACCTGATCCGTAGAAGGTCGCAGCTAATATCATCCCTCCTCAACCTAGTAAATTCAAAGGATTACGATGCCAAAACCATCGACGAAATACTTAGAAGCCTTAGGGAGATCGAGGGCGTGATCGAGGAGATAGAGGGTAGAGAGGCTGGTTTTGGAGGAGATACCTTGGCAGGCCTTCGGACGTTGAGAGAGAAGGTTGAGGAGGATTTGTTGAGAACTGTCATAGGAGAGCTGGGGGCAGATGCTTTAGTAAAGTCGATCGAACAGGCAGAGGAGACTTTGGACGAAATGGTCCAGGCTCTGGGCCGCTACTTCCTCACAGAGGGGCTGGAGAAAAGGGTGCCATCGTTTCTCGAGATCGAGCTGGAGCTATTGAGAACTAGGCTGAACCTTGGTGAGATAACCAAGGAGGAATACGACTACTTATACCAAGACCTTTTGAGAAAGAGCAAGTCCGCACCTACAGCAGACTCGCAAGAATACATCAAAGTAATTGAAGAAAGCATCAGAAAGCTGAAGGAGCAGCTGGAATCACTTAAGGGGATCAGGACACGTGAGCAGAAGCTTGACAAATCGCTGTTTGAGATCATGGAGTCGAGGACTCAGAAGACGGTGCTCTTGCTTGGGGAGATAGGTGACGAGATAAAAAGGATAGCCAAGCTACTTGAACAGGCTAGGTCTGTTGTGTCACAACAGTAAAGCTGTTATTGATTTGGATTATGTAATCAAGCACAGAGAAGAAATCCTGTCCAGCGATCGAAAACTCGGCTTTCATTTTGTTGTAGTTACCGATTACCTGCTCCCACGATGGAATCAGTTCCTTGACCTTTGTTTTGACGTTCATAAGTATGTAGAGAAGCCCCTGCTCTGCATCGTTGTATGTGTTTACAAGGTCGTTATGCTCCTCAGTCCTAATCCCCAGTTTAGAGCTAATCTCCTCAACATTTTTCCTCCCCTCCCGAACCCTGTTTAGCAGTCTCGTGGTCACCGCTACTATGTCGTTCAACTCCTTAACCAGTTCTTTTACGTCCTTTGAGGATGCTGCGGCTTCCCTGCAGGCAGACTGCATCACCTTGTTGTAGACCTCCCTGCTGACCAAAGCCTTTGCCTCCATGAGTTTCAGAAGCTTGTTCAGATGTGTGTTCAAGATCTTAAATTTCTCAGCATGGTCCGGTATTCTCACCCCCAGCTGGCGGGGCGGCTCAACCTTAAGAACCCTACCTATAAGCCACACGCGCTTAAAATCGTTTACCAGCTCCTCGTATGGCTTAAGCCCCAGGAAGTTGGTTGCCTGAATTCTAGCCAGCTCATAGTCGTATAGGAGTGTAAACTCAGCAGGTGCGCTAAGTTTCAAAAGCCCTGCCTCCTCCAGCCCCAAAAGCGTCTCAAGCGCACCCCACGTATCGGTTCCCAGTCTGAACTCCAACACCTCAGGGTTGAAGTAAAGCGTCCTCCCAAACCTTCTGGGGTCAGTCAACAAAGCCCACAAAGCCTTACCCGCATCCATGTTCAGCTCACCAGAATGTCAAACCTATCGAATTTCTCGCAACGCCAACACTTTTCCTTACGGCTTGCAAGAAGTCTCGCACAGTCTTGATGGTAGGGGGAGAGGCATACTGGGCAGAACACGGCATCATCAAGCCTAACCTCCTCCTTGTCTATCGGACATTCCAGCGGACCCAGAAGACTCTCCAACTTATCCAACAACTCAACCTCCCAGCTGTTGTCATCGGTAAAACCAACTTCGGGAATATACGCTCTGTAATCGCCCACCAGCTCTATCTTAATCCGCTTGAGCATTTTATCCAACATTTGTGAGAACCTAGTCTAACGCAAAATGGATAATATATTAGCTTTAAGCGATTAAAAATAGTCGCCTAAATGTAAGACCTAGAATAGTTAGGGAAAGCTTTTATACAATTCTTTGTGTTATCTTCTATAATGGAGGCTGTTGTAGACGCCGCGGTCGCTGCAGGAATTTTTGCAATCGCTGTGGGGCTTGTAGCATTCTATGGTCTCAGCGGCGGAGTCTCATATCTCAACTACTCAGAGGATGCTATGGTGAGGACAGAGGCTAGGGCGGTTCTCAACGCAGTCAAAGGGCTTATCGCAAGGTCGCCCTACGAGCTTTATAGACTAAACCCTGCATACTCTGGTTCGACGTCGATCGCGGTTGAAGGCTGGAGGGTAAATTTCGTGGTGAGGGTTAGGTTTCCCCAGCAGGTTATGGTTAGCCAAGCCGGTGTAGTGCTTTCATATCCGTCCGAATACATAACCTGCCCAACCCAACAGGGAAAGATAGCCGTCACACGGTATTCCATAGGGGTTCAAGGACTCCGTCTCGACCCTGCTCTAGTCTCCATAGACAAGGATGGTAAACTGTCTTTCCCCACGAATACTAAGGTCTGTTCGCCTGGAGGTGTTTCCGAAGCGCCCTCCGAACCCATATCAGCTTTTTCGCTGGAAATGCCTGCAGTAGTATACACTGATGGTGGGGCCTACTACGTTATCCCCCCAGCCTATCCCGAGGCGGTTCTGGCCGTGGTGAACGGCAGATACATTGACCCGGCGAGGGTTAATATACCTGCTGACGCAGTCTACCTCTCGGAGACAACTGTGATGGGCAGCGGTCTTAACCTTGTTGTGGAGGTCTGGGCCTGGGCAGGTGGTGTCGAGTGAGGCGGAGGGCTGGGATTGTTTGGACAGTAGAGGCCGTCCTCGCAGTCACCATAATAGTAGTCGGCCTTTTTCTATATATTCAGCTGGTTGGGGTCAGGACTGTCTCCATCGCGGAGCATAGGTATGAGCATGAGGAGCTGGCAAACAAAATGCTCGGCTCACTCAACGAAAGGGGGATGCTTGACGCATTGATATGTAGAGAGGATTACACTTCACTTGATGAGGCCTTGGCCGCCATCGCATCCGTGGCACCTTCAGGGGTGGCTGTAAACATGACCGTCGTAAAACTCATGAGGTCGTCCAACGGCGTTGTAGAGGTTGAGCACAGGCTCTTCTCGATCATCTGGGGTGCCTACGACCCCTCAAAAGCCTTCTCAGCCGCCACCTTATCCCTAAGCTGCAGCGCCGACAGAGCCGTCATACTTGCAATAAGCAAAGGCTGACAGAAGTTTACCCATAACTGGCAGCGGAGTTCATGTAAATTGTGTTCTGCGTTTTAGCTCCTCGTAGAGCGCTACCGTTTTGCCCCGTGAAACGGGGCTACGCCAAACTCCCCTTATGCATACTGCTGCAAACGTTACACTTTGACGGTTCCCGAATTCGTCTACGAAATAAAGCCTTACATGGGGATCTTTGAATAATTCCCACCATCCGGCCCACTCCTTCACCAGCTCTACATTTAAAACCCTCCTGTAGGGAATCAAAAGCTCAACACACGTTTTGGTTAAAAGAGAGAGAAAGGTAATAAACGTAATCTTCCGCAGAGAAAGCATAACAAAAGCCATCCCAAACCTCTTCAGCCAAGAACCGGGAGGCATGATTTTGACTCCGTGGTCTAGTAATTCAATTTCTCCAAAGGTGACTCTCTGTAAACGGCCGTCCAAAAGGATCCAGCCCCTCACGGGCTTAGACCAATCTAACATTTCCATGTCCCACACTATCCACAGCTCTCTACTTATGCAGAGCTAGCGGTTGTTGTAGTTCTTCACACATAAGCATCTCGTAATGTTAGGCCTGTCATGGGTGGTGGCGGCGGCGGAGAAAACCGTCTACTCCTCATGCGTGAAATAATCAAAGACCCGGCAACTGCCACAACCAGAACAGCTGCCAAAATTGTCGTAATCATCCTCATGTTGCTGAGATCGGCCTCTGTTTCTCTGAGTTTGGATGCTAAGTTATTCCGCTCATTTTCAAGGCTCTGTTTCTCCGTTTGGAGAGAGTTCACTCTATCTTTCAGTGTGTTCACCTCGTTCCGTAATGCCTGCAGCTGCTCGTTTAGAGCGGTGTTCTCACGCCGCGCCTGCTCCAAGCTGGTTTTTAGGGAATTAACCTCACTCTCCAGTCTCGTATTCTCATTCCTCAACCTAGTGTATTCGTCTCTTAGTGTTTGAAGCTCTCCCTCGGCCCGTGTTTTTTCAGCCAGATCTCCTAGGAAGATCTCCACCGATTTGCTTAGCTGTAAAGCGTTTTGGAGGGCAGAGTATGCGTAGTCGAAGGCCGAGGCCTTCTGAGCACCTATGCCGTAGAAAGCCTCCCAGTTGAAGTAGTTGTATACAGCCATTTCCAGTGCCGCCTTCTTGATGTCGCTGTCCACTGCGCGTAGAAGTGGTTCTATACTTGCCGGCGTAGGTATTTTGCTGTTTTCGAGGGCTATTAAGGCGTTGTAAACAGCCCTGCGGGCGTCCTTAATCATCTTCAGTGTAACCCCTGTGTCGACGTTATCTTTGTCGATTGCTGTAAAGTATTCGCCTTCATACATGGAGCGTAGCCTGCAAGCCCTGCAGTAGGTCATCGGCGTGCTTGACCAGTCGTAGAGCCAGTTTACCAGGTTTTTTGCCCACGGGTAAGGGTCTGCGTCATGTGGGTGACGGAGCCCGAGAACGTGAGCGCCCTCATGGTAGAGCGTGGTTGACGGGCCGTAAACCCTCATAAGAGGGAAGGATGCTGCTGCTATCGCCCCCTTTCTATACCCTCTACCGAGTACGTAGTTCTCGCAGACGTATGCGTCGTCGTCTAGGATGAACAAAACCGTAACAACAGTCTTGACACCCTCAAATCTCTTTATCACGGGCAGGTTGAAGACAATGTTAGTTACTAAGTCCTCTTCATCGCATGCTTTGAGGAGTATAGTTCTTCCCAAGCGGGGTGATTTCTCAAAAACTGCCTGTTTCAACGCGGGATAGTCGTCTATGTCTTCCAGCCGGGTCTCAATTATGTAGTAGCTGT
>Ga0079997_113053_pt1 | contig 14396 bp, 5 predicted proteins | sample PerSpoCPS_CMetaG_FD_69200 | JGI IMG/M metagenome (GOLD analysis project Ga0079997, IMG submission 69200) | Archaeal communities from Yellowstone National Park, Wyoming, USA - Perpetual Spouter C (PS_C) MetaG (SPADES assembly) (version 2) | ecosystem: Environmental > Aquatic > Thermal springs >... | reverse complement strand
AAGTGCTACTGTTTATGTTCGTTTTTCACCTACATCTGCACAATCATATAGTGGGAATATAACGAATACATCATCTGGGATAACAAGGAATGTGAGTGTAAGTGGGACTGGCGTACAACCTGCACTTTCAGTTAATCCTACATCATTAAGTTTTGGGGATGTTCCGGTTGGTACAAGTTCAATTCCACAAAGTTATACTATTACTGGGAGCAATTTGACGAGTAATGTAGTGATAAATGCTCCATCTGGGTTTGAGGTTTCAACGAGTTCTGGTGGACCATATGGTAGTAGTTTAACATTAAGTCCAAGTAGTGGGAGTATAAGTGCTACTGTTTATGTTCGTTTTTCACCTACATCTGCACAATCATATAGTGGGAATATAACGAATACATCATCTGGGATAACAAGGAATGTGAGTGTAAGTGGGACTGGCGTACAACCTACGCCATCACCCCCGGTTCTCGTATCACCCGGGACTAGCAGCCCCCCGGGTCAGATAATCAACACGACCAGACCGACATTCCAATGGCAGGCTGTAAGTGGCGCAGACCAGTATGGTTTATACATTGAAAAGAAGAATAATAGTGGTGGATGGGATTTGATATTTGATTCTCCATCCCTTGGTATCACGATAACAGGAACATCCTACACATTGCAAGATGGCATTCTTACTGATGGCGGTGAATATCGCTGGTATATGAACTCCCACAATAGCTCTGGCTGGGGAAACTATTCCAATACACTGTATTTCAAAGTTGTTCTTCCAGCTTCAATTTCAGTTGACCTCGCATATATAGATTTTGGTGATGTTCAAGTTGGTAGCTTTTTAGATAAAAATATCACGATAAGAAATTCAGGTTCTGGTATATTAAGCGTTAGATTAAGTATTTCTGGAAATAGCTTCAGCATAATAAGTGGTGGTGATACTTTCAATCTTTCATCAGGTCAAACAAGGGTTGTCGGGATTAGATTTTCACCAGCATCAGGTGGATCATATACCGGGACTTTAAACATAACCCATAATGCGACGAATCAACCAAGTCCTATTACAATACTTCTTTCCGGAAATGGTGTTGAACTCGTAACTCATGAAATTCCACTGCTTAAGGGCTGGAATATGATATCATCTTTTGTTTTGCCAATTGACATCAAGCTTGATTCAATATTCAAAAACATCAAATCTAATCTTGTAATATTAAAGGATGGTTTAGGGAGGTCTTATTGGCCTTTCCTTGGGGTTGATCAAATTGGTAATTGGAGTATTTATTCTGGTTACCAAGTTTATATGAAAAATCCCGATACATTGAAAATCGTTGGACATATAATCAAACCTGAAACTACAATTTATTCTCTTCAAAAAGGTTGGAACCTTATCTCTTATGTTAGGAGAACACCGATGGATATTGATTCAGCTTTAAGTTCTATTAAATCATACATAAATATAGTCAAAGATAATGATGGCAGGGTTTACTGGCCTAAATATACTGTAAATCAAATTGGTTTGATGAGACCTGGTCAGGGTTATTTAATAAATGTGACACAGGAATGCAGGTTTAGTTATCCAGCCAATGAGCGGGTTAGCACGAGTATAAATCTTAACATTATAGGTTCTACAGATAGTTCTTATAAAACGAGTTCTGAACCTGTTCATTTCAAGTTTGTGAGAAATACGGGTAATAATGCAACTGTTGGTATTCCATTATCTGCCCAACCCTCTGTTAATGGTGTTCCATTGGAGGTTGGGGATGAGATAGGTGCTTTTACACCGGCTGGGTTGTGCGTTGGAGCTGTTGTATGGGAGCAGAAAAATACCGCTTTAACCGTTTGGGGTGACGATGAAATGACACCGGAAGTTGACGGTATAAAACCTGGTGAGCAGATAAGTTATAGAATTTGGAAGAGGTCAACCGATAGGGAATATCAAGCCACAGCTACATATTCATTGGGAGATGGTATTTATCAACCTAACGCTATCTTCATTTTATCTTCCTTGAGCGCCAGGCTAACACCGGTTGAGATTTCGGATGTGAATCTTCCAAATACCTTTGTCCTTTACCAAAATTACCCAAATCCGTTCAACCCAACTACAACAATTAAATATGGTATCCCTGTAAGAGCACATGTTAAACTTGAAATATATAACATACTTGGTCAAAAAGTTGAAACTTTAATTGATGCTGTGCAAGAGCCTGGTTTTTATTTCTTTGACATTGATGCTTCCAGGTTTTCAGGAGGGGTTTATTTCTACCGACTGACCGCAGTAAGTGAAAAATCAGTTTTCTCAGATTATAAGAAAATGATAATTCTAAAATAAGGGAGGTATAAACAATGGTAAACGCAAAAATATTTATCTCGGTTCTTATCTCTTTGTTTTTATCAATGACACTTGAGGCACAGTTGCCATATCCATTTTTTGATGATGTTGAAAATGATTCACTATCAAACTCGTACTGGAAACCAGATTCAGCTACATGGTCTATAGTTAGACTAATCGCCCATATCGGAACAGGAGCTTGGAAAAGCTCGCCAACCTCAGGTAATTATGCTTGGCTGACTCTAAAAAAAGAAATTGACCTCTCCCAAGCTCTAAATCCCGGTTTTTCTTTATGGATAACGCAGTTAGCCACAGGAGACGCAGCTCGCGGTTTCTACAAAGTTCAAATATCAACAGATAACGGAGCATCATGGTCGGACATCATCGGCGAAACTGCCACCTCTGGACTACTACCATGGACACAATTAACTGCAAGTTTGGAAAGATATAAAGGTCTGAAAATTTTAATAAGAATCGGAGTGCGTGACCACACGGGATACGCAGGAACCCCAACCTATTACATTGATGACATAGTTATAGATGATGCGCCTGTTCCGACATATGTTAGGTTGAGCGACGCGACTAATAATGGGATGAAGATAAGTTGGGGGCAGTCAAGCGCGAGCGATTTTTACAGGTATCGGCTTGTGATATCAACGGATGCGAATGATGTTAACAATTGGGTTGATGGTTCTTATGTCAGTGGTAGGAAGGAGAGGAGAGTTATAGACATATTCAACAAGGCGACTGTTGAGACGACACTTACTGACTTGGTTTTCACTAACACTGTTTACTATGTGAAGTTGTATGAGCAGGATACGATTGGATTTATGAATGCTGGGACTTCAGTGGCACAGCTTTCAACTGCGTTTAATACGGGGGTTGAGGTAGCTCCTTTTACACAGGACTTTGAGGGAGCGGTTAACTGGGCTTGGGATTTACCTTGGGGCGTTGTGTCTGATGATAGTTCCACTCCAGGGCATAGTTACAAGAATGTAATAACCGATAGCCCTGGGGGAGTTTACCCTGCAAACGCTGATAGGCGACTTTATGCCAGAATTAGTTTTGGCACTGTTTTATCACCAGTTTTGTATTTTAACCACCGCTATTCCTTTGAGACGGACGCTGATTGGGGGAATGTTTACTTTACACCCGATCTTCAGAACTACTATCGCATTGGTTATTTTACAGGGGTTCAAGGTGATTACAAGAGGGTTGAATTTGATATGAGACCTTTTAAAGGTGTATCATCGGGAGGTTGGCTTGTTTTTCAGGTTAGTTCAAATTCTTCAAATAACTATGATGGTTGGTATATTGATGATGTTGGGATTTACAATGTCACTGGTTTTACAAGTTTGCCTCTTTTTGATAGTTTCAGCGACACGACCTCGCTTGACAGGTGGATACTTGGTATGTGGAGGTATGAATATGGTTTGTGGATTAAGACAACACCTAAAACAGGCGATTGGTCTTATATTGTTTTGAGAAGACCCCTTGACTTGAGCAAGAGCGCAAACCCATACCTGTCGTTTAAAATTAAAAAAGTCGGCGGTCGGTGGGGGTGGGGAGCTACTGCGTATTATACAGTTGATGTTTCAGTTGATGGTGGTTATAGTTGGTATAATTTGCTAACTCTAGGTGATGATGGGGGGTTTGATTGGCGTAGGGTTGATGTGTCCCTTTTGAATTACAAAGGAAAAAATGTTTTAATTAGAATTGGTGTAAGACACGATACTGGGGCTCCTACAGGGTTCTCAACCTATTACATTGATGACATAGTTATAGATGAATACATTGGTGCTCCAATTCTCGTAGCTCCTCTAAATAGAGCAACTGGCTTGGATATCCCCGTCACCTTTTCATGGACCTCTATACTTGGAGCTTTTAGATATCAAATTCAAATTTCAACTGATTCGCTGTTCTCAACTCTAATAGTAAATGACTCCACACTTACCAAAACTCAATATATAGCAAGCACCTTAAAACCGAATACGACATATTACTGGCGCGTTAGAGCAATGGATTCATTATATACTGGACCATGGTCAAGCGTATACAAATTTACAACGCGCCTTGCTCAAGTGGCTTCATTCTCAATCCCCCTCTCAAAGGGCTGGAATATGATATCAAGCTATGTTATTCCAGAAAACATCACACTTGATAGCGTTTTATCAAAAGTGAGAAGTAATCTGCGCCTTTTAAAAGATGGCTTTGGCAATGTCTACTGGCCTGATCTGAATATAGACCAAATTAAAAATTGGAATGTTAAACTGGGCTATCAAGTAAATATGAAAACCTCAGATACCTTAAAAATCACCGGATATAAAGTCACACCCGAGAATTCCCCCGTGTACCTTCTCAAGGGGTGGAACCTCATCGCCTATCTCCGAGATCAACCTATGAGTATTGACTCAGCACTTTCAACCATAGCAAATTATATAGTTATAGTAAAAGATAATTCAGGAAAGGTATATTGGCCTCGTTATGCCGTCAATCAAATTGGTTCTATGAACCCCGGTCAAGGTTATCAAATATATGTCACACAAGCATGCACCCTTACTTATCCAGCTAACTACTCAACATCACCCCATATTATATCAGCTAAAACTCAACACGATGAATTTACCCAGAAACCAAAATTCTACAAAAACAGCACGTTCGGGACAGGTAATAACGCTATCCTATTGATCCAGTCAAACAATTTTGAAGATGGCGATGAAATAGCTATACTCACAGTGAAATCAAATATGACTGTTGGAAGCGCTGTGGTCAGCGATAAAAAAGCTATCCTAACTGTATGGGGTGATGATATAACAACCCAGGAAAAAGACGGCGCCGAAGAAGGTGAAACTTTAAAATTACTGTACTACTCAGCTAAACTGAATAAAGAAATCCCATTAACCGTTAAAAATATAACTGACCCGTTAACAGGCGAAGTTATCCATGATCTGCTGAAATATAAAGCAGATGCAGTTTTAATAGTTGAAGCTGAAATCTCAAACATTATCCCAAATTCCTATGTCCTTGAACAAAATTATCCTAACCCCTTCAATCCATATACAACTATTAAGTATGGTCTACCCGAAGATTCAAAGATAACAATAGAGGTTTTTGATATCTTAGGACGAAAAGTTGCTGTTTTAGTTGATAAATATCAAAAAGCTGGATTTTATGAGGTTATCTTCTATGCCGATGAGCTTCCAAGCGGGATGTATATCTACAGGATGATAGCTAATGGCTCTATCATCGCATCTAAAAAAATGTTACTTGTAAAATAATTAAAATCTAAAGGAGGGCACTAAAATGAATAGGAAAATTATTTTGGTTCTCGGTATATTGGTTGTAACAGTTTCCAATCTCCTTTCACAAACTCAGCATTTTACATTCAAAGAGAGAACTGGAAATAATGCAACCGTTGGAATACTGACCAGCACAAACCCCAATATAGATGGGGTTCCTCTTGAAGTTGGGGATGAAATTGGTGCTTTTACACCAGCTGGCTTGTGTGTCGGTGGCGTTGTTTGGGAAAACAAAAATACTGTTTTAACCGTTTGGGGAGACGATGACCAAACTCCAGAAATAGATGGAATAAAACCAGGAGAAAAAATATATTTCAGGGTCTGGCAAAAGAGAACAGATACCGAAATTATAAATGTAGAAGTATCTTACTCTCAAGGAGACGGAATCTATACGCCAAACGGTATCTATGTTTTATCCTCCTTAAAAGCTTATGAAACACCTAAACCTCCAATTTTAATATCGCCTGCAAATGATTCAACTAATTTACCGATAAGCTTAAAATTGATTTGGAAATCCTCCGCTAAAGCTCAAAAATATCATCTTGAATTGGCTACTGACTCTACATTTACCACACGTGTACTTGTTGATTCTTCTATAACTGACACATCAAAATTTGTATCTGGTCTTAATTACAATACTATCTATTACTGGCGCGTTAGAGCAATTAATGGACCTGCTGTCGGCAATTGGTCATCCGTGTTTAAATTTAAAACAACGAGTATCACTTCAAAATCAATTCTTATCTCCTTTGATCAAATTAATTCAACAAAATTTCCTAAAATTGACTGCTATGTAACTGTCACTGATTCCTCAGGAAATCCAATAACTGGATTAGCGGATACTAATTTTGTCGTATATGAAGACAATGTCCGCGAACTACCTATAACAGTTACCCCTATTGGAACAACTCAATCTCCGATATCTGTGGCAATTGTCATTGATAGGAGTGGTAGCATGAGCGGGCAACCTATCAGTGATGCTAAAACAGCCGCTTCATCTTTCGTGGATAACTTAAAACCTTCGGATAGAGCTTCTGTTATCTCATTTAATGAGTCGGTTTCAATTGATCAACCCTTTACTTCTGATAAAAATGCTTTAAAAAATGCCATTAATTCCTTATCAGCGGGTGGAATGACAGCAATATATGATGCTGCGTATACCGCTTTATCCCTTTTGTCCAGTGAACTAAATCCAAGAAAGGCGATTATCCTTTTGACAGATGGGGCTGATAACTCAAGCTCTTTCACACCGGATTCGGTGATAAAATATGCGAATTTCCTTGGTATCCCAATTCATACGATCGGACTCGGTTTAACCCCAGGAAGTAATGAAGAAAACGCCCTCAAAAACCTTTCAAAATCAACAGGAGGAAGATATTTCTATTCACCAACTTCTTCACAGCTAATCGATTTATATAACTTGATCTCTCAACAGATTCAAGCTCAATACCTGATTTCTTATGTAACTCACAATCCTGCTTTTGATAATACACTTAGAAAAGTCAGGGTTGTTGTAAACTATCAATCTATGTCAAACTTTGCGGAACGTAGTTATCGCGCTCCTGGATCTACTAGCTGGTCAATAAAAATTTCATCAAAAGTTGATTCACTTTCAGACCTTAATAACTTTGCCGCTGTTCACTCGCAAGCGAGCGACTCACTTGACCCATACGACATACCAAAACCACCAGCACCAAACTCAAACTATGTCTACCTTTACTTCCCACACTCCGAATGGGGCGGAATCCTTGGACCATACTACTCCAAAGACACAAGACGAGCAAGGGACTTAACAAACAAAACGATTGAATGGCTATTCAATGTCAAAACCGACCAAACAGGAAAAAATGTGCTACTTGAATTTAATCCTGACTCCCTCTTCCCAAGCAATTACACGATCGTTCTACACGACCTTGATGCAGGCACAAGAAAAGTTTTAAGCCAAAGTGATAATACCTATACCTACAACTCTGGTTCAGGAGGAGAAAGACATTTCAAGCTTGTCGTTGGTGGGCTCTTTAAGACGAGGAACTTCCAAGCTGGCTGGAACTTGGTTGGCATACCTCTTTCAATCGACTCAACACTTTCATCAATGTTTTCAGACGATGTGAGCACATTTTACATCTACACCTACACATTCAAAGAGGGCTATAAAATTGACACAACCTTCACACTTGGCAGAGGCTTCTGGCTTGGTCTCCTTGATTCAGCAGTTGTTGACTTTTCAGGAACACCTGTGAAGGATACAATATCAACCGACCTTGATAAGTATTGGAACATAATTTCAATCCCATATCTTACACCAATTACGAAGGGAAATATCTTTGTTGAGAGGTCTGGTGTAAAAATACCTTTTGACAGCGCTGTTTCATCTGGATGGATTTCAAGATCGCTTTTCGGCTATGACCCGAGGACGAAATCATACTATCTATCGGATACACTTGAACCATGGCTTGGATATTGGTTTGCCACTTTAAGGGATAGTTTGAAGTTAATTTACACGCCATCTTCAACTGCACCAAGCCCAAAGGTTATCTTTGCGGATGTTAAAAGTGATGATAGGAATTGGGATGTTATTTTAAGTGCGAGGTTGGGAGATGTTTTAGATAAGCTTGCATTTTTTGGCGTTAGGGATGGTGCAAGCGATGGGATTGACAGGTTTGACTACCCGAAGCCACCTTTACCGCCTGGGGAAAAGGTGATACAGGTTTATTTCTATCATCCCGAATGGAACTTTGAGCTTGGTCCTTACTTTGCAAGCGACATCAGGGCTAGTTTTGGTGATGTTAAAAGTTGGAAGTTTTATGTGAGGTGTCTTTCGGGTGGGGAGGTTAAGTTGAGTTGGGATTTGAGTCAAGTCCCGGGGCGATTTAATTTCACATTGTTTGATGTTTCAAGTGGTAGGGTGGTTGATATGCGGAGTGTTTCGGAATATGTTTACAATGCTGTTAATAACGAGACGAGGGAGTTTAGGATTGACGCAGTTACGGGCGTTTCAGAAGAAAACACCATACCAAAGTCATACGCACTTTATCAAAACTACCCCAACCCATTCAACCCAACCACAACAATTGAATTTGACATACCAGAAAAAACAAATGTAAAGTTAATTGTCTACGACATCCTCGGTCGTGAAGTTGAAACCCTAATTGATAAAGAACTTGAACCCGGAAAATATAAACTTAATTTCAATGCAACCAATTTATCAAGCGGTGTCTATTTCTATACATTGAGAACGCCAAAATTCACAAAAACAAACAAAATGCTTTTGATTAAATAAACCCTTATCCCCCTCATCCTACCACAATTAAAACAAGATGAGGGGTTTTCTTTTTATTAACTTAAAAACTAAAAGGAGGTATTAAAATGAAACAAAAAATCCACCTTCAAGTTAAAGTTATCTTCATGGTTTTGCTGATTTTTATTTTTGTTGGCTGTGAGACGGTTCATCTAACAGCTGTAAGAGTTGAGAAACCGATCTCAATGACTCCAAATATTAACAGGGAATTTACAGTTATTAAACATTTCAAACGCGATCTCAAAGCGTGGTTTACTATTTTGGGCTTAGTGACCATCTCCGATCCAAAAGTTGAAGAAGTGATACGTGAGGAGATTCTCAAAGCACAGGGTGACGGGGTTGTAAACCTTGAAATTACAGGTCAAACAACCATCTTAGATGGACTTATTCCTGTTGCGGTTGGTACTGTTGGTTTTCTTGTAGCTCCTCCATATGGAGCATATGCTGCGTATCTAATTGGTGCACGAACTTATACGATTGAAGGTGATATTATAAAGTATACCCGATAATTTTATCTTGCACCCCGCATTGAATATATCTAAAGAAAAATCAAAGGATGCGGGGTACTGTATGTTTTATTTAGTTGTTTTTCTTCAATGATCGCTAATTTCTAACCCCCATGCTCCCGACGAGTTCCCACAACACTTGACTTTTTCAAATTTTTTTTTACCTTGATACTGAAGAAATAACAAAAAGTGGAGGGAAAAATGAGAATTTTTATTGTCGCTTCAGCATTATTCCTTCTTCTAAATGGATTTCTTCAATCCCAAGGGTTGATTTGGAAAGAGGCTGATGTTTTTACCAAGGATGGGATTAAATTCACTAAAAGGGTCATTGTTAAATTTAATAGTGAAGTTGCATCTCTACCACGCGGGAAAGCTGAGGTAAAAATTTCTGAATTTAAACCCGACTTCTTTTCTCTTAAGGAATTACTGCTGAAGTTAGAGCAAAGGTATGGCGAAATTAAAATTACAAGAAGATATCCGGATGCGGTATGGGGTGATACTATTAGATTTGCAAGAGGGACTGGTAAAGTGGTTTTTGTTCCTGATTTTTCTCAGATCTACAATATTGATTTTCCAGAACCCGTTCCTTTCGATTTAATCGCCCCTGAATTTAAAAAATTACCTTTCGTTTCATATGTAGATGAACCCCCTGCAGTTATGCTTTGCTCCGACCCGAATTACACCCTATATCCACGCCCAGGACAATGGAACCTTCGTAGAGTTGATGCCTCAAAAACTTGGGATATAACTAAAGGTGACCCAAATATTGAAATTGCTATAGTTGATGATTTTGTTGGATATGGTGCGGAAAATCATATTGATCTAAGGGATAAGCAAAGTAATAGAGGTCAATTGCTTTATGGAGGACATGGCCGTATGGTAGCTGGTTTCGCATGCGCGACAACTAATAATATAACATTAATCGCAAGTCTTGGATGGAATTTAAAGTATCAAAGCTGGGACTATCATGATTGGGATAATATACGTAGGGCTACTGACGCTGGCGCAAGGGTTATAAACTGTAGTTGGGTTACTAAGGTTTATTCCCAATATTTGGCAGATTTAATTCTTTATGCTCTTCGCCAAAATGTAATCGTTGTAGCTGCTGTTGGTAATAGAGTATATAATTATGATTCTTTAAAATCGTATCCATTTATTCCTTATCCCGCTGCCTATGCCTTTGGTGATACTCAAGTTATCGCTGTTTCCGCAACTGACTCGCTTGATAGATTCCCATCTTTACCAGATGGATATCCCACCTGGAACTTTAGCATAGGGGATGATCCAGTAAATGACCCAATTAGATCATTCACCGATGTAGCAGCCCCAGGTTGGAGAGAATGGAAAACTTATCCGCTTTATTACCTTCATCCTGATGTAATAGATATTGTTGACTCTATCGATAGTGGAACAAGCTTTTCAGCACCTATGGTTAGCGCACTTGCTGGGTTATTACTATCTGTGGATTCAACTCTAACCCCAGTTCAAGTTTATAGAGCCATAATTTCTTCTACGGACAAAGTTGGTCAATACGCTTATAACCCTGTTGGTTGGAATGGATTAACTTGGAACAAATATTTAGGTTATGGAAGGATAAATGCTTATAAAGCTTTAAGAACAGTAATCCCGTCTGCGCCTCAGAACTTAACAATTGTAAATCCAAATCAAAACGGACAACATCCCATACTTAGATGGAATAGAAATCCTGAGTCCAAATTAATTACTTATAACATTTACCGTGGTTATTATACAGACAGCGGTGGCGGTGACTTGTCCGTTTCAAATGTTGGTATTATGGCACCGCCAGGAAGCTATGTTGTTGAAAGAATCGCTACAAATTATCCCGATACAGTATTTATTGATTACGAGGTCACTATAAGAAATTCAAATCCCAGGAGGTGGTACGATTATTGGGTTAAAGCTGTTGGAATTTCAGGGAAAGAAAGCCCGGCTTCCAATTATGTTGGTGTTTGGGGATCTCCTATCATAAGGGCGGACTCAACTGCAACGGATATGGAAAAAGAAGTAATAGAACCTATCCCAGAGAAGTTTGAACTTTTCCAAAATTATCCGAATCCGTTTAATTCAGGAACAATTATAAAATTTGCCCTGCCAGAAGATTCCTATGTGAAAATTAATGTATATGACGCCCTCGGTAGGCTAATCGCTGTACCTTTAAACGGTGATTTGAAAGCCGGTTATCATTATATTAAATTTGACGCAAGTGATCTTACATCTGGCATTTACTTCTATGAAATCATAGCAGGTTCATTTAAAGATGTTAAGAAAATGGTTGTTATAAAATAACAAAAAATAACACGAACTCCAATGTCACTTAAATTGAAATTTTTCATTTTCCTTCTAAACCTCGTCCTTTCAATCTCTTTTTCACAGATTCCACCAGATCCCCAACTTAATATATCTGGCTCAAATATATCTTCTAAGGATTTGTCCATCTATGAGAAAACAACCCAAACGGGCTATCTTCTCCTTGAGCTACCCTGGTGTTCAAGTGTTTTTGACATGGAGAAAAAACAGGATAAAATATACATCGCAAGTGATTACATTTGCGAGTTGGACCTTTCAAAAAGCGATCCAAGTAAAAATATGTATGTCGTAAATTATTATGTTCCATCGCTTATAAAAGGGATGAAATATAATCATGTTGTCGCCGTTGAAATTGACACAAGAGGAAATATATGGTTTGGGACATATAATTTCCGGTCTTATCCCTATAGCGACGGTCAGCTTATAAAATGGGATGGGAACTATAATTGGGAGTTCTTCACAACTGAAAACTCGCCCCTCCCAGCAAATGAAATAAGGTCTTTAAAAGCCGATAAAAAAGGCGGGATTTGGATAGGCACTATAAATGGCGTCTGTTACTTTGACGGAAGTAATTTCATCACGCTTGACTCGCTTAACTCTTTCTTGAGGGGTCTTCCAGGGGATGGAAAAAGGATAATTGACATTGAGATTGACCCCAAGGGTAATGTCTGGCTTGGAACTTGGGGAGGGGGAGTTGTTAAATACGACGGGAAAAATATAACGGCTTACAACAAAGACGGAATGATGAGATTTATAACTGGCATTGAAATTGATAGCAGGGGAAATATACTTGTCTCAAGTTTTTCAGAATTTGATGAGAACACAAACCAATATACTGGTGGTGGGCTTTTCATATACGATTGCTCCGAGACAAATTGGTGTCAGATAATACCACCAATATCAAGGAATATATGGACTATAACCATTGACAGAAATGACATCATCTGGGCAAGCTTTTTTGACTGGTATCACCAAAACTATCTTGGCGTTGGATATTTTGACGGGAATAGATGGGAGTTTTACAACACTTCAAATTCACCCCTGTATTTAAACGCCGTATCAAAAATTTTTATTGACGAAAACAATAAAAAGTTTTTCGGTCATTATCACTATGGACTTGCCCGCAAGATAACCACATATGATGGCTCTAAATGGTCTCACATTAAAGTTTCCATTCCCCCAGCACCATATAGGAAGGTAGTCATTGATAGCCAAAATAGGAGATGGCAATATGACGATGAGGGAGTTGCAATAATTAGACCAGAAGTTGGAAGATTTAACTATACTATCTTTGACTCGCCAATACATCTTTTTCCACTCGGGATTTATTCTGCTCCTCCCGCTGTTGACGAAAATGGAACTCTCTGGACAGCTTTGGATAGTATCCTCGTAAGCTTTGATGGGGAAAACTGGAAATTTTTAAAATTTGATACCCTTGGTTATTATCCGCGCCTTGTAAAAACGGATCGCAAAAATAACAAATGGATAATTCTTTCAAAGAAGGACACAAGTTCCAATTGTATGCTTGTGAAATACGATGATAGGGAATTTAAAATCATACTGAAGCTACCATATATACCTGTTTTTGGGTTTGACACAGCAGGGAATCCATGGTTTAAGCTTGATGATAAACTTATCTGCGCAAGTGGTGAAGATGGAAGGATATTGAAGGAGTTTGAGGGCATACCGGGGAGGATTTTAGGAATTGACAAAAATAACAACATATGGCTATCACCAATACGCACAACTGATTCATCCTTAATTAACACCATAGTGAAGTTTGACGGTGTTGAGAAGAAAATTTATCGCTTCCCACGAGACGCATCATCTTGTTGTATTGAGGAGTTTGCTATATCATTTTCTGAGGCACCTGATGGCTCAATATGGTTTGGGACAGAGGTTATGGGAGTAGTAGGTAGAATAATTGAATTTAAATCGGAACAATTTATAGAATTTAGTTTGTTACCAACCATCATTTTTGAGATTTCCGTTGATCAGGAGAGAAATATATGGTTTGCCGGTGAGGAGATGGCTAGCCAATTTGTTTATCTTAGAGATACTTATGTAGGCGTCAAAGACGAACCCGGTAAAAGCTTTATCACACCTTCAAAATTTGTACTTCATCAAAACTACCCAAACCCATTCAACCCATCTACAACAATTGAATTTGATATCCCTGAAAGAACGAATGTAAAACTTGTTGTCTATGACATCCTCGGTCGTGAGGTTGAAACCTTAATTGATAAAGAACTTGAACCCGGAAAATATAAAATCAACTTCACCGCAACTAATTTATCAAGCGGTGTCTATTTCTATACATTGAGAACGCCCAAATTCACAAAAACCAACAAAATGCTTTTAATTAAATAAACCCTAAACCCCCTCATTCTAATAATTAAATCAGGGTGAGGGGGCTTTTAAAATTTTTTCAATTCTCCTCTCCTCTTTGCGGTAAAAAGCAAAAGGTGAGGGCTTCCATTAAATCTATCTCTATTTTCTTTTTCACCCTGTTTTATACCCACAACAGTTCTCCCATGCTCCAACAACCCCCCAACTACTTGACTTTTTCTTCTAACTTTGTTATATTCTTCCCAGAGTGGCACAGAAGTGCAGATAGGGGAGAGAAGGCGTAAAAACTAATTATTTTTAGT
>Ga0079997_118645_pt1 | contig 14408 bp, 20 predicted proteins | sample PerSpoCPS_CMetaG_FD_69200 | JGI IMG/M metagenome (GOLD analysis project Ga0079997, IMG submission 69200) | Archaeal communities from Yellowstone National Park, Wyoming, USA - Perpetual Spouter C (PS_C) MetaG (SPADES assembly) (version 2) | ecosystem: Environmental > Aquatic > Thermal springs >... | reverse complement strand
TTCCGCCGGGAGAACCCCTGGTCCTCCCCACCGGCTGGCGCTGGGGCAAGGCCCTGAGGCTCGCCCAGGAGAGGAAGGGGCGGGAGCCTTCGCCCCCCACGGGGAGGCGGGTAGCCCCCCATGTGCGCCGGGCGCATTGGCACCTCTATTGGACTGGGGAAGGAAGCCGAAAGGACCCGAGCAGGGCCAAGCCCCTCCTCCGGTGGGTGCCGGCTACCCTGGTGGGCCGGGACCTCCTGGAGGAGGCGGGGCTCACCCCCGAAGACCTCCCCGCCGTGGTGAGGCGGGTAGAAGACGAGTTGAGGTGAACGGATGGGAATCCACATCTTCCGCCCTGACTACGGCGAGGCGGGCTTCACCCTCCCCTGCCCCGCTTGCGGCCACGAGTACGACCCCGGGGACTGGTATTTTTCCCGACCTTGCCCCCGGTGCGGCCTGGACACCGATGGCGACTCCCTCCCCTGGTGGGTGCACTCGGTGGTCCAGGGCCTCCGCCACCGCTTGGGCCTCCCCGTGGAGCGGGTGCGGGAGGAGATCGCCGACATCCTCCACATCTCCCCCAAGACCCTCAAGGGGTGGGAGTACCGGTACTGCTCGCCCGACAACTGGCACCGCTTCACTAAAGCGGTGCGAATCTTCCTCAACAGGCGGGAACGACCATGAAGCGGGTAGTCATCCGTTTCCAAGACGGGAGCGTGCACAGCTTCGACTACCGGGAAGAGAAGGTGAGGGAAGACCTCCGCCGCAACCTGGACTTCTTCCCTCATAAAAAGGTGGCCCAGATAGAACTGCAAATCTACGACCCTACCCTCCCTAGGCGGTTCCGCTACGAGAGGAGAACGGACTTAGAGGTTCATTTGGGGTAGGGGCCCCAAAGAAGTGGAGGTGAACGAGTGAACCTCGATGGACTCATCGTCCGGGTACGCCGAGGACATGGCCCTCCTCACCCAAGAAGCCCGGGGGATGCACCTCGAAGAGTCCCGAAAGGCCACCGGAACCGGGAGCGAAGTCCACGACTGGATAGAGGCCTTCCTCCAGGGACTCCCCAGAGGACTCCCCGCAAACCCTTCCTCCATGAAGGCCGTCCAAGCTTTCCTCAACTGGTGGGGGGAGGAAAAGAGGGAAGTCCTTCTTTCTGAAGAGATCGTCGCCCACCCCGAACTCCTTTTCGCCGGGAAGGTAGACCTTCTTCTCACGGATGGGACCCTCGTGGACTTCAAGACTTCCAAGGCGCTTTACCCGGAGTACGAACTCCAGCTGGGCGGCTACGCCCTGGCCCTAGAGGCTTGGCAGGGCATCCGGCCCCAAAAGGGTCTCTTGGTGCGCGTCGGGAAGGACGGCACCACGGAGACCAAGGAAGTAGACCTCGAGGCCGCCAAGGAGCACTTCCAACACGCTCTGGCGCTCTATAAGTTCCTGGTGGAGCGAGCGTAAAGCCTTGACCGTGAAGGAGAACAAAGTGAACGTAGTGGAGAAGGTGATGCGGATTTTGGAAAACAACCTCCGCCCCTTTGTGGAGGAGGAGGTCTACGGGTTGCTCAAGACGGGGAAGGTCCGGGTGGAACCGGACACTTCTAGGGTCTTGGCCAGGGAGGTCTTGGACGAGGGCATGAAAAGGACCAGGAGCGTCCTCAAGGAGCTTTGGAAAATACTGGACACTTCCCCGCCCCCGAAGGCGGCGAAATGGTTGCGCAAAGGGGGGTTTCTAGAGGTCTCCGGCCCCCCGCGTAAAGACGAAAGGGTGGCGGAGACGTGGGTGAAGATCAGGGGCAAAGAGAAACACGAGGTGGAGTGGCGTTGCTTCTGGGGGCCTGGTTGCGAGAGGCTTAGGGGGGTCAACCTCCACGCGCGGGCGGGCCTGGTGGTCTTAAGTTTCCACGCGGACTCCCACGTAACCGGGGACTTATACATCACGAAGGAGAGGGCTTTTGGGGTGTTCCGGCGTTCCGAGGCCCTAGAAGAGGTCTCAGAGAGGGCGCGGGGTCTTTCTCCTTTTCTTGAGGGGCTAGGTGTTGCCGACCTGGGGCGGGCGTTCACGGTCCTCAAAGAGCTTGAGGAAGGGGAGAATCGGGTGGAGGGGCCTTACGTCCTCCTTCGCGAAGAGGGGGGGTGGATCGTGAGGAGGGGGCCGATCTTCGGTAACCCCGAGCTAGACAAGGCGGTCCTCGCCGGGCGGGACATAACGCTTCGTTTTGGGGACGAGGAAGTGGCCTTCCGGGCAAGGTGGACTCCAAGCGAGGTATCCCTAGACTATCTGCGCTTGCGTTGGGGAGGGCGAGAAGTCCACTTGAAAGAGCCCTTGTGGGCTCATACCCTGGTCAAGAACCCGGTGGCGAAGGTCATAAACTTGACGGTAAGGTGTTCCGAAAAGGTCTCGCTTCCCCCGAAAATGAAGGCCTTTTTAGAGGCTTTCGCGGAGTGAAGATGGTGAAGGACAAGAGGGCGATTATCCGAGAGGCCATCGGGCGGTACAAGGACCCCGGCCCCGAAGCGCCTGGCCCCGTAGACCTGCACCTCAAAGCGGCGGAAGGGGCGGCCAAAGACCTCGCCCCGGTACTCTCCGTAGACCTCGGGTTCCCCTTTAGGAAAGAGGGAAGCGGTGGGGGTCATCCCCTCTTCTCACAGACTTGCTATCCCCCAAGGTAGGCCCAGTACCACCTTAAGTAACCCGCTTGACCGGGGTCTTCCACGATGACCAGCACCTTTATTCCCTTACCGGGTTCATATGCATCCCGGGGGAACAGACGTGGGCCTGGGGTAGCCGCTACCTCACCATTCCCGGTTTTACAAAGGAACTCGGACCGGTACCGCTCTTCAGCGGCGAGCGGAACGGAGAAGGTCCATTGGGGGGGTTCGATCACCACGTCCCTAGGTAGGACTTCACCAGGCTCCGGGGGCGTGGGGGGGTTGGTGGTGGGTTTGAGAAGGACGGGAGGTTCGTATCCGTCGGGGTTGACCATCTTTACGCCCCCAGGGCAAAGGCTGGGGTTTTGCGGGTAGTACAAGAGGAGCACCTGAGCGGGGGCTGGAGATGGGCAGGCCGTCAGGACCATCCCCAGGGCCACCAACAACCCGAGACCAACCCACTTGCGCATTCTTCACCTCCTATTGGCTAATGCGCCACACCCCGTTGGAGAGGTCGTAATAGTCGCCCAAGAAGATTTCTACCGGGGCCAGGGGCCTGTAACCGCTCGGGAAAAGAACGATGACCTCCTCCTTGCTGTCGTCCACGGTGGCAAAGTTGGCAGACCAGTCCCAAAACTCCACCAGTCGGTAGCGATAAGCGGGTGCGTAGTGGAGATAGAAAGAAGACCCGTAGGGCACCTGCCCACTATCAAAAAGCACCACGGCGGGGAGGTCCCTTTGCCCGATGGTGTCCTTAAGCAATCCGTTGGTCCTCCAAGTGTACTGGGTGTAGCTCACCCAAGCGATGGGGCCGGTGATGGGAATGTAGGGGTTCAAGAGGGCGGTGGCATCGAAGTCGCGGAGGTAATCCCCTGTTACCCGCACCGGCAACCCGTTTTGCGCCAGCCAATAGTTGGCTCCTGGAGCGTAGTCCTTAGGCAAAACCGCCTGCCCCTGTCCGGCAGTTTCCTTACCGTTCATCGCCTGGGAAATCCAGGCGTTGTAGATGTCCTTTCCGTTTTGGGTGGTGATTTTTACCGGCCAGAGGGCCAGCTGGGCCCACTTGGGAAGGCCATTATCGGTAGTGGAACCTCCCGGTACCCTGACAGAAACTCCCGAGTAGCCAAGGCTGTCGTTGGGAAGCCTCAGGGTAATGTCCCAAGGAATCCCCTGCAACCCCCGCCTGCGGTAAACTTCCAACACTCGGAGCAAGGAAACCGGACCGCAACCGATGAGGTGATCCCCGCCCTTGTCCCAGGCATACCGCTGAACCAGGTCCCAAGCTCCCCAGGTGTTTCCCGCGTTGTAGCCAAGGTAGGCGTTGAGAGGATCGGTGTAGTTCTGTACGGGTCCAGAGCTCCAACCCCAAGCAGAGACGGTTCTCTGTATGTTTCCGAAGTCGTCTTCAAGTCGTCCCGAGAACCATGTGTAAGAGACGTACCCCCTATTCTCGTAGACCGTGCACCACCACAGGAACCAGGAAAGGCACTGACCGGGCTCGGTGGCCTGTGGGCTCACGCCTCCTCGGAAAACCTCCGTAGCCAGGTCCAGGGGCTTGGGCTCCTCGCTCAGGGACTGAGGGGAAAACCCCTGGGGGGAAGGAGCGGGGGGCGACTTCTCGATCAGCTGGTCCCAACGCTTTTCTAGCTCAGACAAGAAACCGTTCTTCCGATGCATCTCCCGCATCGCCACCCTGTAGGCCTTCGCCGCCTCCACCCGTTCCTGGGCCATCTCTTTGCCCGTGGAGTCTAGGATTTTCCCTCCGGGAGTCCGGACAAAGAGGGCGTGCTTGTGGTACACCAGGGAGCAGTTCGGGCACTTGTCAAGAAGAACCCTGTACGCTTCCGCGGGGAAGATGTCTCCGTAAAAAGCGATGTCCTTGAGAAGCCCGGTCAGGTACACCGGGTCCTCCGGCCTAGCTACCTGAAGGGCTTTCCCAAAGCTCCCTTCCGTGCTGACCAGGTTGGCGAGGTATGCGGGGCGGCCCTCGATGTCAAAGACGACCCTTGAAACCACCTTCAGTCCTTGAACACTCAGGGGAGAAACCTCGGAAGGGTTCCCCAGGGCCAGCGGAAGGGTCAAGGCCTGGCTCACGTTGACAGGGACGCTTTCACCCGTCGTCCCAACGGCCTCATTGGGCTTTTGTGTCGTGTTGCAGGCTACGAGGGATGAACCAAGAAGAAAAAGCCCCGCCAAGAGCAAAAACCGTTTAGCCACAGGCATTTTCGCTCAACCTCCCGCTTTTATTCTATCGTCAAGCTAGCTAACCCTTCAAGGGCCTCCCTGGCCCCCGTCCCCCGATAGGGGAGGACCTCCCCGTAGAGTAGGCTTCGGGTTCCCCTTCGGGAAAGAGGGAAGCGGTGGGAGCATCTTCATCCCCCCCATCCCCTCTTCTCACAGACCTGTTATCACCCATCTCCCAAGCCCCGGCCGGAGTTCTAGACTCTTGTGGTATACTAACCCAGGGAGGTGATAAACACAGACCACAGGCTATACACGGGTCATAGAGGAGGTGATAGGTCCATGGCTAAAAGGCGATTCCCCTTAGAGGGAGGTGAGGTGTGAAAAGGTTCCTTCTACCGATAGCGGCTTCCTTGCTGGCATACGGGTTGGCTTACGACACCACGGTGGACATAAACACTACCGGGGTAAGCTCGGACGGGGTGCTCTTTGAGGTAACCGCCCCGGCGAGCATGAACTTCGTCTTCGACTTCACCCAGCCGGGGTCCAACAGCCCGACCGACCTAAACAAGGCCAACTGGGCGGCTTTCCAGAACATCGTTGCCAGCAACACCCCGAAGTACCTCAACGCCACGGGCCAGGAATCTTACGTGGTTACTGTAACCAGCAACGCCAGCTACCAGCTGGTGGTGGGCGTGCCCACGGTAACGGGGACCGGATTCGGTCTGGACCGCTACTTGCTGAGCGTGAGCTGGCCGACCACTTCCGGAACTTCTACCACGGGCAAGCTCCTCAGCTACATCACCGCCCCGTGGACGGTCCTTACCGGATCTCCCGGGCAGACGAGTTACACCTTGAAGCTTACCGTCTTCGTCAGGCCTACCGATGTCCCCAGCAACTACAACCAGACCATCTCGATCCCCCTGATCCTGACCCCCACTCCCTGAGGTGATGGAAATGAAACGGATCGTTCTGCTAGCTTTCCTCGCCGCCGGTTTGGCTCTAGCCGATTACAACGGCGAAATCGGCGTACAGACCACAACGCCGTCCGACGGGACGGTGTTGGTGGTTACGGGAGGCCCCTTGCAGTTCACCTTCGATTTCACCGCAAACGTGGCGGACTGGAACGCCGACACCTTGCGGCCCAAGGCCTCCCTTGACGGTTTCCGCGATCTTGTGGTCGGACCTGGCTTTTCTCAAAGGCTCTTCGCTCCGACCGATGCCTATTCACGCGCTCTCTCCATAACTTCTAACGTCCCCTACCAGGTGGTGCTGGGGGTGCCCACGGTGAGTGGAAGCACCCTGCCTCTTTCCCGCTACTTGATAGGCATCAACAAGGACCCCAGCAACCAGAGCGGTGCGGGCATATACGCCCTGAGCGATCTGACGGCTCCTACCGTGGTCTACACCGGGACCGCTGGGGGGATAATATACCTCTACATCTATCCGCGGGTCTTGGTGTACAAGAACGACCTCCTACCGGGTACCCAGACCATCACCATTCCTCTCACGGTGGTGCCCACTCCCTAAGGTAGTATGCGGCGGGCCATCGCTTTCTTAGGTCTACTGGCCTTCGGCCTCGCCGCCCCCCCTCCCGGGGGGGTTTCAGTTAGCCCCTCCCGGGTTGAACTCACCCTGGTTCCCGGGGAGGAGCGCGTGGTGGAGTTCACCGTGCGGGGAGAGGGGGAGTTCGCCCTGAAGGCCGTGGGGTTTCAGATGAAGGGGGACCGGGTGGTCCTCACCGGTGAAGACTGCCCCCACATCCGGCCTCAGGAGAGCGCTGTGAGGGTGGCGGGGCAGAGGGTTACCGGCGTGCGAATCCGGGCATCGGAGAAGCCGGGGACCACCGCTTGCCTCTTGCAGGTCTACCCGATAGGGGAAGGAGGCGGGGTGGTGTTGGGCGTGGGTATTCCGGTCTACGTTACCCGCGCCGGCACCGAACAGATCGCCCTCTCTATAGGGGTGCTTCCCGACGGCCGGGTGGTGCTGGAAAACCCCGGGAACACCCTCTTGCGCCTCAAGGGCTTTGTGAGTTACGTGGAAGGGGGCCGGGAGGTTCAGCGCCTCTCCGTGGAGGACTACGCCCTGTTCCCGGGTAACACCCGGGTGCTCAATCCCCCGGAAGGCGTTAGCCGAGGGGAAGCCCTGGTGTACTTGGAGGGGCAAGGTAAGCGATGGGCAAAGCGGGGAAGCTACTCGCGCTAGGGGTCCTGGTGGGTATGGCTCAGGCGCAGACCCTGCTCACCTTTTCCCGACCCGGACCCTTAGTGGCCGATCCTGGGGTGGAAGTCCTCTCCTACTCCGGGGACTCCCCGGTGGTGTTGGTGCGTGCCGAGCGGGCGGGGGAGTACAGGGTGTGCCTGGGAAACGAGTGCCGGAGCTTCACCGTCCCCCAGGTGCGCCAGGTGGAGGTGCGGGCTGAAGCGCTCCACCCCAACCTGGTCCTGGGGGACACCCTGCGCCTCACCTTGCGCAACCGGGGCAACACCCCTCTTTCCCTGACGGTGCGTTCAGAGGGAGCGGTGCGCTTTCCCTCCCAGGCGTTGAAGTTGGAGGTGGGGGAGGAGCGGACCCTGGACTTGGAGCTCGAGGGCTACGGAAGCTTCCTGGTTTGGGTGGAGGGGGACGCTCGGAGCTTCCTGGCCTTACGCCGTCCCTACCCGGACGGCCGCCCCGACCCCTACACCCTCACCGCCCGGTTTGGGCTTTCGCCCAAGGGACCTCGGTTCGCCCTCCAAGGCCCCCTCAGCCGGCTGGCCCAAGTGCGCTTGGGCTTATCCCGGGAGGGCGCGAGCTTCGGCGTAGACCTTAACCCAGATCCGCTAAAACTCTCCTTCGGTTACGAAGGAGGAGCCTACGCCCAGGTGGGAGCGGAAACCCCTACGGAGTGGGGATCGGCGGGCTTCGCCGTGCGCTACGATGCCCAAGGATGGGGTTTTAGCGGAAGGGCTACCCGGGAAGAGGAATGGGTAGAGGCCTCGGTACGCCTTGGAGCTACCCCAACTTTGGACTTGCGCTACATCGCCCAGGGAATAGGCTTGGAGGGAGGGTGGCGGGAAGGCTTCTACCTGGGGGCCTCTTACGGGGGAGCCTCGTTGCGGGTGGGAAGCTCAGGGGTGGAAGCCCGCTTGGGCACGCCGGTCGGGGACTTCGTCCTCGCCTTAGGGCAAAGCTGGCGGGGAGCGTGGTACGGCCCTGGGGCTTGGGTTGAGGTGGAAGGGCGGGATTCCTTTAGGGTTTCCGGCGGGCTAACGCGGAGCTTCGGAGAGGGCGTACTGGTCCTGGGGGTAGGGTACGGCCCGGACTGGCGGGTGAGGCTCAGTTATAGCGGTAGGGGATTCACGGCCTACACCGGATCGCAGGGTACCGGGCTGAGTCTAAGCGGTGAGGAGAAAGGGGTGGGCTGGGGGATAGGGCTAACCCTAAGCCCGACCCTTCAGGGGCGAGCCGATCTGGAATGGCGGGTGCCGGTTCCCGAGGAGGTAACCCTGGCTCTGGGAGGGTACCCGGGGGTGCGTCCCGTGGAAGGCCGGGTTACCCTGGAGGGGGAGCCGTTGGCCGGAGCCCGGGTGGTCTACAGGGAGGTGGCGGCCACCACCGACTCCACCGGGCGCTACCGGGTCTACCTGCCGGAAGGAGCCACGGCCCGGGTGATTCCCCCCGAAGGGGTGTTGGCGCTAGAGGGTAGCGCCCAGGGGGGAGAGGTGGACCTGAAGAGGGCCAGCGCCCTACTCCCGGTCTGCCGGGGAGAGGTCGTGGTGAACGGGAAGCTCTACCCTTGCGGGAGACTGTTGGTGGCTCCTGGCCGGCACACCCTGACCCACGAGCAGACCTCCCTTGTGGTGGAAGTGGCCCCCGGAGAGGAGCGCGTGGTGGAGTTCCCCCCGCCTCCACCGCCCCCGCCTTTGGAAGAGGCCGAAACCCCTCTCTTCCTGGAAGTACCTGGTCCCTTGCCCAGCGGGGGAGAGGTGGAACTCTTGGCCACCGGGGAAGAGGTGGAGACCCCCTGGGGGACTTTCGCCGTGGAGGACGGGCGGGTGCGGATTTCCATCCCCTCCGGGGTGAGCGGACAGTTCACCCTCCTCCTCCGAGGAGGAGGGCGGAGCAAGGAGTATTCGGTAGAGGTGCGTTAGCGCGTATGGGGGGCGGAGAATGCGCTTCGTGAGCGAGATCGTGGAAACCCTCATGCGTTGCCTCGAAGCTAAGGACCCCTACACCGCCTTCCACTCAGACCGAGTAGCCGCTATCGCCCGAGACATCGCCCTGGAAATGGGCCTTCCCCCTGACCAAGTGAGCGCCGTGCAGACCGGAGCCAAACTGCACGACATCGGCAAACTCAAAGTCCCCGAAGCCGTCCTCAGAAAAGAAGGGAGACTTTCCCAGGAGGAGTGGCTGAACATCACGAAACATCCCGAATATGGGGTCGGGCTCCTCAAGCCCCTCGAACCTTTTTTGGGCGAAGTCTTTCCCGTAGTCCTCCACCATCACGAACGGTGGGACGGACGGGGATACCCCCACAAAAAGGCGGGGTACGAGATTCCCCTCCTTGCCCGAATCGTGGCCGTGGCCGATGCCTACGAGGCCATGACCTCGGACCGGCCTTACCGGAGGGCGAAATCCCCGGAAGAGGCCCTGCGAGAAATCCAAGACCTCGCGGGGGTCCAGTTCGACCCGCGCGTGGTGGAAGCTTTCGCCCGAGCCTGGAGGAAAAACCCGCCATGGCGAAACAAAACCGAGTACGTCAGGAACACGATTTTCTGATCCACGGGGAACTCCGAAGCCAGAGGACCTTCGTGGTCCCCAGGGGTACCAGGGACTACCGCCTCATCCCGGAACTTCACCGCACCCTTAAGGAGGGAAGAGCCCTCCTGGATTACCATGACCCCCGAGGCCACTCTTTCCTTCGCGTCCTCCACCTGGACTACGTGGGAGAACCCGACCCCCCATGGGAGGAGCGGGAGGTAGTCCAGGTCCTACTCGCGGGGGGAAGCCGCGTCCCCTACCGGGGGAAGAAAGAGGTGCCTCCCGCCCTCGCCGCCCTCTACGGCTTCCTGGCCCAACGGGGCTACGGAGTCTGGTACGTCCCCTTTGAACTCTGGGGCCCCAAGGGTCCCTTGGTCCTCTGGACCCCTAAAGGGGCCTTTCCTATGGAGGTTAACCGATGAAACTGCTAGTGCCCGGTCCTGTGCCCTTTGACAAACAGATCCTCAGCGTCCAACCCCGTGGCCACACCGACCCCGTCTTCCGCCAGACCATGCGCCAAGTCCAAGATGCCCTGGGGAAGGTCTTCGGCACCTCGGGCTTCACCGTCGCCCTCACGGGCTCGGGTTCCTGGGGGGCGGAGGTGGGGACGCTTAACTTCGTTGGCCCCAACTCCAAGGTCCTGGTCCTCTCGGGCGGGCTCTTCGGCCAACGCCTGGCCGAGATGGCCCGTTTGCGGGGAGCCCTGGTCCACACGGTGGAACTGGACGAGGAAGGCGAGGTCCCCTGGGGCCTTCTCGGGGAGGCCCTGAGGACCCTCAAACCCGACCTCTTCGCCGCCGTCCACGTGGACACCTCCACCGGGATCATGGTGCCCGTCCACGAGGTCCTGGAGTTCGTGAGGGCCGCCTCCCCTTACACCTTAACCCTTGTGGACACCGTGGCTTCCGCCGGCAACGTCCCCCTCGCCCTGGACGGCTTGGCCGACTACGCCTTCACGGCGAGCCAGAAGGGCCTCGAAGCTCCCGCTGGCCTCGCCCCCATCGCCGTCTCCGCCCGAGGAATGGCCCACGCCCGCCCGGCTTCCTGGTACGGGGACCTGAAGCGGGTCTGGGGGTTTTGGGAAAAGGGAGAATACCACCACACCCCCGCCGTTCCCCTCATAGAAGCCTTGGATAAGGCCCTCGCCCGGGTTCTCCAAGAGGGCATCCCCGAACGGGAAAGGCGGAGCCGGGAAGCCTACGCCTTCCTCAGGGAAGCCTTGAAGCGGGACTTCGACTTTCCTCCCGAGGCCGTGGCCGCCCCCACGGTGGCCGTTCTCTATCCCAAACGGGAAGAGCCTTCGGTCATCCTGCTCAGGTTGAAGGAAGCGGGTTTTCACGTGGCCCCCGGCATCGGCCCCACGGCGGGCAAGGCCATTCGGATAGGGCTCTTCGGCGCTCAGGCCCGCATGGTCCAAGACTTGGCGGAGGCCCTCCTTGGCACCCTGGCCTGACCTCATCGCCGGGCTCGCCCTGGGGTTTGTCGGAGGTACCCGGGGTAAGACCTTCCCCCTCGCCATCCTAGGGGGGCTTCTTGTCGCCGCCGGGGGAGGGGTGGTCCGGGACCTCTGGTTCCACCTGCCCCTCTACATCGCCGAACACCCCGACTATCCCCTAGTGGCGGGGGCGGCGGCCGTCCTCGCGTACCGCATAAGGGTAATGCCCTACTTCTTAGTGGTCTTGCTGGACATCATCGCCACCCTCTACTTCGGCGTGGCGGGAACAAGCCGGGGCCTCGCCCACGGCCTCTCCCCGGAAAACGCCGCCCTCGCGGGCACCCTCACCGCCCTGTGCGGGGGACTGGCCTTCGGATTCTTGACCTTGGGAGTGAAACATGACCCTCCTCGCCCTGATGGCGCTGATATTGGGAATGAGCCTGGCGAAGCTTCTTCGGCGACGCATTCCGCCCCTTAGACACCCCTGGGTCCTTCTCCTTTCGCCGTTCCCCGAAGTCCTGGCCGCCTTTACTCCACTACCCCCCTCCCTGGCCCAAGGACTCACCTACATTCTCGTAGCCCTGGGGGCGGCCCTCAACCTCCACCTTTGGGGCATGTACCCTCTCCTCTTGGGCGCTCTTCTCAACGCCACGGCCATCCTCCTTTACGGGGGAATGCCCGTGGATCCCGTGGCCCTGGATAAAGCGGGACTCTCCGCCTACCGGGACTTCCTCCTTCACCGGAAAGACGGCCTGCACTACCTCGGTCCCGCCTTCCCCCTCGGGGATTGGATACCTCTCCCGGGAAGGACCATCTCCCCGGGAGACCTCACCATTGCCTTAGGCCTCTTTCTCATTCCCGTCTTGGGAGAAAGGAGCAACCATGCGCCAAGAACGCGTGCTTGAGGTGGCTAAAGAACTGGCAAGAAAGGGTGAACTGGAAGGGTTGAGGCTTTTGGTGCGGGCGGCGGCCCTGCCCCTCATGGCCGAGGCCATGTTGAACTGGGCGGCTAACGGGCGGGATATGCCCCACTTTCTCGACCACGCCATCCCCGAATCTATCATCCGGGCCATGAAATACCATGGGGTCGAGGTTCGGTACGGTACTCCCAAAGGCCTCACCTTGGACTTGGCTAAGGACACGGTCGTCTCCTTTCCCTGGCGCGTAGACCGGATGGAGAAGGCCCTGGAGCACATCGGCAAGACCCGTTGGAAGTACGACGAAGCTAACCATAAAGTCTACTACTACCGTCCTATCGGCGTGGGGTTTTTCACCAACGGGCTCCACTCGGGGGCCGTGGGGATTCTGAAGCGGGAGGGGCGGCTCCCGGCCACCGAGATAGACTTGGGCCCCCTCTACGCCGCCGGCTTCGGAATCGAGTGGCAGGACGGAGCGGCCTTGGCGGTCTTTAAGGACAAGGTAGTCCCCATGGACCACCCCCACCACGCCACGCTCCTGGCCCTAGGAGAAGTTCTTCACCGGTACGGGTTGAGCCTCTAGAGGAGGTTTGCGCGTGAAATCCTGGGGAAAGGTCGTCCTAATGACGCTCGGTTTACTGGGCCTAGGCTGCGTCCTCCACACGCTTTCTTTGGCCCGCCCGGCTTCTCCGACGGTGTACACCCCAAGGGGAAATGAAATCTCCCTGGAGGACCTTCCACGCCCCGTCAGAATCAACTTCTTCGCCCCGTGGTGCCCCCCGTGTCGTAGGGAAATCCCCTTCCTCCTTTCCCGTGTTCAGGAACTCAACCTTGTCTTCGTCGGCGTGCAGGACACCCGGGATAACATCTTCGCCTTCGCCAAGGGAAACGGCATCCCGGAAAACCGCGTCTACTACGGGGGCTACGGAGGACCCGTGAAGCACTACCGGGTCCAGGCCCTTCCCACCACCCTCGTCCTTTGTCCCGGAAAAGACCCTCAAGCAGTCCTGGGGGAAATCACCGAAGAACGCCTCCCGCTCCTATCCTGCCCAACAGAAAACCCCCGGTGAGATCACCGGGGGCTGGGGGCTACCTCGCGAGGAGGTAGCTGATCAGAAGAACAATCCCCAAGCCGTAGAGCGAGGCCGAGATCACGAGATTCCACCTGATTCGGGTCATGAGATACCTCCGATTTGAGATTTCCCCGAGCCTTTCGGCTCATCCCCATTGTACCACGGTGTATAATGCGTGTGGGGAGGTGATAATCTCCTATGGCGGTAATCTCCGTGATGGACCGGGAAGAGGAGAAGAAGGCGCGGCAGGACCTGGCTTACGCGGGAGGGGCGTTGCTGCTCCGGGGGCAGATAAGGGAGGGGTTTGCCCTGATGTTGGCCTCCCAGGCCCTTTATTCCATGCAGCTTTCGCAGGTGATGGAGGCCCTGGAAAGGGGGGACATCGAGGAGGCCGCCTGGCTCGCGGCGGGCTACGCCCACCACCCCCACCTGGAGAAACGGCAGGTCTTCCGGGCTCCTGAGGGGGGATGGGGGTTCATCCACGGCATCCTCGCCCGAGAGGGCCTTTCCCACAACGACCCGGAAGTGGCTCCCCTCTACGCCATGGCCTACACCGCCCACCTCGGCGAGGCCACCGCCCTTTACGCCGTCTACGACCGCAAAGGGCTCAAACCCGCCCTCCAACTGGCCAAGGCTATAATGGACAACCGAAGCGTCGCCTACCGCTACGGGCTCCACGCCGTCTCCGGCCCTGTGGGCAAGGGCAAAGCCTGAATCTGAGGGAGGTGAAAATCTGATGCTCTGGCCCTTTTTTCTGAATCCCCTGGAAATCGCTCTAGGTCTCGTCATTCTCACCGCCCTGCTCGGCAACAAAAGCTCCCAGGATGTCCTTCTTGTGGCCGGGGGGCTTTGGCTTCTCTACCGGCTTCGTAGACCCCTTTGGGGAGCCCTCAGAAAGGGATTCGGCTCCCTCGCTCCGCTTTCCCTGCCGGCCCAGATTAAGAAGGTCTTCGGGGGGCTCCTCTTTGTCGTGGGGTGGATGGCCTCGGGGAGCCTGGCCTTCCTGTTGCTCTCCCACCTCCTCACCCGGACCCCCAACCCGGACCTGATGGCCCACCTCCTCCTCCTGGGCGTGAGCGTCAACATGGTCCTCTGGGGACGGCTTCTCTGGCAACAGAAATCTCCCCCGCCCGCCCCCGTGAAGGTGCGGCGCACCCTTCCCCGGGAAGAGGCGGACTTCTCCGATCTCGAACGCGCCCTGAAGGGGAGGGTCATCGGCCAGGACCACGCCGTGGAGGCCGTGGTGCGGGGCCTCAAGCGAAAGGCGGCGGGGCTTACCCGGAAGGAAAAACCCTTTAGCGCCATGCTCGCCGGCCCCACGGGCACCGGGAAGACCGAACTCGCCAAAGCCCTCGCGGAAACCCTGGGGAGACCCCTGGTCAGGTACGACATGAACCAGTACGGCCAGGACCACACCGTGGCCGCCTTGGTGGG
>Ga0079997_116060_pt1 | contig 14449 bp, 11 predicted proteins | sample PerSpoCPS_CMetaG_FD_69200 | JGI IMG/M metagenome (GOLD analysis project Ga0079997, IMG submission 69200) | Archaeal communities from Yellowstone National Park, Wyoming, USA - Perpetual Spouter C (PS_C) MetaG (SPADES assembly) (version 2) | ecosystem: Environmental > Aquatic > Thermal springs >... | reverse complement strand
CAAAGCCAGCTGGGCAAACTTCAGCAGTTGCGACGGTTTCATGGCGACTCCTCCCTTCCGGGACCCCATCCGAGCTCCTCCAATTCTATCATTCTAAGGGGTTTTCGACGGAGCAACAAAGCACTACTCCTATCTGGCATACGGATGGCTCGGAGCCCATTCCGTTTCAACTGCATAACTCCTAACTCGTCCCTCATCCCTCGTCCCTCCGTCCCTTGCATCCCGCGTCTTGCATCCATTATCCTGCCTTCTGCCGCGTGCTGGAGGGATCGCCTATGACGTGGGAAGCGGTCATCGGTCTGGAGGTCCACGCCCAGCTCCTGACGGCGACGAAGATGTTCTGCCGCTGTCGGAACCGGTTCGGGGACCCCCCGAACACGAACGTCTGTCCCGTCTGCCTGGGTCTGCCGGGGAGTCTCCCCGTTCCCAACGAGGCGGCCCTGGCGATGGCCGTCCGGACAGCCCTGGCCCTGGGGTGCACGGTCCACGCCGCCTCCGAGTTCAGTCGGAAAAACTACTTCTATCCAGACCTTCCAAAGAACTATCAGATCTCCCAATACGACCGACCCCTGGCGACGGACGGCGTCCTCGAGTTCCGTCTGGACGGCGAGGTCCGCCGGGTCCGGATCCGTCGTCTTCATATCGAGGAGGACGCCGGCAAGTCCCTCCACGAGGGCTTCTCCGACTCGGACCGTTACACGTATTTGGACTTCAACCGGTGTGGGGCGCCCCTGATGGAGATCGTCTCCGAGCCGGACATCCGCTCCCCGAAGGAGGCGGCCGCCTATTTACGGAAGCTTCGGCAGGTCTTGCTGTATTTGGGCGTCTGCGACGGCAACATGGAGCAGGGGAGTCTCCGGTGTGACGCCAACGTTTCGGTCCGACGGCCCGGGGCGCCCCTGCCGGACTACAAGGTCGAACTCAAGAACCTGAACTCCTTCAAGTTTCTCCAGAAGGCCCTGGAGTATGAGATCGAGCGTCAGGTGCGGGTCCTGGAGGCGGGCGGGACCCTCGTGCAGGAGACCCGTCTGTGGGACGAGCGGAACCAGCGCACGGAAGTCATGCGGACCAAAGAAGAGGCCCATGATTATCGGTACTTTCCGGACCCGGACCTCCTGGAGGTCCGTCTGGACCCGGCCTGGGTCGAGGACTTGCGGCGAACGCTCCCGGAACTTCCGGACCGACGGATGGATCGGTTCATGCGACAGTACCAGCTTCCGGCTTACGACGCCGAGCTCCTGACGGCGAATCCTCAGGTCGCCGATTACTTTGAGGCGGCTGTCCAGACGGGCGCGTCCCCGAAGGCCGTGGCGAACTGGATCCTGTCCGAGCTGTTCCGGTACATGGACTTTGAGACGGGCCTTCCGCCGGCGACCATCCCGCCGGCCCACCTGGGCCAGCTCGTCCGGATGGTCCAGGAACGGGTCATCACGGGTCCGGTGGCCAAGGAGGTCTTGGGCATCATGCTCGAGACGGGCCGGGACCCGGCGGCCATCGTCCAGGAGCGGGGCTGGCAGGTGACGCAGGACGAGGCTCAGATCCGGCGTTGGGTCGAAGAGGTCTTGCAGGAAAATCCCGAGCAGGTCGAGCAGTATCGGGCCGGCCGGACCAAGCTCCTGGGGTTCTTCATGGGTCAGGTCATGCGGAAGGCTGGGGGGAAGGCGGACCCCCAGCGGGTTCAGGCCCTCCTGCAAGAGCGGCTTCAGGCCCTCGCTTCGACCCCTTCCGACCGGTGAACGGCGTGCGGGCGGCGGTCATTCAGACCTTCCAACTGGGCCACACGTACGACCGGCGACGTTGGCTCTTTCGGGACGTGAATCTTGCCATCGAAGCCGGGGACTTTGTGTTCCTGACGGGCCCGAGCGGGGCCGGCAAGACGACCTTCCTGCGTCTGCTCCTGCGGGAGCTTCATCCGACGGAGGGTCAGATTCTGGTCCTGGGCCAGAACTTGCGGGCCATCCCGGACGCCCGTCTGTACCGCATCCGGCGGCAGATGGGCTTTGTGTTCCAGGACTTTCGTCTGATCCCGACCTATACGGTCCTGGAGAACGTGACCCTCCTGCTCCGGCTGATGGGCGTACCGCCCAAAGAACAGCGTCAGCGGGCGATCCGGACCCTCCAGTCGGTCGGCCTTGGGGGGCTGTGGCGGAGCTATCCGCCGTCGCTGTCCGGCGGGGAACAACAGCGGGTCGCCATCGCCCGGGCCATCATCCACAATCCCAAGGTCTTGCTGGCCGACGAACCGACGGGCAACCTGGACCCCGAGATGTCGGTCGAGATCATGCGGATCTTCGTGCGGATCAACGCCAGCGGCACGACCGTCATCGTGGCGACCCACGACGACCGGCTGATCCGGTTGGTCGGCGGAAAACTCTATGCCATCGAACGGGAGCGCATCCAACTGGTCGACCAGCGGCCGATCAATCCCAGTCTCTTGCCCGTGGAGGTCCCATGATGAGGCGGCTGTACGCCTGGTGGGCCATCCTGCAGTTTGCCTGGACGAACCTGAAGCGAAACCGGATGACGACGGGCGTGTCGTCGTCCATCATCATGGTCGTCCTGTGGCTCTTGGGATGCTGGCTTCAGGCCGGGCACTGGCTGGAGGCCTGGCTTCGGCCGTACCGGGAGAGTTTTATCCTGTACGTCTATCTGATGGACGAGGCCGCTTCCGGCCAGCGGTCCGTCGTGGAACGGTGGCTCCATGCGAGTCCCCTGGTCCAGACCTGGCAGTTTATCTCCCCGGCCGAGGCCCGTCGGCGGTTTATCGATATGTTTCCCGAATTCCAGGGCCTCATCGACAGCCTCCAGACGAATCCCCTCCCGGCCCATTACGAGGTCCGGCTGGCCCCCGAGCGGGTCGAGGCCCAGAACCTGCGGCGTTTGGTCGACGGCCTTCAGCGTCTGCCGGGGGTCGCCGGGGTCGACTATCAGCAGTGGTGGGTCGAGCGACTCGGCACGCTGTTTCGGGTCGTCCGGTGGGGCGGCCTGGTCCTCGGTGGGGTCTTGGCGGGGATGGCCCTCTTTACGGTGGCGAACGTCATCCGGCTCAGCTTCTTTGCCCGTCGGGAAGAAGTACAGATCCTGAGCCTCCTGGGGGCCCATCCCTGGCACGTGCGGCTTCCCTTTTACCTGGAGGGCATCTTGCTGGGCCTCCTGGGAAGTCTGATGGCGACCGTCCTCTGGTTCCTCAGCTTGCAGGGAGCCCACTGGTATCTCCGGAAGCTGACGATGGCCTACTGGTCCGTCCAGGTCCAGCTTCCGGTCGCCTATCCCATCGCCCAGTGGATCCTCGCCGGAGGCCTCTTGCTGGGGTTCTTGGGGGCAGTCCTGGCGCTGTGGATGATGCGGGCCGAGGGCACGGCGTGACGGACCCGAGGGGCCCCGGCTACGTCTCCAGTTCCCACTCGATGTCTTCTTCGCCGCACAGGGGACAGGCCTCGAATTCGTCGCCCTCGTCGTAGTACTTGTAATGGCCGCAGTTGCCGCAGATGTAATGGCCGGCCTGTCGGCATATCTCTCCGACGCTCCCCACGACGGGTTCGGGCATCGGCCGCCTCCTCTCAATGAGGGGATTCGCTACGGGGTGTTGGGCGTTCGAACGGGGGACTCGTCCCCGGTCGCAGGACTGTATGCCGACGATACGCCGTTTCGGGAATCGGACATATCGAGGACGACGGGCGGCAGGCCTTGCTCCCGCAAGGTCTTATAGATGTCGTGTTTGAGGAGGTCAAAGGCCGCGTACGCCTTTACGTCCGGGAGACCGCGGTAGTGGGCCTGGCAGTAGTAACAGATGACGACCCAGGGGACCCGACGGTAGAGCCAGACATCCAGAAGAAGGGCGACGACGAGGCTGAGGCCCCAGGTCCAGTAGGCGAGGACGGCCGCCCCAATGACGACGACCAAGCCCCAGCGGACACTGAAGTCCTTTTGGCGGTAAAGTTCCCCGACCCCACAGACGACGCAACGTTCCAGGGGATGACGGGTCCATCCATCGGGAGGACCCGAGCCAACATGACCGCACCGGACGCACGTTAACGGAGGGCTCCACGGGGCCGTCTGAATATGCCGACATCCCGGACACTTCCACGTGACTTCCGGCCCGTCCATGGTCGGCCCCCCATCTTTCCAAGCTCTACGGCCTATCGGCCCGCGGCGGCCACCAGTTGGGGTAAAGGTCCTGGCCCGGGCTGTCGACCAGCCGAAACGTCCGACCCGTGGCGACCTCCAGGACCCAGACCTGCCAGTTTCCCCGCTCCTTATCGGTCGTCGTCTGAAAGACGACCCACCGCCCGTCCGGAGACCAGCGGGGGTCGTAGTCGTAAGTGTCCGGCCGGCCCGGCGTCAGGTTCTCGACCTGGCCGGTCGCCACGTCGAGCCGAGCGATGTCCCCCCTTCCGTCGAACTTTTGGGTCGTGATGGCCAGGTAGCGTCCGTCCGGGGACCAATCGGGTCGGCAAGACCCACCGGGGACGAGGACCCGCAGGTCACGGGTCCGCAGGTCCAGCAGGGCGATGCTCCACCCGACCCAAGCGCTGGACGTGAGGGCGACCCGAGTCCCGTCCGGCGCCACGGCCGGCAGGACGTTCCGGGACACGGTCCCTTCGGTCAGACGCTCCACCCGCCGAGTCTCGACGTCCACGACAAAGAGCTGACGACCCAGACCGTCGTCTCGGTCGAATACGACGCGTCGGCTGTCGGGAAACCAAGCCGGGTTCTGTTCGTCGGCCGGCGTCTCGACGAGGGCCTCGACCGTACCCCGGACGAGGTCCATCCGGTAGATGTCGCCCTGCCGCCCCACCTGGCGCTGAAAGACCAGCCACCGACCGTCGGGCGACACCGTCGGGTAGAGGTCGTCGGACGGATGGACCAACAGAGGGCGGACGCGGCCGTCTTCCCACACGTAAAGGTCAAAAGAACCGGCCACGTTGGACGTAAAGACGACCCGGAAGGGGATCATCCGGGTCTCCGGGGGTCCATACTGCCAGGCGGCCTCGAGAGTCACCGTCTGGACAGGGGGCCGGTACTTTCCGGAGACCGGCTGAGGGCGGGCCCGCCGATAGAACCAACCTACGCCCAGGACCACCGGAGCGGTCAGGAGTACAGCCACCCCGATCCATCGGAAAAACCTTCGACGCATCGACGCTCCCGGGACGCTGGCATCGGCTGTAAGTCTCCGACCCGTCGGCCGGAAAACCTCCTGCTCGACAAGGGATACGGAATCGTAGGAGTCTTCCCGGGGTCGCGCCCCCAGGCCGCCGGGCGTTTACAAAGCCAGCCGAGCTCTTTCCATACCGGGGGTCATCTTGGTCCATCCGGCCGGTACTGTCAACCCGACCCCGTATATACCGCTCCTTCCCCCAGGGTGACTTTGGGCATCGGCGTCGGGATCGCCCAGGGGAACGGATTCAGCTCCCGCCGAACTTGTACCGCACGCCCAGGCTCACAAGGACGTTCGTCTGGCGCTCGCTGAAAGTCGTACCCAACCCCAAGTCCTGTTGGGTCACGCCTGCGAACTTGGAAACGTCGAAGCGGAAGTTAAAAGCCCGGACCTCTGCCCGGAAGAGCCAGTTAGGTGTCCCCAGAAAGGTCTCGACGCCGGCCCCGGCATTGAACACCGAAGTCGTAACCGAACGGCCCGTTCCCGGTACCAGGATGGCCGCCCCAGCACCGAAGGTCACGAAGGGGACGACCCGGTGGTCCGGCGTCAGGTGAACGACGACGTTGCCCGTGAAATTCCAGTGGTCGAAGTCATACCCGATGATGACGGGTGTGTCGATGTCTCCGAAGCTAACGGAGCCGAGGAATTCCAGGCCGATCCACTTGGTAATCGTATATTCGAAAGTCATTCCGAACGTCGCCTCGGGGGGGCGGTCGAAGTTGATGTTGTGGGCCCGATTGTAATCATCGAAGGTGCCTCCTACGTCATACAGACTGGGGCCAAAGAAGAAGCCCAGGACCTGTTCTCGACCGGCGTACTGAGCCCACGCCGGCGTGCTCCCCAGCAGGAGGCCTGCGAAGACGATCCACCCACGCAGACACCGCCACATCGTTTTCCCTCCGTCACGGTGTTGAAAGAATTATAGCCCTTTCTCGCGATCCAGGGGTCACGCCCCTTGGGACGGCGCGAGCCGACGAGTCCGAGTAAGGCCCTCCGCGAAACAGTCGCCGAGACGCAACCTGCCTCGCGGCGACGGGCCTTCGCCCTCCGCCTCCGCATAAGGGAAACCGGTTGCAACGGGACGCCATGATGATGGAGGCGGTGGGGACGGCCCCGGGCCGAGAGCCGTCCCCCAGAAAGGGCCAGGTTTAAAATTCGTAGCGGAGACCGAGCCGGAATACCCGCGGGGCCGTCAGGTCCAGGATCTTGAGGTAAGTCGGCTGGTCGGCTCGGCCGTTGACCCGGGTTTCCATGTTATTGTTCGTCAGGTTGAAACCGTCGATGCTGATGAACAACCGACCCCGGGCCAGGTCGACGACCTTTTCCAGACGGGCGTTGACGACCCAGAAGGTCGGGTACCGGCGCTCGCCGCGTCGGTCGGTCAGGACTTCGGGCCGGGGGCCCCAGCCATAGCCGCGGTAGGGTCGGGGGAGGAGGACCTGGTAACGGGAGCGGATCATGAAGCCCTCGCGGGCCAAGAAGGTTCCGCCCAGATTGAAGCCCCACGGGAGCTGGAAGACGGCGCCCATCTTGACCTGCCACCGGGAGTTCCCCCACACGTCCGCCATCGAGTACTTCCAGCCGATGGTCGCGTACTCGGTGTCGTTAATCTGCGGGATGTTCGTCGGCGTGACCTCCGGTGCCAACGAGAAAGTCTCCAAGGCCAGATAAGCGTTCGGGCTATCAAAGTGCTCCTTCGTAGAGTTCCAGGTCGCCGAGCCGAACAGCATCCACCGGCGGCTCATGCGCTTCGTAAAGCGCAGTTCGGCGCCCCAAGCCTCCCGCCAGTAGTCGTCCCAGCTCGTCCAGAGGCCACCACCCGGGTGAGGCACGTTGCAGGCGTAGTAGGTCCATCCGCCGAACTCCGGCGGGATCGTCCCGATGGGGATCCAGCACTGGGTGTAGATGGGATCCGGCTGTGGAGGCGAATCCGGGTCCCACGGGTACTTCCGGCTGAAGTCGAAGTACCGACGGTAGTAAGCCTCGACGGCCACGCCCAGGTCCTGCATGACCTGCTGTTCGACGCCCAGAGAGACCTCCAGGGTCTTGTTCGGACGGAAGCGGTCCGTGTCGATGGCGACGTTGACCTTATTGGGGTTCCCAAACTCGTGGTCCACATAGAGGGGTTCTGAGAAGTCAATCTCGTTAAGGTCCGGGACGCCATTCCCGTTGAGGTCCTCCGGCCACGCGTAGTCGACTTCCCGCCATTGCGTCGGCTGAAGGGCGTAAACCTGGTCGATGCCCAACTGCTGGGGATACAAGGCGAAGGCACCCTTCAGGATCGTCTTGCCGTTGCCGAACACGTCGAGGGTGAGGCCCAGGCGGGGAGACAGCGTGTTCCAGGTGAACGGAACGGATGCCTTTTCCGACCGACCCGCCGGCAAGATGTCCGGGATCATGGGATGAGCCGGTGCAAAGGCTTCCAGCAGGCCGTTCTTTTGGCTGTCGAACCGAAGGCCCAAGACCAGCGTCAGTCGGCCCAGAGTGTAAGTATCCTGGGCATACAGGCTGATGCGGCGGACCGTGTCGTGATTGTTGTTTGGCCGGATGAACCATGCCTCGCCCATCCCCATTTCCCAGGTCGGGTCGTAGTACATGTAGGCAAAGCCGTTGCCGAACCCGGACTGACTCTCGATCCGGGCCCGCCGGAAGGTCACGCCCAGCTTGACCTCGTGGTTGCCGCCCAGAAACTCGCTCTTGTAGTAGGTCGCCGATAGGGCCGCGTCGAAGGTCGGTCGCTCGGTATCGTACCAGTAATAAGTGTTCCGCCAAATGCAGAAGCCCGTCCGGCAATCGTAGATAACGGGCTTGTTGGTCCCGCCCTTGGGGATGAGCTGGAAGTACAGGAGGTTGTAATCGAGCTTGAGCTGTAAGAAGAGATTGTCGGTGGCGAAGAAGTCGTCCATGAACTTAAAGAAGGGGCTGGGCCCCTTCTGGTCGTAAGTGGTCTCCGGCGGTCGGTCCGCCGCCGCGCCCCGGCCGAACTTCTTCTTGTCCCCCAGGAAGAACTGGAACTCGGCATTGTGCTTGCCGTACTGGGCATTTACCTTCACGTTGTAGTTCAGCAAGATCGTCCGGTCGTGCTGGTCGACATCCCCGGCGACGGGGACCAGCTGGTCGATGTCCTGTCGCCCGTAAGCGGCCCAAAACCAGAAGTTGTCTCGGACCAGTGGACCGCCCAAGTTACCACCCCAGTCAAAGGTGTTGCCGACCCGGGTCCCGCGCGTGGCCGGCGAGATCAGGCGGCCCTGGGCCAGGAGGTCCTCGACGTTGCTGGCCTGAAGGCCTTGGGCCGTCCAGTAAAAGCGGCCGCCGCCGCTGAAACGGTTGCCGCCCCGCTTGGTGACGATGTTCAAGTTGACACCGCCCGTGAAGACCTCGACGTCTGCCCCGCCGGTCGTGATCTGAAGCTCTTCAAACATGTCGAAGTCGAAGTAAGTCGGCGTCGCCCCTAAGGCCGCCGGGTCGGTGATCGTAATTCCGTCCATCGTCCATTGGTTGGCGTCCGACGGAGCACCCCGCGCCGTGAAGTCCGACTGTTGACCCGACTCGGAACCCCCGATGTTGGCCCGGTCCACGATGATCCCCGGCGCCATCTCCATCATGACCCAGGGGTCCCGGGCTGAGGGAACGCTCTGAAGGACGTCCCGCGTCAGGTTCGTCGAGACCCGCGTGCTCTTTACGTCCACGACGGGCGCAGCACCCCGCACGACGACCTCCCCGACGGCACCCGGTGCCATCTGGGCGTTGACCTGCGTGCTGACCCCGACCCGAACCTCGACCTCTTCCCGGACGACCGGCTGGAAGCCCTGGAGCGTAAAGCGGACCCGGTAGTCCCGGCCGGGTGGAAGGTTCGGGAAGCGGTAGCGCCCGTCGACGTCCGTCACCGCCGTCCGCTTACCGATCAGGACGGACTCGACCGTGACCGTCACCCCCGGGAGGGCCTTACCCTCGGGGTCCGTCACGATGCCCCAGATTTCCCCCACATTGGCGGCGATCTGGCCGTACACGGTCACGGCCGCCACCAGGAGGGCTATGAGACTCGATGCTCCGATCCATCGGCGTCCCAACATCCGGCACCTCCTTGGATAACTGAAGGGCAGACTCAAGCGCCCCAGGGGCCACTCTCCGAATCCCCTGCCCCCACGGCCCGATGCCCCCCTTCCGGCGACAGGGAATGCATACCCCATGGGCGGGGTTTTCGAAGACAGGTGCCCGCTACCGGGTTCCAGGTGTCAGGTACCGGAGACCAGGCACCCGAACTCAGATACCTGGTACCCGATTCGGTCCGACACCCCGCGCCGGATACCGAGCACCGAAGCCGGACATGCATGCCTCCCCTGCGTTCCGCTTTCTTTTCCATAGCAAAAATCGTTCCGCTCCAGGCCCGAGAAAGCCCGATAACTATGCTGACACATCCTGAATCTTTTGAAGTTTTATGCGTAAATGAAGTTAGATATCTCATACAGGAATAGGGCAGGTTCAAAAATTTGGATCGGCCGGAGGTCTGTTCAAAAATTTGAATGGCGGGGTCCCGACAAGGCGGGCCCGCGAGCCACCCGACCCCCCCCCGGCGCCCTCAATGCCAGTCATAGGCCAGAGCGGCCGTCCAGACCCAGTGGTCGGCCCGACAGCCCGACGGGGGCGGTGGCAGAGGCCGGCCCGGGACCCGTAGGACCCACGGGGGCAGAGCATTCAGCGGTCCGTCCACGTGCAGGCTCCCCCATTGCGTGACGGACTCGGCGAGGGCAGACCCCTCATGGGGGCCTTCCGTGATGAGGTGCGCCATCAGGTCCGACGGAGCGTCCGGCCCGGCCCGGGTCCACCGGGTTGGGCCGGCGTGCAGGACGGTCAGGACCGGAGCCTCGGGCCGCTCGGCCGGAGGTTCGACGCGCAGGGGCAGTTCCAGCGTGAGGTCTGTCCCGTCGGCGTGCACGACCCACAGATGGTAAGGTTCCGGTTGACGGGAGTCGGCCTCCGACCCGCAGGGGACCCGGAGCGTGCCCCGGAGTCGCAGGGGGCCCTCGACCCAGACGATGCCGTTGAAGTCATTCCAGGGGCCCGGACCGGTTGCGTCCATCGGGAACAGCGGCTGGCCCTGATAGCGAAGGCCCTGGCCGCGGATCATGGAGCAGACGTCCCAAGCCCGGAGGTCGATTTCGTAGACGCCTTGGCGCTCAAAGAGGGTCCGGATTTGAGCCTGATAGGCGGGCGGACCGTCGGGTCCGACAAAGAGGCCCACGCCGTCCCCGCAGATGCCGTGGCTCTGAGCCGCCTGCCGCCACCGATCCCAACGGCTCCACCGCCGCCACGGGGGCCAGGCCGACGTGCGATGGAGGCGTCCCGCGTGGGTCCATTCCGGGATAGGTCCGGCACCTGTAAACCAGTATTCCCCGGCCCAGGGGGACGGGGGTTCATAGACGAGCCGGGCCTGCGGGCTGAGGTAGGCGACGGCCCCGACGGGGGGGCCCTGGCCGCGCCATTCGCCAGTCGTCGTCGGTCCCAGGGCGAGGGTGAAGGCCCCAATGCTCAGCGGAGCCAGACGTACACGGCCTTCTCCCCACGGCGTCCCGTCCCGAGAAACGAGGATGCGGGCCTCCAGGGGCGGCTCGGCGGAAGACGGCAGGACGGAGAATCGCCAGGCCACCTGAAAGGGCGGCGACGGTCCGTCCGACGGCGTCGTCGGCGTCAGGGGTCCCAAGACGAAGGCTCCGTCCTCCGAACGGTATCGTTCCGGCTGAAAGAGGAACCGGGCCTGACCGGCCGGCGGGACCTCGTTGTGGCGGTCCAGGAGCCACCGGAGGCCGTAGGTCGCCCACCGGTAGGCCGCCATACGGTGTTGAAACTGACGCAGGACGTTCCACTGGCGGTCCTGCCACGTTCCAAGGAATACGTAGAGGGAGAAGAGGACACCGGCCAGGAGGGCGACGACGACCAACAGGGCCCATCCGACAGGACGGGGGTTTCTCAGACAACCTCGGTAAGCCCGGATCATGGGTGCAGTGCTTGTAGGCGGATTCTGGCTCGGTCCTCGGTGCTCGGTATCCGGTCTCCGGCGTCGGGTTTGGTCAGGTACCGGGTATCAGGTGCCAGTACCCGATGCCTGATACCTGAACGGAAGACCGGCACCTGGGACCCGTCTATGGCAGTGGGCAGTAAGGGGAGGAGGCAATCAGGCAGAAAGGCAGTAGGGCAACCGGTGTGCGCGTTTTCCGGTGGCCGGGCTCGGTCTTCGGTCCTCGGTGTTGATTCGAGACCGAGTCCCAGGTGCCAGGTACCCGGCCTTCCGGCTCGGTTCTCGGTGCTCGGTATCCGGCCCTCGGCCATGGAAGGATGAAGGGCAAGGGAGATACGACTTTCCCCGCATCCTTCGTCCAGGCCGAAGGCCGGACACCGAATCCGGTACCCGGAACCTGGTACCTGGCACCCCATCTCCGGAGGAGTTACGCCGTGGAGGCGGGGCCCCGTACCCGTAGGGTCCTTAGGGAGGGCCGGCCATCCTTTACCCCGTCACTCCGTCACCTCGAATCATAGCCCGATTACCCGATTGCCGTAAAATGGGGTCATCGGGAGGAAAGAATCCGGCACGGGCGTGGGGGGCTTGGAGCATACCTTACGCCTTATCGCCGGACTGTCCTACTGCCATAAAATGGAGCCGTCGGGAGATAGGGGGCTTGGATCAGGCCCTACTACCTTATCGCCGAACTGCCCAATGGCCGTAGACAGCCTCGTTGATTTGGGCGGGCTTCCGTGCGGGGGGAGTGGTCTATGGTCGTTTCCACGGTCCGAACCCGGTGGTTGACCCGAGGCGTGCTGGCCATCGGTATCGCCAGCCTGTGCTCCGACCTGGGTCACGAGATGGCGACGACGGTCCTGCCGGCTTTCCTGGCCTTAGAGATCCATGCCTCGGCCTTTGCCCTCGGGGCCATCGAGGGGATTGCCGACGGTCTGGCGAGTTACTTTAAGCTCGTCGGCGGTTGGCTGACCGACCGCATGGGCCGCCGGAAGCCCGTCGCCGTCTCGGGTTACGCCCTTACGGCGGTCGCTACGGCGAGTTTTGCCCTGGCGACTCACTGGGTCATGGTCCTGTGGGCCCGGGCCGTGGCCTGGATGGCGCGGGGGTGGCGGGGACCGGCCCGGAACGCTCTGCTGGCCGACAGCGTGGCCGTCCCCTATTATGGGAACGCCTTTGGGTTCGAACGGGCGATGGACACGATCGGGGCCGTCTTGGCTCCTCTCTTAGCCCTGGCCCTCACGCAGGCCGGTGTCTCCTACCGGACGATCTTTGCCCTGACGCTCATCCCCGGCCTGATGGCTGTCCTCGCCATCGGGGTCTTCGTGCCCGAGACGCCGCGTCCGCCTCAGCCGGCCCGCCGGCTCCTGGGGGACATCGGGAATCTCCCTCGTCGTTTCGTGGTCTTTCTGACCATCGCCGGCGTCTTCGGACTCGGCCAATTCGCTCCGACCCTGCTGATCTTGCGGGCGACGGAGTTGACGGGTCAGGCCTCGACGGCCATGGCCCTCTACGTCCTCCTGAACGTCGTCCAGGCGGCCAGTGCCTATGCTTTCGGGGCCTTGGCCCGAAGGTGGAGGAGTCTTCGTCTGCTGGGCCTCAGCTACCTGGCATTTGCCCTGGTGGCGGCAGGCTTTGCGGGGGGTCGAGTCGGGACGTTCCTGGCGACGCTCGAGGGGCTGGCCCTGCTGTTTGCCCTGGCAGGTCTCGCCGTCGGGGGGATCGAGGCGATGGAGCCCACGGTGGCGGCCGAACTACTGCCGGCCGACCTACGGGGAACGGGCTTCGGGGCTTTGGGAGCGGCCAACGGCCTGGGAGACCTGCTGTCGAGTCTGCTGGTCGGGGGCCTCTGGAGTGCCTTCGGCCCGTCGGTGGGTTTTGGGTTTGCGGCCGCGTGTAACACGCTCAGCGTTCTGCTTTTGGTCGGCCTCCTCCGGCGCGGGGGTGAACATCGGGGGTAGTGTCCAAGGTCGTTACGGATGATGGGAGGACTTGCGCAGGGGACGGCGTTGGGGTGGTGGGGCAGTAGGGCAATCAGGCAGTTGGGCAATAGGGCAATAGGGCAATAAGGCAGTAGGGCAGTAAGGCAGTAAGGCAATAAGGCAGTAGGGCAGTAAGGCAGTGCGGCTATCGGGTGATGATGCGGGTGGCGGGACCCCGTGGATGCCCCGAATGCATCCATCGTGTACGGGTTCCGGGTGTCAGGTATCGGGTACCGGGCACCCGGCACCGGATCCGGCCTTCGCCCATGGAGGGCCGAGAACCGAACGCCAAGCCTTTTGTCCCTCCGCCGCTTCCATCCGATTGCTTTATCGCCGCATCTTGCGTATCTTCATCCCGATGGATTCTGCCAGGTCCGTTCGTTGAGCATCCGGCGTCTCGACGGGCCGGACCTCCGTCCGGGAGCTAAGGCGATGGAAGTCAGGGGACTGGCCGTCTATCCCGGGTCCTTTGACCCGATCACGAACGGCCATTTGGATATTATCCACCGGTGCCTGTCGATCTTTCCGCGCGTCGTCGTGGCCATCCTGGAGAATCCGGAGAAGGCACCCCTGTTTTCGGTCGAGGAACGGAAGGCGATGATTCAGGCCTTGTTTGCCGGGGAGCCTCGGGTCCAGGTGGAGACGTTCCGGGGTCTGCTGGTCGACTTCGTGCGCCAGGTCGGGGCTCGGGTCATCATCCGGGGCTTGCGGGCGATGACGGACTTCGAATATGAATTCCAGATGGCTCTTATGAACCGGCGGCTCTGTCCGGACGTGGAGACGGTCTTTCTGATGGCGGCCGAGTCGTATTCCTACGTGTCGTCCCGCCTGATCAAGGAGATTTTCCGGTACGGTGGGGACATCTCCGGGCTGGTCCCGCCGGTCGTCCTGGAGTATTTGGACCGCAAGCGCCGGGCGGGCGACCTGAAGTGACGGAGTGACAAAGTAACGGAGTGACGGAGTGACGAAGTAAAAAATTTAATAATGCATACGCGGTGTGCGCGTTGGGCCGGTTCTCGGCGTCGACCCGGTACCGGTATCGGGTCCCAGATGCCCGGTACCCGGGACCGGGTACCGGGTAACCGGAATCCGAGCCCTTTCTATCCTGCATCATGCATACCCCGTGTGCGGGTTTTTTCGAAGACAAGTGCCTGGTACCGGGTTCCAGGTTCCAGGTACCTGGCACCTGGGACCCGGGACCGGATCGACGCCGAGGGCCGAACACCGAGCACCGAAGACCGAGCCCGGCCACCCGAAAACGCGCACACCGGGTATGCATCCTGCATCCCTATCTTA
>Ga0079997_118631_pt1 | contig 14526 bp, 21 predicted proteins | sample PerSpoCPS_CMetaG_FD_69200 | JGI IMG/M metagenome (GOLD analysis project Ga0079997, IMG submission 69200) | Archaeal communities from Yellowstone National Park, Wyoming, USA - Perpetual Spouter C (PS_C) MetaG (SPADES assembly) (version 2) | ecosystem: Environmental > Aquatic > Thermal springs >... | reverse complement strand
AACCTCCAGGGAGTTCGGATCCCCGGCGGAGTTGCTGCTGGACTTCATTGAGATCCACGAGCGGATGGCGGAGTCGCTTCCGTCGGAAGCTCGCAAGATGAACCGGGAGATCCTCCAGGCGTTGCGGATCCTCCAGCGTCGGCATCGGATCCGGTGGGAGGAGGAGTGAGGGGGCCTTGCAGGGTGCCCTCCGGATGATTTGCTTAATTTATCTTAAACAAATCAAAGCCTCGGAAGACAAAAGGCGACCCCCAGCGGATGCCCTCCCCTTCAGGAGCCTGGCCTCGGGCGGATCCCCGATGGGATCCTGGCTGTTGGGAAGGTCGTTTCACGCATTCCCGGCCTCTGATCCGCTTCTGGGACCTCCAGGAGTTTCGAGGGGCGCGATGCCCGGAGGCCGGCGGGGTGCGATGCGCAGGCCGGGTGTCCCCGCCATACAGGCGCTGGGGCTCCTCTCCCGCGCGGGAGTGAAGGGGTCCCGACCGGGCGGATCGGAGGACAGCGGCGCCCTCCGGACGGCGCGTCCGCTCCATGCCCGTCGGATCGATTTTCCCCTCCCCTGCCCCTCTCGATCCCCCCTTAGCCGGTTTCCATCCTGCGCGGGTTCGATGGCGCCCTTCATCCAGAGAAGGTCTGCGAGGGCTGGAGTGGCCGGATCCGCGGCGAGGAGGCGCGCCGCATCGCTCGCAGGGGAAGCGCGATTTGCCCTCGCCGTCAGCGTTCCGGAGCCGGAGGCAGTGGGGGGACCTCGACCCGCGCGATGAGCTCGAACTGAGTCGGGAAGAAAGAGACCTGCCGGGAGATCACCATCCAGCGGGGACCCCACTCCGGGCGCACGTGAATGACAAGCCGGCATCGCTCGCCCTCGCCAACCTCCCCCTTCCTGGCGGGATCGGGATCCCAGGTCTCACATCCCTCTGCGACGTGCACACGCCGCGCCCAGGTACCGATCGCCAGATAGAGGCTGATATCCGGCTTTGTATCCACCATCATGGGCTTGTTGCCTGCCCTTCGGACTTCCCATTCGTAGTAAAGCCACGGGCATTCGCTGCGGACGGTTTTACGGGAGTGGGAACTGAAATACTCATAGGTCCATCGGAGGGAGCCCACCCGGACGGTGAAATTTCCGATCTCCACCGGGGTGTCCGTTGGGATGGTTGGGAGCTTCTCCAGGTGCTTGGTCCAGGAAGTGGGGTTAAGGGTTTCGCGTTGGTCAGGGTCAAGGTCTGGGCACGGCTCTGTCTGGAAGGCCAGCTCGGGCGTGGGCCGGGCGCAAGCCGCCGTTAGAGCGGCCATCAGAACCAGACCGATCCCGCAACCTTTTCCCCGCATCGCCGCCCTCCTGAACCGCCGCTATGCCTGCCTCTTAATTGAGCCGATCCATTCAGCCTCACTACCACAACGTGGGCAACGACGACGTGGAGGTCGGCCACTACCTGTCAGTGCCCACCATACATCATGCGAACTGTATTCTCCCCCACACGCGTCACAACATAGTTTCCGACACTTATAACAACGGTAGACCCCACTTTCATCCATGTTCCCGCAATTTGGACACCGCGTATAACGTGCCATCTCTCACCTCCTCTGACAGAAATGAGCACCAGCATCGTGTTTCAATCCCACGCTGGTTCGATTGAGGCATGAGACAATGGGGCGCAAGAAGTTCGTTCATCAGTTTGGTTTCAATCCCACGCTGGTTCGATTGAGGCCGCCGGATCTCCCGCTCCCAGTTCCGGAGCAGGGAGGTTTCAATCCCACGCTGGTTCGATTGAGGCGCCAGCAGGTCATCAGCCATCAGCCAGCCAGTAGAGTTTCAATCCCACGCTGGTTCGATTGAGGCGGGCTGATCACGGCGCAGGACATACTGTCATCGTATGGTTTCAATCCCACGCTGGTTCGATTGAGGCCAGGCCGCGCCCGCTCCGATCCGCCTGATAGGCGAAAGTTTCAATCCCACGCTGGTTCGATTGAGGCCGGCGAATTCCAGCAGAAGATCGCCGCGCCCATGCAGGTCTCAATCCCACGCTGGTTCGATTGAGGCCGCGATGTGGCGGCTGCGGAATCCGGGACTGGACGCGGTTTCAATCCCACGCTGGTTCGATTGAGGCTGTCCGGTTTGGGTGGTGACCAATTATGATACCGTCGTTTCAATCCCACGCTGGTTCGATTGAGGCGGAGAAATTCGATGTGCTCACTCGGACACTGCTGGCGGGTTTCAATCCCACGCTGGTTCGATTGAGGCAACTTCGTCTCCACCTCGCGGGCGTCGTAGATCCAGAGTTTCAATCCCACGCTGGTTCGATTGAGGCGCGCACCATCGCCCATGCCGAAAGGAATTCCTCGTCTTGTTTCAATCCCACGCTGGTTCGATTGAGGCCGCCTTCTGGCTGCGAGTCTACGAATCCTTCACCTACGTTTCAATCCCACGCTGGTTCGATTGAGGCTGAGCCCAGGAGAGCGGCTGGTCGTGCGCGAGATGCTGTTTCAATCCCACGCTGGTTCGATTGAGGCTTTCGGCCTCCTTAGGTTTAGGTTTTTAAGGTTCCTTGTTTCAATCCCACGCTGGTTCGATTGAGGCATGTAAAGAACCGTTAGTCCCGCTATGACGATCAAAACGTTTCAATCCCACGCTGGTTCGATTGAGGCACTGGAATAGCCAAGACCCGCCGTCAACCCAACCAGGAGTTTCAATCCCACGCTGGTTCGATTGAGGCACACCGCCGCCCCCTCGTTGGCGGACCTGAACAATGGTTTCAATCCCACGCTGGTTCGATTGAGGCTTTGGCCATCTCGCGAATCCAGGTCGCCACCCGGTTGAGTTTCAATCCCACGCTGGTTCGATTGAGGCGCCAGCGAGGGGCGGGTTTCCTCGTGGGTGGCGTTCGGTTTCAATCCCACGCTGGTTCGATTGAGGCTCATTTACCGTTCGGATGATCGATACAAAGCCTTCGTCGTTTCAATCCCACGCTGGTTCGATTGAGGCCACAGGCCGCCTCCACCTCCCGGAGGGTATAACCCTCGTTTCAATCCCACGCTGGTTCGATTGAGGCTCATTTACCGTTCGGATGATCGATACAAAGCCTTCGTCGTTTCAATCCCACGCTGGTTCGATTGAGGCACGGTCTGGATGGTCTATACAGGGGATCTGTTCTACCGTTTCAATCCCACGCTGGTTCGATTGAGGCGGGCTGATCACGGCGCAGGACATACTGTCATCGTATGGTTTCAATCCCACGCTGGTTCGATTGAGGCGGCCAGCGGTTCGAGAGTTACCACCACGCCGACATCGGTTTCAATCCCACGCTGGTTCGATTGAGGCGTGATCCAGGACCGCGATGTGGAGATGGAGGAGAAGCGTTTCAATCCCACGCTGGTTCGATTGAGGCATTTCACACCTCCTTAGGCTATTGGGTTTTTAAGGAGCGGTTTCAATCCCACGCTGGTTCGATTGAGGCACTGGCCCGTAACCTTATAGGTCCCCGTCCCATATGACGTTTCAATCCCACGCTGGTTCGATTGAGGCGCGTCAGCGAACGCTTGTGATTTGGGAGGCGGTCTGTGTTTCAATCCCACGCTGGTTCGATTGAGGCCGCGATCGTCCGCATCCTAATCGCCTCCTTTCTTCCGTGTTTCAATCCCACGCTGGTTCGATTGAGGCCCGGCCTGGATGAACTCCAGGATGCGGTCGAACATCAGCGTTTCAATCCCACGCTGGTTCGATTGAGGCCCCACCTGCGCCGAGACGATCTCCGCCAGTCCGCCCAGGTTTCAATCCCACGCTGGTTCGATTGAGGCCCGACCTGGAAGAACCCTCCGCCCTCCTCGAACCGCTGCGTTTCAATCCCACGCTGGTTCGATTGAGGCCCCGAGCCGTGAACTCCATCCCATACAGGGAGTAGATCGTTTCAATCCCACGCTGGTTCGATTGAGGCCGGGCTGGTGGTGATCACCATGCTGGTGGTCTATTACGTTTCAATCCCACGCTGGTTCGATTGAGGCCCGCTCAGCGGGAGGCGATGGAGGACCTGCGCTATCCCGGTTTCAATCCCACGCTGGTTCGATTGAGGCCCACGGTGCGCAGAAAATCTTCAGTGTGGTGAAGGACAGCGTTTCAATCCCACGCTGGTTCGATTGAGGCCCGTCGGGGATTGGGGCCGGCCCCCCCACGATGAAGGCGGTTTCAATCCCACGCTGGTTCGATTGAGGCCCCGCGATCTCCGCCACCCGCGTCGTCCACGTGTGCTGCGTTTCAATCCCACGCTGGTTCGATTGAGGCAGCGAGATCACCCCGCGATGGAGCATCTCAAAGCCCGTTTCAATCCCACGCTGGTTCGATTGAGGCCCCGCCCAGAGCTCCGATGTCCACGAGTCGAGCTTGAGTTTCAATCCCACGCTGGTTCGATTGAGGCCCTGCTGGGGGGAGTTGACCTGGGAGGAATTGCGAACAGGTTTCAATCCCACGCTGGTTCGATTGAGGCCCGATCCCAGAGACCCGATCCCGCCACCAGTGCAGACGTTTCAATCCCACGCTGGTTCGATTGAGGCCCCTGGCCGTCCTTATCGAGATTCACCACATCAATGACGTTTCAATCCCACGCTGGTTCGATTGAGGCCCAGACGAGAAGGCGCTGCTGCAGATCGCCCGCTTCAGTTTCAATCCCACGCTGGTTCGATTGAGGCCCAATGTTTATGTCATCCTGAACCTACATCTACTCGAGGTTTCAATCCCACGCTGGTTCGATTGAGGCCTCTGAGGGACGCGTAGAGGGCAAACAGATCGTTCTCGAGTTTCAATCCCACGCTGGTTCGATTGAGGCCCTGCAGGCGATTTCCCACTGCAGGCCATATTGCCCGCGTTTCAATCCCACGCTGGTTCGATTGAGGCCAGATGGCATATCCGCTCTCAACAGCCCGGAATGAGAGTTTCAATCCCACGCTGGTTCGATTGAGGCCAGCTTGGGAGACACTCCGCTCATATTCGAAAACGACCGTTTCAATCCCACGCTGGTTCGATTGAGGCCTTCTCCAGCGCGGAGCGGGGGGCGGCGTGGAAATCCGTTTCAATCCCACGCTGGTTCGATTGAGGCACTACTGGCCGCCGCTGGGCGGCCCCAACTGTTTCCGCGTTTCAATCCCACGCTGGTTCGATTGAGGCCCCCGATGCGGCGGATGAGGCCAGCGTCCTCCAGGGCCGTTTCAATCCCACGCTGGTTCGATTGAGGCCGATGCTGGAGATCCTCCGCTCGGGTCGGGACATCCACGTTTCAATCCCACGCTGGTTCGATTGAGGCTCGTAGGGATTTCGTAGGGTAAGCGTAGGGAAAGCGTGTTTCAATCCCACGCTGGTTCGATTGAGGCCCGGGGGGCGGCGTGGAAATCCAGGATCTTGATGACGGGTTTCAATCCCACGCTGGTTCGATTGAGGCCTCATGTGATTCCTGGCGTCTCGGACCTAATCCGGTTCAGTTTCAATCCCACGCTGGTTCGATTGAGGCGACGGCAGCGGCTGCTGCAGTACCGCCGCCGCCGCGTTTCAATCCCACGCTGGTTCGATTGAGGCCTTCCCCGAGCGGACGCCGCTGGGGATGCTGTTCTCGGGTTTCAATCCCACGCTGGTTCGATTGAGGCGTGGAGCGGGGCTGCCGGAAGTGTGGGGCCTCTGGGGGTTTCAATCCCACGCTGGTTCGATTGAGGCGCGGAGCAGTTCGCACAGCCGCTGGACAGCCCTGTCTGGGTTTCAATCCCACGCTGGTTCGATTGAGGCCTACAGAGGCGGGTTGAGGATGTCCAAGTCGATCTCCTGTTTCAATCCCACGCTGGTTCGATTGAGGCCGGCGGAGGCGGTCCGGACGCTGCTCCTTCTGGACCTGGTTTCAATCCCACGCTGGTTCGATTGAGGCCCAGATCCCGGGAAGGCCTGCCCCGGTGGCTTTTCCGTCGTTTCAATCCCACGCTGGTTCGATTGAGGCTTGATGGCAAGGTCTTCACGCTCTACAATTCGACCCAGTTTCAATCCCACGCTGGTTCGATTGAGGCCGGCGGTCCGGATCTCCGGATCCGTGGGCAGCGATTGTTTCAATCCCACGCTGGTTGGATTGAGGCGCCCGTCGGGACCACCTCAACGAGGCCTTCTCGGCTTGTTTCAATCCCACGCTGGTTCGATTGAGGCCCGCCTCCCTGGCGGAAATCGGCTGGCCTTCTAGAGTTTCAATCCCACGCTGGTTCGATTGAGGCGCCTCTCCTGGAGCAGGACCTACCAGGCCGTGGATTATGGTTTCAATCCCACGCTGGTTCGATTGAGGCTCGGGAGACGCTTCAGGAGCTGTTCGAGGAGTGGATGTTTCAATCCCACGCTGGTTCGATTGAGGCCCCAGACGCAAAGGTTTAGGCCCAGGCGGTTTAGGCCCGTTTCAATCCCACGCTGGTTCGATTGAGGCAAAGGGAGGCCGAAAATGGCGTTTAAGCCTCTGGTCGTTTCAATCCCACGCTGGTTCGATTGAGGCCCTTAAATGGGAGGTGCGAAATGCGGCTGTTCGAGCTGGTTTCAATCCCACGCTGGTTCGATTGAGGCCTCCAGCATCTCCAGATCCACCGTCACCTCCTGCAGCCGTTTCAATCCCACGCTGGTTCGATTGAGGCCAGAACCCTCTCACCACCGATGAGCATAGCGCCTAAAGGTTTCAATCCCACGCTGGTTCGATTGAGGCCGGAGTTAGGATCTGCTGGGGTGATCTCTGATGTTGAGTTTCAATCCCACGCTGGTTCGATTGAGGCCCGATGTGGCGCCATAGCCAGCCACGGCTATGACGAACGTTTCAATCCCACGCTGGTTCGATTGAGGCCTTGCAACACTGGTTCTTCGAGATGATCCTCGATTCCCTTTCAATCCCACGCTGGTTCGATTGAGGCCGCCCCACTTGTTGGCCAACACGTCCTTCTCCACCCACTTTCAATCCCACGCTGGTTCGATTGAGGCCCCGCCCTGGCCGCGGCGGGGCTGTGGCTGTGGCAACTTTCAATCCCACGCTGGTTCGATTGAGGCCGAACGGCCCCCGGCCAGCGGAGACGGTGAAGCTTCTCCCTTTCAATCCCACGCTGGTTCGATTGAGGCCCCCCTACAGGCGACGGGATGGGAGTGGGAGTCGGGGTCACTTTCAATCCCACGCTGGTTCGATTGAGGCGGTGGTGGGGCTATTCCGTCTACAGGGTCGCGTTTCCTTTCAATCCCACGCTGGTTCGATTGAGGCCCCGTGTCCCGATGCTCGAACCAGTAGACCCAATCCCCTTTCAATCCCACGCTGGTTCGATTGAGGCTCTCTATGCCTAGCTGCCAAACAAAGAGCAATGACCCCTTTCAATCCCACGCTGGTTCGATTGAGGCGGGTTGCAGACACCCTCGCCGGGCTGGTTTACTCTTTGCTTTCAATCCCACGCTGGTTCGATTGAGGCCTTACTAACATCAGGACTGTTTGGGCGGATGATCCGAACTTTCAATCCCACGCTGGTTCGATTGAGGCACGTGACGCGTGCGCGGATCAGGGGGTGGTGGTATATCCTTTCAATCCCACGCTGGTTCGATTGAGGCGCGTTGGGGCTGGAGTTGGCGTTGGCGTTGGAGCGAAGCTTTCAATCCCACGCTGGTTCGATTGAGGCGGTGGAGCAGAGATGGATACCCCGGCGGCCTGGATCTTTCAATCCCACGCTGGTTCGATTGAGGCTCGCTGGCGTAGTTTGATCGATAGGAAGGTTGTCGCGGCTTTCAATCCCACGCTGGTTCGATTGAGGCTCAGCGGAATACCCAGGCTCTCCTCTACCTTCTTCTTGCTTTCAATCCCACGCTGGTTCGATTGAGGCAGTGAGATCGCTTCCCCTTCCGACCAGCCAAACCATTCTTTCAATCCCACGCTGGTTCGATTGAGGCCAGCATTGACGCCTACTCCGGGTCCGACGGTTACTCCGACTTTCAATCCCACGCTGGTTCGATTGAGGCTCGACACACTCCCAGCCCATCATCCCCTCCTTACGAGTCTTTCAATCCCACGCTGGTTCGATTGAGGCTCTGAAACTGGGGTTCAGGAGGGCCCCGGGCGGTTCTCTTTCAATCCCACGCTGGTTCGATTGAGGCGGCCGCTGATGGCCTCGAGGGGGGAGGAGGATCATGACTTTCAATCCCACGCTGGTTCGATTGAGGCCTGATGAGCCTAATGGCTATGTAGAACCCAGCTGCAACTTTCAATCCCACGCTGGTTCGATTGAGGCACTCATATGCGTCGAGGACGTCAGCCGCCTCGTCGAGACTTTCAATCCCACGCTGGTTCGATTGAGGCTTCTTCTCCCATCTGTAGACGAAGTCCACAAACGCCTGCTTTCAATCCCACGCTGGTTCGATTGAGGCTCCTCCAGCTTCTTCTTGAGCTCGAGAGCCACACGGACTTTCAATCCCACGCTGGTTCGATTGAGGCCTCGAGAGGGCTCTTCCTCACCGATGGCCAGGGGGGTGGCTTTCAATCCCACGCTGGTTCGATTGAGGCCACAGAAGTCTGGGCCCAGCAGCGCGGCGCGGGGATCCTTTCAATCCCACGCTGGTTCGATTGAGGCATCTCCAGTCCAGCGCGGATGCGGATGTTGTAGAACCTTTCAATCCCACGCTGGTTCGATTGAGGCTCCATTATTGACAAACTGGCGTGCTGCCAGTATAATTCTTTCAATCCCACGCTGGTTCGATTGAGGCGCGGTTTCCCATCACCCCCACCGCGTTCGTGTTCGGTCTTTCAATCCCACGCTGGTTCGATTGAGGCGACGCTGAGGATCTCGAATCCCTCCAGCCCTTTGCTGCTTTCAATCCCACGCTGGTTCGATTGAGGCGGGGGGACGGTCGCGGTCTTCGAGATCTGCGCCGAGGCTTTCAATCCCACGCTGGTTCGATTGAGGCTTGTGTGGCAGGTGGGCATCGAGAGGTATGGGATGTGCCTTTCAATCCCACGCTGGTTCGATTGAGGCACCCACCACTTGAAATACCCCTTGATGCCACCAGATCTTTCAATCCCACGCTGGTTCGATTGAGGCTCAGGTGGATCCCTGAGGAGCATCAGGTCTTGACCTGCTTTCAATCCCACGCTGGTTCGATTGAGGCCACGTCCACCCCTTTCTCCAGAGCCCGGGTCGCGACTTTCAATCCCACGCTGGTTCGATTGAGGCGAGGTCTACCGCGAGGCGGTGGGGCCCGCGATCCAGGCTTTCAATCCCACGCTGGTTCGATTGAGGCTCGCGGGTGAGGGGATAAGAGCGGGCGAAGAGGCTGCTTTCAATCCCACGCTGGTTCGATTGAGGCTCTCCATCCCTCCGAGGCCCGCTTAGTGGAGGTGGTGGCTTTCAATCCCACGCTGGTTCGATTGAGGCATCTCGGGGACGGTGACGCTGGTGGACAGCAACAAGGCTTTCAATCCCACGCTGGTTCGATTGAGGCCAGGCACCCACGCCGACTCCGCCTGCGGTCGAGACGCCCTTTCAATCCCACGCTGGTTCGATTGAGGCGGCTCTCTCCGGTGAGCAGGGTGGCTTCATCGCCTTGACTTTCAATCCCACGCTGGTTCGATTGAGGCCCGATCCCGGGGACGGGCAGCTACTGGAGCGGCGGGCTTTCAATCCCACGCTGGTTCGATTGAGGCCGGTCCAGCGGCTGGGGCGGCTGGCCGAAGTAAATGCTTTCAATCCCACGCTGGTTCGATTGAGGCTGTGGAGACCTGTGTAGACGATCCCGACGATGTAGACTTTCAATCCCACGCTGGTTCGATTGAGGCCTCGATGAGCTCGAGCTCTCCTGACCTTCGTCACTACTTTCAATCCCACGCTGGTTCGATTGAGGCTCATGATCCTTACGGCGGCCTTCAGGGGGTAACGGTGGCTTTCAATCCCACGCTGGTTCGATTGAGGCCGGCAACGAGATTGTGGATTTCATGGCTCAGAAGGTTGCTTTCAATCCCACGCTGGTTCGATTGAGGCGTGGTTGGGTTCGGCGAGTTTTCCAAGCCGCGTAAGCTTTCAATCCCACGCTGGTTCGATTGAGGCCCCACCCGGGGGGGACCCGCCCGGGGGGGACCCACGAGACTTTCAATCCCACGCTGGTTCGATTGAGGCTGTTCGAGATGATTCGGTAGCGATACTTTTCTGCCAGACTTTCAATCCCACGCTGGTTCGATTGAGGCAGGCCCCCATCGCCATCACCCCCTGAACGCAGCCGTCCTTTCAATCCCACGCTGGTTCGATTGAGGCATCTGCTCCCAGCGACCCCCTGGTCGCCCAGAAGGGTCTTTCAATCCCACGCTGGTTCGATTGAGGCCATGGACGCCTTCGGGGACCGGGGTGCCCACGGTCACTTTCAATCCCACGCTGGTTCGATTGAGGCGGGGATTCTCGGTTCTTGACTGCTTTGTGGTCGCTTCCCTTTCAATCCCACGCTGGTTCGATTGAGGCCCGGGCCCGACGGCGGTCGGGTCGTCCCTTTGGTGTACTTTCAATCCCACGCTGGTTCGATTGAGGCTCCACTTCCGTTCCCGGTTTGGCTCTATCGCTTCTGGGCTTTCAATCCCACGCTGGTTCGATTGAGGCCTGGCTATCGTGGTGGCTCTGGGCGCTACGCATTTTTCTTTCAATCCCACGCTGGTTCGATTGAGGCCACATCCGTGTGCCCTTCATCAAGCATTCCGAGTTGGCCTTTCAATCCCACGCTGGTTCGATTGAGGCCTTGACGGTATGCTGACCCTTGCCGTCGTATTCTTGGCTTTCAATCCCACGCTGGTTCGATTGAGGCGCCATTGCGAACCGACGACGGCAAGATCAAGATCATCTTTCAATCCCACGCTGGTTCGATTGAGGCGGTGGAGCGGGACGAGTTGGCCACCAGGTGGGGTCTCTTTCAATCCCACGCTGGTTCGATTGAGGCCCCATCAGGCCAAACGGCGTCTTTGGTTACTCATCCGACTTTCAATCCCACGCTGGTTCGATTGAGGCCCAGCAAGGTGGGCGCGCCGGAGGCGGGGGGTTGGGCTTTCAATCCCACGCTGGTTCGATTGAGGCCCGCCAGGTGGCGGGGCGGAACGCGGGTGATGGCGGTCTTTCAATCCCACGCTGGTTCGATTGAGGCGGCGGCGGTGGTGATCTTCGCCGCCACGCGGGTCCTCCTTTCAATCCCACGCTGGTTCGATTGAGGCCGTTGGCCATCGGGACCTCTCACTGGCGAGTTTTCCACCTTTCAATCCCACGCTGGTTCGATTGAGGCAGCGTCCTGACCAGTGCGGCGCTGACGCTGGGTCTGTCTTTCAATCCCACGCTGGTTCGATTGAGGCCATGCGTTGAGTCATACGCCCCGAATAGATCAGATGGCTTTCAATCCCACGCTGGTTCGATTGAGGCCCGAGTTTTCCACAGTTGTGGAAAACTCGCTTCGTCCTTTCAATCCCACGCTGGTTCGATTGAGGCCCACACCCTTTCGACCCACACGAAGCCTAGGCCCCAGCTTTCAATCCCACGCTGGTTCGATTGAGGCCCACACCCTTTCGACCCACACGAAGCCTAGGCCCCAGCTTTCAATCCCACGCTGGTTCGATTGAGGCCTTGTTTCCACGTTCCGGACTTGATCTCCATCGCCAGCCTTTCAATCCCACGCTGGTTCGATTGAGGCGCCTGATCTTCCTCCAGTAATCAATCAAGTAACAAATCTTTCAATCCCACGCTGGTTCGATTGAGGCCCGTGCCCACTGTGACGCCCGCGGTCACTGTGACTCCTTTCAATCCCACGCTGGTTCGATTGAGGCCTTCCGCTTGTCTTTTATCGATGGTCCCTCAGGGATGCTTTCAATCCCACGCTGGTTCGATTGAGGCCCCACAAGACCACGTCCCCGGCGTCGGACCGGGCGTCTTTCAATCCCACGCTGGTTCGATTGAGGCAGCAAGGATCAGGCGTCGTTAGGGAGACTGCTTATCAGCTTTCAATCCCACGCTGGTTCGATTGAGGCGGGGTGGGGATGGATGCGACGACGGTTCAGAACGCCGCTTTCAATCCCACGCTGGTTCGATTGAGGCCCCCAATTTCCCTTCGACCTCCACCTTCCCCGTTAACGCTTTCAATCCCACGCTGGTTCGATTGAGGCCGTCATCTTTCGGATCGCCGAGATCATTGGAAAAGAAGCTTTCAATCCCACGCTGGTTCGATTGAGGCCATCCGCTGCTGTTGCCAACGGACAGGATGCCGATCCACTTTCAATCCCACGCTGGTTCGATTGAGGCCCGGCTTTTGCTTTCTGACGGAGAGGAGGATGCCATGACTTTCAATCCCACGCTGGTTCGATTGAGGCCTCGCGGATCCAAAGCGGGATCTTCTCTACCGCGAGCTTTCAATCCCACGCTGGTTCGATTGAGGCGGCCTTCCGCGGATGTATCCCTTCCAGCAGCTTCTGGCTTTCAATCCCACGCTGGTTCGATTGAGGCGTGCCAGTATCTATTGGGGATGCAGCCCGCGCTCTTTACTTTCAATCCCACGCTGGTTCGATTGAGGCCAAGGTGGCCGAGATGTTCCGGAGCGCCATCTGACGCCCTTTCAATCCCACGCTGGTTCGATTGAGGCGACGAATCGGGTTGAGGCGGATGAGCCAACACCCACACCTTTCAATCCCACGCTGGTTCGATTGAGGCTGGGGGTCGACGTGTTGACCATTTTCGCGTGTAGGCTTTCAATCCCACGCTGGTTCGATTGAGGCTCGGGTTTAGGGTTCTTGAAATTCCAGTCGATGTGGAGCTTTCAATCCCACGCTGGTTCGATTGAGGCAAATAGTTCATCTCCCGCCTCCCTATCCCGAATCTGAGCTTTCAATCCCACGCTGGTTCGATTGAGGCCGTTCCCAGACGATGTTCCTCAGCCACCAAGAACGCCCTTTCAATCCCACGCTGGTTCGATTGAGGCGAGGGCCGTCATTATCCTTGATGAGGCGGCCGACTTCTCTTTCAATCCCACGCTGGTTCGATTGAGGCCTAACCAGGCAATCGCGGTTCGTCACAACTCCCACCCCTTTCAATCCCACGCTGGTTCGATTGAGGCGGGTGCATCGAATTGCCCCCTGACGTGACCCCCAGGGTCCTTTCAATCCCACGCTGGTTCGATTGAGGCGAGGAGCGCTGCGTCATTCGCTTCTTCGCCGTCCAAGCTTTCAATCCCACGCTGGTTCGATTGAGGCGTGTTCGCGCCGCGCAATTGTTCCCCTGGCAGCCACCCTTTCAATCCCACGCTGGTTCGATTGAGGCGAGGCCGTGTGTTGGCGATGTGGCGCCATAGCCAACCACTTTCAATCCCACGCTGGTTCGATTGAGGCGAGGCGCGCCCACCAGGTCGGATACGGCAGTGTCTGACTTTCAATCCCACGCTGGTTCGATTGAGGCTCACTCGTGTTGAGCGCAATGACAAGGGCTATGTCCTTTCAATCCCACGCTGGTTCGATTGAGGCTCTTTGGTTTCCGCCAAGTGTGGACCTTTCCGCCATCTTTCAATCCCACGCTGGTTCGATTGAGGCTTTTTCAATCCAGTCCCCGCTGGGGGTTTGTCTCGGCTTTCAATCCCACGCTGGTTCGATTGAGGCGGTTGCTTCGGCAGTTCCGGATCCTCGGGCGGTAGCCTTTCAATCCCACGCTGGTTCGATTGAGGCCGGCGAACAGGGTGGCTTCATTGCCTTGGTCGCTGGTCCTTTCAATCCCACGCTGGTTCGATTGAGGCGTTGCGGTTGAGGATGACGCGGTCGCCGCTGATCTCGCTTTCAATCCCACGCTGGTTCGATTGAGGCGCGGAACGCCTCGCGCGCCCGGCTTTTGCTTTCTGACTTTCAATCCCACGCTGGTTCGATTGAGGCTCAGAAGGCCCTGGAGCTCCGCGTCCAGGCCATCCGCCTTTCAATCCCACGCTGGTTCGATTGAGGCTGAAAACACTTGACAACAAAAGAAAACAGTGCTATGATCTTTCAATCCCACGCTGGTTCGATTGAGGCCCCAGGATGGCGTCCAGGACGCGGAAGACCTCCTCCTTTCAATCCCACGCTGGTTCGATTGAGGCCTGGATCGCCCGCCGCAACGCGGCGATCCTGCAGCTGACTTTCAATCCCACGCTGGTTCGATTGAGGCCCGCGGCGTCTACGCCGGGACGGACCGGCTCAAGATCCTTTCAATCCCACGCTGGTTCGATTGAGGCCCTCGCCTTCGCCTTGCTGGGAACGCTTCATCGCCTGGCTTTCAATCCCACGCTGGTTCGATTGAGGCCCCGGATAACGGCTCCGCTCTGACAGTCGACCAGCCTTTCAATCCCACGCTGGTTCGATTGAGGCTCTCTGGGTGGGGATGCGCCATCCGTGTGCATCCCATCCTTTCAATCCCACGCTGGTTCGATTGAGGCCCTGCGATTTCAGGGGGTGAGTGGGGGAAGGGAGAGAGAACCCCCTTCGGAAATCCAGTTCGCCTTAAATATAGCATCGATCGTGCGGTTTG
>Ga0079997_131618_pt1 | contig 14532 bp, 7 predicted proteins | sample PerSpoCPS_CMetaG_FD_69200 | JGI IMG/M metagenome (GOLD analysis project Ga0079997, IMG submission 69200) | Archaeal communities from Yellowstone National Park, Wyoming, USA - Perpetual Spouter C (PS_C) MetaG (SPADES assembly) (version 2) | ecosystem: Environmental > Aquatic > Thermal springs >... | reverse complement strand
GGAGGAGCGGGATTTTTCTTTTTCGCATTTTAGGTTTTAAGTTCAAATTTTGTGGTTTCTCTGATCAGAGTAGAGGGGGCATTATTTATGGGTTTTTGTTTTTGAGTTTAGATTTTCCCAACTCAGAATCTAAAAATTTTTGCATTGAGTTTTTTATAGAGTTTATAAACTCATCAATTGGTGAGCTTGTGCTGAGTTGATACAAATATTTGCCAACGCTATCCCATTTGTTGTGTTGGGCTTTGTGTTCCCTGTATTTGGTCAACCGAACATAGATGAACTCCAAAATCTCATCCCAAGTGAGTTGAACAACTTTTGGTAAAAGTTTGTTGTTCTTTTCGGAGCCAATAGCGAAAAGGCGGACGCGATACATGTCATCAGCGTAATATCCTTCATCATAAAGGGATTCGGCTACATCAGGTACACGACACATACTAAATGCACCTACGGCATAGAGGATACGATGTATGTTTTGGTCGGATTCTTTTATCCAAGGACCATTTAAGTTGCAGCGCCCGTGTTTTACTTCGGCTATAACAATGTCAATAAGGTTGGTGGAGTCAAACACTTTGTGGTCTTCCATGGGTTTTCCCGATGTGAAAAGCTCACATCGGTGAGGGAAACGCACAGCGAGAATATCTACATCGGTTCGTTGGCTTCGTGGCTCATCTTCCCGTGCAAGGTCGGGATGGACGACGAAATTTACAATTGTCAGGCAACCGTTTAGGCGGAAAAACCAATAAGCGACACTTTCTGGGCTAATTTCAGGGAGATTTTGTTAGTTGAATACTTCCTGGGTCATGGCGCTCACCCCTGTTTATTATTTCTTTAAGAAAATTGTCAATTTCTTTTTTTATTTCATTTTCATCTACTCGTATTTTTTTGATCTTTCTCAACTGAGAAATAATTTTCATCCAGTAAAGAAAACCAATACTAAGGGATAATTTTTTAATTTCAGCTTCTAAATTGTCTAGATATTCTTTGAGAATTTTATTTTGAAAAGCATCAAGTAAGTTTTGCTCAATTTCTAAATTAGGTAAGTTTAAATCAGACAATATTTTCTTAAACCAGGATTCTAAATTACCCAATAAGTCATATATATCAAGTTTGTCACTTAATCTATAAGCGAGAAATGGGTTAACTTCGGAAAGATCTTTTAAAGAGCTTTCGTAATTATTTTTTATTGAGTTTATTTTTTCATGGACACATATTCATTTAATATCTCATTTGCATTTTTGATGAAAGTACTTTTTACAACTTCTATCAGGTCTGGGTGTGACGGTTCTTGTAATAGTTTTTTAAGGTGATTGAATAAGATATCTACTTGAGGACCTATTTTAATTTTAAGCTTATTTAAATAAAAATAGACATTAAGCAGGTTAAAAAGGACTTTTTTTAATTTCCTGCGATCTTTAATTCTTAAACGGATCAGAAAAGACAATTCGTTTAAAAGCCAACCTATCACTACGCCCAGGATTGTTATTAAAGCTGTTGTTAGATTTATTTCCATGTTGGTTTATTTATTTTTTTGTTCTATTTGCAGATACAGGGTTTACAACGATATGCCTTCCAATGCTTTAAAGTTCCCCAAAAGTAAATCGCTTGCTTTTGACTTGTATTTTTACATATAGTGCAAAATTTTTGGCCATTGGCATTAATATATTCAGAGCAAGGACGACTTCCTGATTTGCTGTCGCTACGAACCCAAATTACTGGTTGATTTATTTTGCTATATACATTTTTGTTATGTTTTGAGCCGTGATGGGGTGCAGTAATTATCGTTTCATCGTTTATCCACTGAGGTAAAGTTACTCCATCAAGATCAGAATCAGCAGTAAAAATAACTCCGGCACCCGCATTAGGTGGTGGTGCGGAGAAGACCAAGCTTTCTTTGTTCCAAACAGAAAGGGCAAGTGCCATAAGAAATTGAGATTCTTTGATTGGATAAACAGTATAAATTTCGCGACTGTTAAGAGGTTTTAACCATACATATCCACCACCTGGATTAGTTATGTCATATTTAAACCAACGCACTGGAATCCCGCGATTATATGCTTTTATAGCAATTAAGCGGATACGCTCTGCTGATTTCAATGCTTCCAAAAGAAGAAACTGTTGGCGACTTAATTCTACTGGATATTTACATAATAAAAGCCAATAAAAATAAATAAAGAGGTTGTGGGAAGAAGTAAAAAGTTCTTCCTCTTCTTCCGATGCTTTTTCTAAAAGTGACAATATTTCATCATTTTTAGGCCAGCCAAATTCATCTAATTCTAATTCATAGGTTTCTGTTTGCAAATTTTTTAACTTTTCTTTTTCTCTCTCAGCATATTGTTCAAGTAACGAACCAATATCCTCACGATACTCAAATTCTTTAATTTTACTTACTTGTTTTATAAGAAGATAAACAATTTCATCTAGAGGTCTAATGACATGGGGTAAGAGACCAGCCCAGTTACCAGGAAGCCAAATTTCGTTGCATTTCAAGTTGGAATCAAGAAAACCAATGATACCGGAAGTGTGGTCAGAATCATTATGAGTTGCTATAACAATATCAACACTATTTTGTCTTGTATAAGTTTTGAATAAACTAGGAAAACATGATTTTGACCCTCCTCCATCGACAAGAACGGAACCTTCAGGGGTTTTAAGGTAGAAGGCGTCGCCCCGACCTACTGGAATAGCAATGAAACGGGAAATTTTGAAAACTTTCATTTGCTGTGACCTCCGTGTGTTAGTGAATGGTTTAGGTTTAAGAGGCGGAAGAGGAGTTCTTTTCTTGTATTTGGGGAGATAGTGAAGCGGGTTTGACCACGGTCGTTTTGGTAAAAGTCGTGTTGTGGGTCAATGTCGTCCCAGCCGTAACAGGCGAGGATTGTTTTGTCCATCTCGGCGTGAAGTTCCCTCAATTTGACGATATCGGGATCGTTGCAGTTGGGATTGTGGAAGAGATTGTAAGTCTTAGTTAAGCCAATCCAGCGGTTTAGCATGATTTGTCGGCGATATTCGTGATACTCCTTACCAACTATCGCTGCCCACCGAAAGGCTTCCGGCATCGTTTCTATTCGCCATTCGCCAATCGCCATTCGTTTATACTCCAACGGTGGAAACGGGAAGGTGTCAAAGCAGTCAGTGGGCGTGTAGCGGTTGCGCGACTCAAGGCTTGATGCTTGTCGCCATACCCATACTTCATGCACATTAGATTGCAATAGTGCGAAGTGATAGTCGTCATCAAAAGCAAAGACACCCAGTGCATGAGAGAAGATATAGTCTTTCGGCACAAAAGCCATCATGTGAAACTCACTCGTTAACGCCCGCACCAGCACCCGTTTCAGGTGAGCGATGGCACGGCGCAGTTCATGTCTGTAAGCACCAAATTGCCACCAATATTCGCGATTGCGCTTGTCACCCGGACCATGTAGCCGTTCCCGCTCAGGTTTTACTCGTTCCTCCACAATCCGCAAAAGGTCAGGATATTGCTTTGCCCGTTCTAAGTTCCAGTCATGGAAGCAGATGACATAACGGCTTGGTTTTTGCTCTGGGTGGCTGTTAAGGTCTTCGCCGTTGAGGTAAGGAAAAAGGCAGTCGGCGTTGCGTGGGTTTTTAGTCAATAACTCTTCGGCTTCCTCTGGTTCTAACACAAAGCCCTTACCGCGCACAATGTCGCCCTGAAATGCCCTTCCTTCGTTTTGAGGCAATCGTTTAGGTTCTGCTTCGGGTTCATCGTCCAAGCGAGACGAGATGAATTTGACGGGTTGACCGTCAAGGATGGGCGAATAATGGGTAGCGATTGGCGAGCGGTCGGGTTTATGGATGGCGATGAGGTTGACTTCCACATTGGCGGCGCCTGGCCACTTGATGAAGCGTTTGGCGAAGGTAATCTTTCCGCCTTCCCTGACGATCACAGCCAAGCCACTTTCCCTTGTATCGCCTTGCCCAATAGTATTGGACTTCCACATTGGCGGCGCCTGGCCACTTGATGAAGCGTTTGGCGAAGGTAATCTTTCCGCCTTCCCTGACGATCACAGCCAAGCCACTTTCCCTTGTATCGCCTTGCCCAATAGTATTGGTTGCCACCATGCCCATTCGTCCACCGGGTTTGAGGAGATTAAAGGCACGGCGGTAAAATGCGGAGCAAAGGTCAGCAGTTCCCTTGAAAGGTGCGAAAGCGACTTCAAGGTATTGACGATATTTGTCGCCCAAAGTTCCGCTGATTTTCAGTCCACCCAGAAATGGTGGGTTGCCCAACACCACATCAAAGCCACCTTGCTTGAAAACTTCGGGGAACTCAAGTTCCCAGTGGAAGAAGCGATGTTTTAGGGCTAGTGCTTCGGCGTAGGCGGATATATCACTTCTTATGGTTGTAGCGGAGCGAGAGTTTAAAAGGGTGAAGATAGCGTTGCTTGTTGGGATTTTCTTTTCGTTTTCCTTGGTGAATTCAGCGAAGAAAGGTGCAGTCCATAGGTTGCAAAGTGTTTTGTATTTCCACCAGGAAGGACCTTTTTGGAGTTCTTGGTAGAGTTTATCTTTTTCTCTGATTTGTTCTGGTTCATCGTCTGGAATTTCTATGAATGTTTGGATGGTTTTTTCAATTTGTTTCAAGTCCTCTTCATATTTTAGTTCAAGGGGGTATTGGTATTTATATTTTTTGTTTTCTTTGTTTTGATTTTTAAGTTTGCAGGCGATATTTTTGTCGTCGCCTGCTACGGGTTCGTATGCATCGTCTGGGATACCATTTTCAATAGAGTTAATAGATAGGACGCCCACGAGGCTATCGCCACATTTAATGTGGTGGTCAAGGAAGGCGAGAGGTTTGCCTTCTGCGTGGCTTTCAATCCAGAGGGCGACTTTACACAGTTCAACAGCGAGTGGGTTTTTGTCAACGCCGTAGATGCAATGTCTGACGACATCTCTTAGAGCGAGTTTATAGTCGGTTGGGTTAGGTTGTTCTTCGCCTGTTCTTATTTTTGCGAGTTCAGTTGCTAGGCGTCTTGCAGCTGCAAGAAGGAAATGCCCTGAGCCACAAGCTGGGTCAAGTACTTTAATAGAGAGGATGGCTTTTTCAGCTGGATTTTCGCCATCTTTTTTAGGTATTCGTTTTGCTTCTGTTAATTTTTCGTTCAAGACGGGTTCAAGTGCTGATTTTATGAGTTCGCCAACAAGTGAGCGTGGGGTGTAATAGCTACCAGTTGATTTTCGTTCAGTTCCGGCGGTTGTAAGTTCAAATGCGAGTTTATTTACTTCTTCTTTGAAAGTTGGGTGGAAGTCAAGTAGGCTTTCGTAGATACTGCCTAATTCTTCAACATCAAGTTGTGCGTAGTTGACGCGTTGTAGGGGTGATTTATCGTCTGCTTTAAACCAGCAGAGGTACCATAGAGCTTTTAGTAGGTCGGCGTTGTTAACTCTGGCATTATTTATGATATTTGTGTTTGAAGGGTTGAAGAGTTCGCCATTTAGTGGGGCGACGCCGAGTTTTTGGGCTTTATTTTCGTCGGCGAAAATCTCAAAAGTTTTTTGAAGGTTGATCCAGAGGTCATCGTGGTGTTCAATCCAGGCGCTTTTAACTTCGGTTAGTTTTCGCAGTCGTGATATTGAGTAGTAGTTTCGGAAGATGTTTGTACCTCCGATTAGGTTTCTTTCTTCGGCGACCAGGAGGAAGAGGATTCGGTAAATTAGGCGCAGGAGTTGTTGGTAGAATTCATCTGGTTTAATTTTTTTATTTTTGACATCTTCTTTGATCGCATTGTTTTTCGGGTGTTGTAGTATAGCGGTGCCGAGGATGTTGAGGGCTTTTTCAACGCTATCTCTTAATTTATCTCTGATTCTATTTCCCTGTTCAATTGATTCTCGGTGATATTTTTCCAGGGGGCATTCATTTGCATCTGAGATTGATTTAGGTAGGCGGGAGCGGTGGACGAGGCGGAAGAAGAGTTGGAAGTCGGCGAATAGTTCATTGGAGAACATTTCCTTAAGGTTGAATTCAATGAAAGCTTGTCTTGCTATGAGTTGAGTATCGCGAAGTAGTCGTAGTATTTCTCCGTTAGTTACGATAGCCCATAGGTGTTCTGTTTTGTTAAGGAATTCTTGAACGAGAGCGTGAGGTGAGAGGCGAGAGCCGTGTTGAAGGCGGTCAAGGTTTTGTCTTGCGCCGACGATATGAATAAATGGGGCTTCGTCGGATGGGTCGGCGCGATGCGATAGGGGGAATCGTTTCCCGTCAACTTCAACAGCTTCGCGTTGGTAAGTTGGTTTATAGTCAAGTAGTTCAAGTAGAGGGATTACGAAGCGTTCGCGAGTAAGAGAGGTTGCGGGGTCATCGGGCGGTAGTGTTTCAAGTCGTTTTTGGAAGTTTTCCCAGAGTTCTCTTGATTTATTCCATAGGAAAGCGAGGTAATCGCTAAAGGCGGATTCTGATCCTGGCAGATTGAAGTCCTGAGGTTTTTGGGCGATAGCTTCGCCTGCGAAGATTTTTTCAATTAAGTCAGCGCTTAATAGACCGCCTTCAATTTTCAAGCTTGGGAAGCGTGGCATAGTTCATTTTTCATTTATTTGGTACGAGGACATAGACGCCAAGGAGTTCTGGTTGATAAGGTTTTACGGTGACGGATGGTTCTTTTAGTAATTTTCTTACTCTTGTATGTGCTTCTTGTAGGTTAGATGCTCTTTCATTGGTGATTTTTTGGATTTCCCTGTTATTTTCGTTCCATAAGTTCAGGGCTTCATTGATCCATTCGGTTTGTTGTTCTGGGGACATATTTCTTGTTGGGGTAGCTTTGTCAAGTAGTTTAAGGGCTTCGTCGGTATTTAGCCAGCGGATTTGAGAGAGTCCTTCTGCGCCTATGACCAAGCCCTCTTCAGCGAGCAATGGTTGTTTTCCTTTTTCTTGGATGATAAAGCGCAGGTGGGCGATGAAAATTGTAGTTAATTTATTGACAGCGTTAGTGAAGAATGCTCCACATCTACGGGCTGGGGTGTTTGGTGCGTTATCAATTGCTTTTTCAAGGATATATGATGCGAGCGCTACAACGAGTGGGTGGTTTCTGCCGATGTAGGTGACATTTTCAGGTGGTGGTGATGTGAAAGTGATCTTCCAGATGTCATTTGATGGGATGTATCCTTGTGGTATGTTGATCCGTTCGCGAATAGATTGGGGTAATTTTCCAAAGTGGATTTCCCAGATGTTGTTTCCAATTTTATTAATTGGGACTTCAAGGCGTTGGCAAGCGTCCAAGACGAACCGCTTGACAGCATCGGGGTCACCGAGGACTCTGTCAATTTCTTTTATCTCTCTTTGAATTTCATCTGGTTTCAATGATTTTTGGGCGAATTTAGTTCTGCTTTCATTTTCTCTTCTGGCGACCCATTCCCATTTAGTATGTAGTTCTCTGGCGACATCAAGTTCATTTTCAAACAGGGAGAGTTGGTCAAAGTTAGGGATTGATGAATATCTCAGGATGAGCGAGCGTATTATAGCTTCTGTTACGCTTTCGCTATCCATGGGGACTGGGACAAAAACGCCAGTTGAGTTATAAATTTCGCGTGCTTTTTTCAGCAGTACTTTCAGGACGATGCCGTCAATTGGGTTATCGCGTCCGTAGATTAGGACGCTTTTGACTATATTTGCGGGTTGACCGTATCTATCAACGCGACCGTCTCTTTGTTCAAGGCGGTTTGGGTTCCAGGGGAGGTCGTAGTGGACGACAGCTGTGAAGTGTTCTTGCAGGTTTATTCCCTCGCTCAGGCAGTCGGTTGCAACGAGGACTCTTTTTTTATGTTGAGCTAGTTCATCAACTCGGCGAATTCTTTCGTCTTCTGGCAATGAGCCGGTTACTGAATAGATTGCCACATCTTCCGGGATGTTTTTCCTTAGACCTTCGGCGACATAGTCAGCGGTTGCTATATAACGGCACCAAACTATTGGATGGAAGTTATCTTTTAAAAGGTCGCGTATGATTTCAATTAAAGTGAGAAGTTTTGTGTCGTGATTGGTGTGTTTTAGTGAGGATGCTTGTTTAGCGAATTCCCTTAGTTTTCGTCTTTCATTTTCCGATAGTAGTTCGGTAGTTTGTGATAGTTCCCCTACCCTATGTGTTGGTTCTGTGTCTACGATGGATTCTCTTTCAGTTGGGTCAAAGATAGTTGGGTCATAGTCAGTTTCTTCGTTTTCATCGTAGAAGCGTTCGCTATGGGCAAGTAAGGTTCGTTCAGCGGAGGCGGGGCTTGACATAACGCATCGGAGGATAGCCAGGGCGTTCCAGTAGCATAATTTTCGTTTCCAGCCGGATTCTTTAGATCCTCGTTGGACGAGGTTATGGGCGAAGCGGTAGACATCGCTAAAGAGCTGTTTATAGGGTGATGATAAGGGATAGGTTACTTCTAAATTTTCTCTTTTTGGGAAAGGTGTTTCTTCGTTAAGCCAGTTTTGTACATCGGCGCGTTTTCTTTGGATGAAGTGTCGGACTAGTTTATTCATTTGTTCTGGTTTAAGGTCTGAGGGGTTATAATTTGCGAATTCAGGGTTAAGCAAAGCTAGAAGGGAACGGAAGGATTCTTCAATACCGCTGTGTGGTGTTGCTGTCAATAGGATGAGGTGGCGGTTTGGTTTTTTTGCCACTTCTTTAAGCAGTTCGTGGCGTAGTTGTTGTGATTTATTTTGTCCTGGTGGTTGAGCGGAGCCGTGGACTTCGTCAACGATCACGAATTCGGGGCAGTGAATAAGGAAGTTATCTTTATGTCTTTCCATTTTTGCGTAGTCAATGCTGACGATGATATGGTCAAAGTAGCTGAATACGGATTCCCCTGCAGGTATTTCCCTTTCAAGGCGAGCTACAGTTCCAGAGCGGATGACGACAGCTGGGATATGAAATTTTTCCCAGAGTTCTTTTTGCCATTGTTCACAAAGGTAGGGTGGGCACAGGACGCAGATTCGTTTAATTTCGCCTCGGTCTAACATTTCTCTTGCGATAAGACCGGCTTCAATAGTTTTACCGATTCCTACATCATCAGCTATGAAGAGTCGTATTGGGTCGAGGCGCAGAGCCATCATCAATGGTACGAATTGATAAGGGCGGGGGCGGAATGAAAGTTTGCCAAGTGATCTAAAAGGTCCTGCTCCGTCTCTTAGAAGTAGTCGTGCCGAGTTCCATAATAGGCGTGCAGAGACGATATCAGCGAATTTTGATGTTGATTTTGGGTTTATTTCCGGAAATTTTGCTTCCTTTATTTCATTTCCTTCAAGTGGGAGGAAAATTCCGCAGGTTTCTTCTTCTGTTCCGCTTAAAGGTCGTAACAGCAGGAGGTCATCGTTATCTGATGGGAGGACGATCCATATGCGGTCACGGGCGCTGACAAGGGTACCGGGTGAGAATTGAGCTTTCATTTTTCACTCCGTTTTTGTTAAGGCATTAACTAATTCCGAAGACATCTTTATAGTTTTTCACTTGTTCTTCAATATCTTTGTCGTATCTGATAACAACGACGCGGTAGCCCATTTCCTTTAATTTTTTGCGTATTTCCATATCTTTATTTTTTTGTTTTGGCAGATCGTGTATATCGCCGTCGCAGAAAACGCAGACATTGGGTTCGTAGAAGAAATCAGCTTCGCATGGGATTTCGGGGATAAGGCGACGGGCATCGTCGGGCAATTTCAGTCGTTTTTGATATAAGTAATCCAGGAAGCGCCGTTCAAGATTTGATTCAGGGTCAGTTTTGATTCGCAGGTGTTCATATTGTTCGTCATAGGGTAAAGGTGTATTTAAAGGTTGTACATGGCATTGGCTAAGTAAACGCAGGTAATCAAGTATAATATGGCGGTTTAATTCCAGGTGGTCTAATTGGTTGTTGTAAGAAAGCAGGCAATCGTAGCAGGCTTTTATGCATTCTGGTTTTTTATCAGTGAGGTCTTGGGGGTCAAAGTGGCAAACTTCAAGGGCTTCTTTTGCAATTTGAGCGAGTGGTGAGTTCGGTGAAACAAGACGTTTAAGGACGCCCATGCTTCCTTCTGTTGTTTCCCAGAATAAAATTTGTTTTTTGTTGCTTTGTCCGATTATCTGTGCTGATAGTTCATTTTCTTCAAGTTCAAATGTCACTTGGATTCCTCTGAGGAGAGCATATTGAAGCGATGTCAAAAATTGATCGCTGTATTCTACATTTTCAGGGATGTTAAAAAGAAGTATATCGTGTGTATCTTGGACGAAGGGACGGACGAACAGATTTGGCTGGGTATATGTTTCTGGGTCGGGTATATCGCCCTCTTCTATTTCTTGGGATTTAGCCCAGAACCCGGTTGATTGGTTTATCCCGAAGCCATCGTTTTTTGATGTTCTCAATTTATGATTAATGCGAATTAGAGTAGCGGTAGGACCGAATGTTAAGGTTGCGAGGATTTCGTTTTCTGGGCCAAAGACAGTTGCAGAGGTATATCTTTTTTTACCGTCGTGGCTTGGTGCAAAGCGGAAATGGGTTGAAATTTTATAGCCGTATCTAAGGCGTTCTTCTTCATCGCAGAAAATTCTCTCAACTCGCCAGGTGGAGACATTGGTCATTTCAAACAGTTTATCCGTTACGATGCTGTTTGAACCGTCCAAGATTGAGTTACAATTTGTGCACAGTGATGCATCTGCTTCGGGACCTTCGTGGAAGTAGCCGCATTCAAGGCAGAGTTTAGCACGTTTTAACCTTGATTCAATTCCACCGGGCGGGAGGTAAGATCGGATTATGCGGTATTTAGCGCCTTCGTGGTATAGGATATTTCTTGGTGCAAATTCAAAGATAGCGAGAAAGCGTGGTCGTGAAATGAATTCGCCTTCTTCACCAAAGGGCACAAAGGCTCTAAGCGGAAGGCGTGGGAAGTTATAACCGGGCAAGAAGCCCTCACTGGCTAAGTATCGGTATGGATAGAAATCGGATTCCTCAGGTTGAGTTCCAACCCGTAAAAGTAAATTTAGTTGTCTTAAAGCTTCATTTAGTCTTCTTTTTGCCCTTTCTTGTTTTTCTTTATCCTTTAGGTTCTGTTGAAGCTCTTGATTTGCCAATTGTAGTTCCTGTTTTGCAGTTCTATAGAGGTCTCTCCAGCGATCAAAGGCGTTATTAAATTTTTCATGGGCTTCGTTAAGTTGTCGTTTTAACCAGTCGTCGGAGAACCAGTCGGTGTTTTTCAATTTAGGGATTAAGTCATTTAGAACCTTTTGGCATTCTTCAAGGCAGATATTAAGTTTCAATTCGGTGGGTTTAATCTGTTCGCTAATTTCGCTTTTTAGAGGTAGGCTATCGTCTTGGTTCAGTTCAATGACATTATCTATACTTTGACCTAAAGATACGCCTGTTTTTGCGAGCCAGATGGCGTGTACATGTGTTAAGATCAGGTCTTCGTTTGTCAGGTCAATGCGAGGTGGTTTGACGCGTCCTGAGACCATGGCTTTTCTATTTTTGAAGAAATACTGGTCGTGGGGGTTGCCGAAGGCGGAGTATGTAAAGACGAGCGCAGGTCTTCCAGCTCTACCGGCTCTTCCGCTTCTTTGTGCATAGTTTGTAGGAGTTGGGGGGACATTTCGCATATGGACGATGTGAAGGTCTTTTATATCTATACCTAATTCCATTGTAGGTGAGCAGAAAAGGACGGGAAGTTCGCCGTTTCTAAATAATTCCTCGCGTTGAAGTCGGCGGTCATAAGCAACTTGTGCGGTGTGTTCGCTACTCCAAAGGTTCTTTAAGCTAAGTCCAATGTCATTGTAAAGATTTTTAAAGAACTCGTTTACAGCTCTTTCAACTGCTTCCCTTAGAACTTCAATTTGTCTTTCCTCTCTTAAAACATCCACTGGGGGTTGGTTATCTCCTTTACACCATAAAATTGCAGACCATTCAACTCTATAGCGCAAGTTTCCATTTCTATCTTTTTCATTGTGTAGGATGCCATAGCTTGTCAGTTGTTCCATGACTTGGGCGATGAACGAGTTATAAGATGTTCTATCAAAGTAGACACCGCGTTTTTGTGCGAATTTTCGTATATCTTGACCTATGCGGCTTCGGTCGGAGAGCGACCATTCATTTTTGTCCCCGCAAGAGCCCAAGACAAACCAAGATGGATGCGGTATTGAATCATTTTCGTCAAACCATCTTTCGTTTAAGCGTTCAAGTGCATTGTCTCTGAAGCGTTTAATATGTTCGCTTTTCAGGAAGTGTGCATTAATTGCCAGCCGTTGTCTCATTCTATCCAAAATTGATCTGATGAAATCGTAGCGTTCATTTGGAGATAGTTTATCAATTAGTGGTATGTTTTTCCATCTGTTTTCATCTTCACATAATTCTTTAAGTCCGTAGTAATCCACGCGCAGAAGACCTACTTGTTCAAGATTTGGCATTGTAACTCTCCAGCCGTAGCGTAGGTCTTCGTAGAGTTTATATCTGATCAACTCTTTGAAAGTGTCTTTGATAACTAAGGCAGATGGAGAGTTTGGGTCTATCTTCGGATTTTTGGCGAAGTCATTTACATTTAGACCAATTTCATTGTATACCTCGTCGGCGACTATGTCATGGGTAAGTTTTTCGTGTTTATTTAATGCTTTGGCAAGAGCAGATCTTAAAAGCGCAGTTTGTATGAAATCGTTAAAATGTCCCGATTGGAGCGCAGCGTCTTGGCGGTTATCTGTGAAGCTTAGGGCTTTTTTTGCCCGTGGGTCAATTTGTTCATCTTTTTCAAGTTGTCCAATTGCCGACATAACAATTAAAGTTGTAGCAGTGCTACGACCCCCGGAGGATAGAAAAGCTAACTTGCGGAATTCTTTTTCTTTTTGCTGGTAGACATGTCCGCAGTAAAGACAGAAGCCAAGTGGTTTTGGTATAAACCAAGCGTGAACGCCTTGATTCTCGTTTTGGCTCCAGGTTCCGTCGGGTTGAACCCAGATTTCTTTTGGAAGTCGTTTTTTATAATATGATTTAACTTTGCCTGTTGGCTCAGTCCAGTTGTCAGGTAGGTGTTCAGCGTCGCAATTCCATTTTTTATCCTCGTCAAGCATCAAATATCCGGGGGTGCCTTCAAAGTCATCAAAAGTGAGTAAAGGTGAGCGTGGAAATAATCTCATGGTTTCTTCGTTAAGTGTCACTAAGTAGTAATCGCCTCCGCATTCACGGCAAAATGCAAGTGGATAAAAGAGTTTGTTCAGGTCGGCGAAACTTTGACCTTCAGTGCTAAATTTTCTTTCGGAGGTTGGTTCAATTGTAGCGAAAACCGTTCCTCCCTGTGAGATAAACTGGTGGAGTCGCAGGCCAAAAACGGGCAAATTTTCTGAGCTATTAGGTAAAATGATTTCGCTTGCGGATAGGAGATATTTTTTCAAAGTTTCAAGGCAAGTTTTTTCATCTATGTTTGTCAATTTAGATAACTCTTTTGCTCCCTCTTCCAATGTTATAGGAACGCGTCTTCGGAGGTTTCCGTCGGTTTCTTCTTCAACACCGAAAGTATCTTCAATCCAAGCTGACAGAGGGCTGTTGGAGATTTCCTCCCAGGATTTTGGGACTTGATTTTTTCGCAGTTCATCTATCAGGGCGGATGTGGAAATCGGGCGGAGGTATGGGATAACACGGCGTAATGTTTCTTCAATTACATTTTCGGGTTTGACTTCGGCGCCGAAAATTTCTGAGGCAGTTTCAGCGATTAACTGTTTTCTTTTTGCGCGATTTTCACCAGTTGCTAATGTGGCGCTTGTCCCGATGAAAAGTAAATTTGGATTTCTTGAACGAACTTTCAGACGGCGCAGTAATAAAGCAACATCAGCGCCTTGGCGACCGCGGTAGGAGTGCAATTCGTCCAAAACGACAAATTGAAGGTTTGCTTCATCAATTAAGCGTCTATCTTCGGGGCGAACGAGCATTAACTCAAGCATCATAAAATTAGTAAGGAGGATATGTGGCGGGTTTGATTTCAATTGCTGTCGCTCTTCTGAGCCCTCTTGACCTGTATACCTTCCAAATCTAATCGGGCAGGGTTGACCTGTAGATTTATGATATTTTTCAGCCATTACTTTCAAAGCTTCAAGTTGAGAGTTGACGAGGGCGTTCATCGGATAGATGATGATTGCGCAAACCTTATTATCGCCCACAGCGTTACGAAAGATCCAATCAACAATCGGAACAAGATAAGTCAGCGTTTTACCTGATCCAGTTCCGCTGGAAACGACAAAGTGTTCTCGTTTTAAACCGATTTCAATGGCTTCCTCTTGGTGTTTGTAAAGGGGGATATCACCGAAGAAATTGATGCATTCTGGGTAAATTTTCCCTTTTTTTACCAACTCAGAAAGGGGTTGACCAAATTCGTAATTTGGGTTAAGTTGGACAAGGGGTTCGGGCCAAAAGATGCCTTTATCAAAATACTCCTCGTGGACAAGTTTTTTTAATCGCTCGTCGGATATTTTAAGAGAATAGCGAATATAATTAGAATATCCTTCTACTGCTTTGTCTCTTATTTCAAAGACATTGAACAAGGTGGAAACCTCTTTGTTAATTTTCGCCCTGTTTGTGTTTTTGTTTTAAAAATAA
>Ga0079997_117167_pt1 | contig 14684 bp, 12 predicted proteins | sample PerSpoCPS_CMetaG_FD_69200 | JGI IMG/M metagenome (GOLD analysis project Ga0079997, IMG submission 69200) | Archaeal communities from Yellowstone National Park, Wyoming, USA - Perpetual Spouter C (PS_C) MetaG (SPADES assembly) (version 2) | ecosystem: Environmental > Aquatic > Thermal springs >... | reverse complement strand
ACCCCCACATCCTCCACCCCCATCACCCGCTCATAGGCCGAAACCAACGCCGACGGCCCCTCGTGAAACTTCTGCACCTCCCGCAACAGCTGATTGTAAAACTTCTCCCCCATAAGCCTCCCCTCCTTGAAAAATTTTCGTCCCCTCCACAAAAGAGGGCATACCTCGCCGACTGAGTGGCGTGTTCACCACTCTTTTGTCCTCGGCACAGCCGGTACCACCGGCGCAGCCGTCATCTGGAGTGAGTTCTCCGGTTCCTCGTAATAGAGCCCCAGCGCTTGCAGAACAGGTATGTCATGCACGGAAAAGAGAATCGCCTCTTCCGTCTTCGAGCGATTGACGTGATGGTGCCAGGCCCAATTTGGCACGCAGAAAGCGTCGTGCTGCTCCCAGAGCAACTCCTGGTCTTCCACGATGGTTTTGCCCTCACCGCGAACGACGAAGTAGACCGCGCTCGATGTATGCCGATGCCGCCAGGTCTCCTGCCCAGGACGAAGCCGTTGTATCCAACAACTCAACGTCGGAAGCGTCGAACCTCCGGTCACGGGATTAACATACTCGAGCGCCACCCCGTCGTATGGACTACCGTCCAAATCCGCCATCTTCCTCAATTGCGCTTCGGTCTCCTTCCAGGGATACCGCAACGGCAAATGCTCGCGTTTTGGCCGCTCCCAGGTCGGGCGCAAAGCGCCTGCGCGCGCTTGGATGTACTCAGCTTCGCTTGGGCGTCGCACCTGCTGGCGATCTCCCGGGTACGTCTCATAGAAAGGCGCATTCAATCCGATCACCAGTGGCAGGTCGAGGACATCAAGCCAGACTGCCGGTTCATTCGTCTCATTGTGATGGTCGTGCCAGCTCCACCGGGGTGTCAAAATCAGGTCGTAATTCTCCATCGGACACACCTCGCCATCGACGACCGTGAAGACCCGCTCGTGCCCCTGGATGACGAAGCGCAGAGCGGCGATGGTATGACGGTGAGCCCAGGCAAGTTCCCCCGGCTTAATCATCTGCATTCCCATCAGGAGTGTGTGAGTGGTGCCGCCGCGTTCCAGTGCCGGATTCAAGAACGAGAAGTTACGACGGGCCGTAAAGCTTTCCGGGATTACATCGCAGGCCTCGACAAGTTTGGGATAGACCTCTTTCCATTTCCACACATAAGGGACGCCAGCGGGTTTCGGCCCTCCGATCACCTGTGTGAGAAGGTGATCATATTTCCACTGACCGCGCATGTGGAGGCGGTCCAGTTCCACATCGAATTCTTCAAGCGACTTTGTTCTCTTGTATTGTGCGCTCATAGCCCTCCCTCCTTAAGGAAATCATCGCCGAGGATGCGCAGAGGAGATACGGGTCGCCCCGCCTCCGTGATCTCCGTTTCATGCCCCTCGCTCATGGCGTGCGTAAGGACATGGCCGGCCCTTGCGAGATAAGAGGCAGCGCAAGATGGCATCCCGCGCTCCATCCGCGTTTGTGACGAACGGAAGGTCATCGCTGATTCTCCGAAGATAATCGCCATGACGCAGAGAAAAGAGAATCGGCGATTTCATTCCATTGCAGCATGCCAGGGCACATGGCCATTTTCCTCCCCTGATTAACCGGGCAATTGGGCTGCCGTTACGCCAATGCCGGTGATCCAGGGATAAACCGGTTCGTAGGCCAGAACATCGAATCTTGTTCCGGGGACTGCCCCGAGGGCGACGAGCCAGTTCCGAATCTCGTAGGCGCCATTGCCGGCAGCAGCGACCTCCTCATCTGAGAGGCGAGCGATTTCTTCGCCCTTTCCCTGAGCGACGAGATCCAGGATTTTATGGTCGAAGTCAATATTGATCCTTCCCATCTCCGGCGTGCCGACCCAATGCGAGATGCCACCGGTGGCCAATATAGCGACACGCTCTGCGACAGTCTGGTTGTGAATGGCCCGGCGCAACGTGGCTCCGAATTGATAACATCGCATGAGCGACGGCATGGGTGGTTCAACAGCATTGACGATGATTAGGACGAGAGGGATTGTTTTCTCCGGCATCAAGAGATAGAGCGGACCCGCGAAGTTGTCGTCAATGATCAATTCACCGGAGAAGGACGGATCGAAACCCGAAGCGAGAGCCTCCCGCAAAATCGCCTGCCCCAGTTCAGCATGACCAGGGAATAGGCGAGGCTGAACGCCAACGAGGCGCTCGAACTCGGGAGGTGGGCCAAAATAGCTGTCGGCTACGCCGATGCACAACGACGGCATGTTGTTCAAGAAGAAATTCGTCAGGTGATCATTACTGATGCAGACGAGCGCGTCGGGTCGGGCGGCCTCCAGCCGCTCTTTCAATCGGCCAAAGGCGGCATAGACATTTTCCCGTTGTTTCTCATCGGCCAAATGAGGAATGCCGGTCATCCCCGGCGCATGCGAAGTAGCAAAAACAGCGACAATGTCTCCCATGTCTCCCTCCTTATCACTGGGGCTGATTGATGAGCTCCAAATACTCTTGTGGAAAGCCAATGCCAAGAGCGAGAGCGCCTTTCAAGAGCACATAGGGATTGACCCCCCATTCATACAACTTTCGCAGTTGACGATGTCGGATCGCATCGGCTTCTTCCGCCGAGAGCCGATACTCCTGGAAAACCTCATCGGGGTTGGTAGCCAAGCGTTCGGCTAAGCTACGATCGCGACTGACCTCGTGTAGAAGCTTAGTCACTTGATAAACAGACATCACTGATCACCTCCTTCGTTGAATTTCCCCATAGTGGGCCACATGCCCCTCCTCTCCATTCACGAATCCCGCTCGCCCATGATACACAGGGCCTGGTTGAAAAACCGAACGATGCCGTCGGGCCCTTGATAGGACCGAGCGTGCTCAGCCACAGTCTGCCAGATCTCTGACTGCTGCTCTGAAGGAAGGTGAGCTAACTCCTGGCGCTCGGGCAGGACCGCCTGAGCAAACTCGGCATATTCGACGGAGGACCGGAACTCGACTTTCACAGTGACCCCCTCGCTCCGCACGTTGGTGAAACCGGCCCTCTCCAGCGCCTGTGACAAAGCCTGGGAATCCACCAGGCGGAATGGGCCCACCCTCTCCGGATCCATCATCGGCTTCTGTAAAGCCCCTCCAATAATCCTCAAGGGCAGGGCGATCAACGGCACCTTTGAGGGCTCTGCCCACACTGCAGCCGCCATCCGTCCGCCAGGAACCAACACTCGATGTATCGCAGTGAGCGCCCCTATGAGATCACTGAAGAACATTAGACCAAACCGGCAGAGCACAGCATGAAAGGAGCACTCGGGAAAGCCCATCCGCTCAGCATCCATCTGAAGGAACTCAATATTTTCTAGCCCCAAGGAGGCCGCTCGCCGGCGGGCAAGGGCCAGCATCTCTGGAGAACGGTCAATGGCTACGACAAGTCCGACGCGACGAGCGGCCGTGATGGCCGGCTCGCCCATACCCGTCGCCACATCCAGGACGCGGTCTCCAGATTGAACCTTAGCTAACTGAATCAAGCGATCGCTGACCGCTTGCGTCCCGCGTTCGATCACCGGCCACCAGCGCGCCCACCCTTCAGCCGCCTGGCTCCAATTCCGAGCGCCCTCCGGAAACAGGGTCGGCATAAACCCCCTCTCAAAGTGACCCGGCCATTGCCCCCTGTAGGTTCGATCAGGTCAGATGAAGCAGAAGAGGTTGTAACTCACGAGGTAATGACGGCCCTGACGAACGCCGATCATCAAGGCAACAGACCTTCATAAGGACCCGTGTCAATGCCCAGTTTCTCCATCGTCTTTCGTAATCCCGACTTTTGCGGGCCGGGCGTCGTCACGATATAGCCTCGAATGACATCCTCAGGAGCAACCGCCGTGGCTCCCCGCTGACGGGCGGCATTCTCGGCGGCTGAGCGAATCGCGTTCTTGGCCATCGCCCGAAACATGATCGGCACTTCTTTGAGCGATTGACTCAGTTGTTCTTCAGCTGCTGCTTCCCAGTCCATAGTCTTCCCCCCCATCAGGAGATTGGAAGTCCCCTCACAAGAGGTGCCGAGCAAACTAATGATGCCCACGAGGTGCACAAGGCTGAGAAAGTTCTCCATATGGCGTTCGTCGCGCACACCCAACCTCCTGAAGGTTCCCACCCAAGCCAACAAGCGCCCAACCTTCTACCTCACTTTCTACCCTCTTGAGTCTTAGGCCTTCGCGGATTCCGACAGTAAGGGGCTCTCCTCTCTCTCCCCCTTCCCGCCAAACGCTTGTCCAGCCTGTCGCCGTCATAGGACCTGTCTCCCATCACCCGCTTCGGTCTGTCTGGGGAGAAACAGCAGTCCCTGTGGCTTCCACTGCAGTCCCCTCATGCGGGCGAGCACGTGTAACGGATATGGAGAGGGGAGAACCAGCGCCATCGGCCATGGCCATAAGCCTCGAATCTTTGCCCCGCTTGGTCTCCCCCCAATGCCCCTTTTTAGCGATGATAGAGGCTCCAGCGATGCAACACTCTTCCCCGTGCAGCTTCCTCTTTCACGTCCTTGGCCAGCGCTCGCACGACCGCGTCCATCACCCCCATCCTCCTCCATCGCTGGAAACGTCCATGGCACGTCGGATAGGGGAGGATCTCGATTCGGCACGTCCTTCCAGAGAGCATCGAGAGGGCGCCCTTAAGAACATTCCGAGGATTTCTCCAGGACTAGCTACGCCTTGCCTTGGGCCGGTGCTCCTCTTCTGGAATCAGCGGCTCAATCCTCGCCCGGTGTTCGTCTGTGAGATCCATCGCCGCTCACTTCCTTCCGGACGAACGCACCCGAGACGTTAAGCTTCCAAAACTTTCAGATGTGTAATCCCAGGAAGTCCCTCAGCGATTTTTCTCCAAGATTCCCCCTCATCTTCGCTGGCGTAAATCTCCCCCCCAGTAGTGCCGAAGTAGACACCGACATCGCCATGCTCTGTCAGTCCAGAATCGAGCGCCCAGATCATGTCGAAGAAGCTCGAAGGCAACCCGTTCATGATGGACTCCCAGCGGTCACCGCCGTTGCGGCTGCGAAAGATGACCACATCCGCTCCTTTGCGCCGCCGCCACCTAGAGGGAGCCAAGAAATAGACATTCCCACTCAACGCGCCGAAGGCCAATTTTGTCATCGAGGCCCAACGGGGCGGTATGCCGTCGGCGGCGGCCAGGAACAGCAGATCTGGATTTTTCGGATGGAAAGCGATGGCATCTTCGCAGTAGGTGCGAAAATCCAAGCCGTCATTCGCCTGTCGCCAACTACGTCCCCCATCGTCGCTGCGATAAATGCCAAATCCTCCCACCTGCCGGTAAGGGGGCGTATCATCACCGGTGGCCACGATAAGCCGATCAGGTTGAGCCGGATGAATAATCAACCGATGAATATCGCGTCCGATGCCGGAAGCAGCTTCCCACGTCTGTCCGCCATCCCGACTGATGAGGAAGGAGCCGACTTCAATCCCAGCATAGAGCGTGTTCGGATCGCGTGGACTCACTTCTAGCGTGCGCACATGAGGCACGCGGGGCGGAACAGGGAAACTCCACTCCCGGGCATTGGGATGCTCGCGCAGATTTCCACATTCCGTCCACGTTTGCCCTCCATTCCAACTCACAAAGATACCCGGCGGCTCCGTTCCTGCATAAATGACATTTGAGTCATGCGGACTGATGGCCAGCGCGCGCACATCTTTATAGGGCAGGTTTGATGTTATGTCCTCCCAGGATTGGCCATAATCGGACGAGCGAAAAACACCCTCCCTGAAGATGCTGACGTACACGGTGCGACGATCAGTATCGGTGGCCATCGCCATGATCATTTTCCTTGCCAGCACCGGCCCTCGCCGATGCCAACTGGTCCCCACTCCTTTCCAGAGGAAGTAAATGCCATCCTTCATGGCTACACAGAGCATAGCTCTTCACCTCCCCCCGTTCGATTGAGACCGAAACATCACATTGTATGGGTTCATAGCTCCTGAGTCACCAACCCCTCCTTGGGGAGCTCGTTTCAAGCGAATGCTCCACCCGAGTGCGACGTCATCAGATCGCAACGAGAGACCGTCGCTGAAGGAGAGATCACAGCCGATGTCTTCATCACGCCCAGCAACTCTTTGCCGTCTACCATCTCAGCTTCAATGCAAACTGAATCTGGCGAGGATTGGCGGCATCCACCGGATTGCCGAAATTCGGATTCGGCCCTTTTACTCCGTCGCCGAAACGTCTGGGCACAGGGCCAATAAAATCCGATGCCAGATAGACTGTATCGACGGCTGTCACATTCACCGTATTAAAAAGGTTGAACGCTTCCGCGATCAGCTCCAGACGAACGGTCTCCGAAAGGAAGATCTCGCGGGACACGCGCAAGTCCACTCTCTTGAAACTATCCCCCTTATATGTATTCCGCCCGAGCGTTCCCACACGGTCAGGCCCCGTCTGGAGATCGCCGTTAACGTCGAAACCCACGAACACAGTCTGATAGCGCGGACTTTCAAGAGTTGTCAGCACTCCCAGCTTGAAGTGACGGAGCACGCTCTGATCGGGCGCCTGGGCCAACAGGCTCAAAACGAAGCGATGGCCGACATGCTGGTTAGAGAGCGCACGCTCCAGACGCAGGTTCATGGGATCCTCCGGCGCATCGAGAAAACTAAGAGATGACATAAGGTCGATGGTTTTTGACCAGGTGTAATGTGTATCGAAACTCACGCCGTGACCGAATCGCTTCGACAATGCCACCGTGCCACCATGATAGACAGACCGGCTCCCTGGGAAACGTGCGAAATAAATCCCGAACTGTGGGTCTCGAGGTGCGTACTGAGGTTTCCCAGTGGGTAACTGACCGATGCGGACAACGTTGAGTTGCCTCAGGGTGGTCAGCTTTAACCCATGTACCCATAGCCAGCCGAGAGAGACACGCATTTGTCCAGGTAACTCATGTTCGAGCTGGAGAGTCGCCTGCTGAGCATATGGGTTAGGAGTATCTCTGACCTGCTGAGCCGCAAGGAACTGAACAAGTGGACCCGTCGGGTACTCACCTCGAGTCACGAAGTTGAAGAAGGCCGGACCAGTCACCTGAGGAACGGGGATCGGCGCCAGAGAAACGCCTCTGGAGCCAGCCGTTCCGAACGCAGGAGCCAGAATCGGATCAAATCGGCGGATGTCATCACTATTGCCTCCAAAGTATGTGAAATCGCCAAGGAGGTTCCCCCACTCCCAAAGGCCGTGGAAGAGGCCAAATCCCCCACGGAGGACACCACGATTTTGATTGAAGGCAAAGGCGAAGCCCAATCGAGGTTGGAGGTTATTATGATCACCTTCGATCCAGTTGTCAAAGGGCACGGTCTCGACGAAATACCGTACCCCATACGTGAAGGTTACGCGCGGCAGGATTTGCCACTGATCCTGCGCGAAGATCTCGCAGGTCTCATGGGTGTAGTTGATACGAGCGGCTTCTTCAAACTCGCGGGTGGGGAACAAGGTCCGTTTGAAATCCGTCGAACGCGGGGGAATCGCTTCCCCACGAAGACGGCGAGGGATGCCCACAGCCATAAAGACGGGAGTCGGACGGTCAAACGGCGGTCGGCCGAAGAAGGAGTCGGGGGTGAACACAGCGAATCCGTTCACAGTTACCGGCCAAAGGAGTCGGTCCCGAATATAACTGACATTGAAACCCGCCTTGACCGCGTGCGAACTCCAGGCGAGGTTCAGATTATTCGCCACTTGGACCCGCGACTCCCGATAGCGATCAACCGGCCCGATATTTCGCCCTAGTTCCAAGAGATTGGCGATCGTGAGATTCGGCTCATTGGAGACTGACATATAGCCGAAGCTTCGTCGAGAGTATTGAAAGAGTGCCTCATTGACGAGCGCAGGTGAAAGAATCACCGTGTGAGTATAGAGCAGCGACTGGTCTCGAATAGGATTGGTCCGAAAGCTCGAAGGCCCTCCGGAATTTCCAGGAGCACCGGGCACGTTCTCATTGCGTTGATCAACGAGGTGATAGCGCACCATCTGTTGGTGTCTGGAAGTGGCATGATTGTCCACCCGGACAAGGAGCTGATCGCTGTCATTGATCTTGAGAACGTTGAGAACTTCCGGAGAAAGCCCATAAAACCTCTTGACCGCATTGATGGCTTCAATGTTGCGGAGCAAAAAGGAAGAGTAAATAGGAGATTCGGCTCGTCGCTGCCCCTCGTAATTGCCGAAGAAGAAAAGACGGTCTTTCCTGATAGGTCCTCCGGCGGATGCGCCGAATTGGTTCTGGCGCAGGACATTAAATCCGGGCGCTGACAGGATACTGTTGGCGTCCAGGTTATCATTGCGGAAGAAATTATAAAGGGTCCCATGGAACCGATTGCCACCCGATTTGGTGATGATATTGACCACGGCTCCACGAGCCGGACCAAATTCTGCCGCATAATTACTGGTCAGAACACGAAACTCCCGCGTGGCCTCCTGAGAGGGAGTCAGATGCTGTAATCCGGAGACGCTGATGGTGTGATCTGCACCATCCACCAAATATAGATTGGCATAGGTTTCTCGCAAGCCTCCGAAAGACAGTTTAGTGGTGAACTCTTGGAGCGGACCAGTAGCGCCATAGGTGATGCTTTTGCCCACAACGGCGTTGGGTGTCAAGAGCGCGAAATCAATGAACTGCCGGCCACTAATGGGCAGATCGTCAATTTTCCGCTCGCCAATGATCTCACTACGTTCGGTCCTGCTGAGCTCCACGATCGATTCTCCCGTCACGATCACCTGTTCGGTGATTGTCCCCACCGTCAATCGGATCTCCAGCGTTTCTCTGGCCCCTACTGTCAGCTCAATCCTTTTCCTCCAAACGTTAAATCCTTCTTGCTCAACCTGCACTTCGTAAACCCCGGGGGGCAATGCTGCAACTTGAAAGTGGCCATTCTCATCAGTCGTGGCGGATCGCACTAAATTGGTCGCGACGCTGCGCACCGTCACGTGAGCTGAGGGCACGACAGCTCCCCGCTCGTCTGTGACTCTCCCGACGAGCACAGCACTGGCCCCCGCTTGTGGGAAACAGATGCGAGCAAGGAACGCGATTATGAACAAGGCGCGGCTCATCCGCGAGACAGGCATATTTTTCCTCCTTGGTTTCGTTCCCATTGGTGCACATCCATCCGCCATCACCGTGGATCGTCTGGCCGGTGATAGGCACCCGGATCATCAAAAGCGTGGCTCCCGAGCCGGCTTCCCATCGCCTCTCACCCCCATAAGGGCGGACCCGCCCCGGCGCTTCTCCAGGGAATTGGCGATCCCTCGCAGGACCTGTGCTCGCTCGGCTTACTGGCGTCCGTCCCTAGGTGGAGAGTACCTGTCGAGCGGCAGTCGCAGCTTTGTCTACATCTTGTGCACTGCCCGACTGCACGCGAGCTAACACATTACCTGACTGCCGGGCTATCGCCCCGACGATCCCTCCTGATTCGGAAGAAGTCCGCTCACCAGCAGCAAAATGCCTACACCCTGATCGAACGGATTTCATGTGAGTCCGGCTTCGCCTCTTATAGCGCCTCTTCTCTGACTTGCTGATATCCTTCCTTTAATTCCTCCTCGAGCAACGTTCGCAAGCCCATCATCAGAGGCAGATCGAAGACGCCCAGGAGGATCGCGGGCTCATGGGGATCAGTGTTGACGTTCTCATGGAAGCTCCAGGCGGGGAGAGCTAACACATCACCTTCTTTCCATTCGATCTTTTGACCATCCACAATGGTATATCCACGCCCGCGCACCACATAGTAGATTCCGGCAAATGTATGTCTGTGCGCCTGTCCATGCTCCCCCGGCTCGATCCACTGAAACCCCGCCAGGATGCTCGGCGTCGTCCCCATGACATTTCCCGTAGATGGATTATAGAGCGATACAATCGTCCCAGCACGAGGGTCCTTCTTGGGCGCCTTCCGCAACCTCTCCAACTCGGCGTAGATCTCTTCCTTAGCCCACTTCATGGGCTGAATCCGCGGCGGCGGACTCATCGAATCCAGATATGAAATGAATCGGCGCTGTCCGGACATAATATCACCTCCTCGACGAGATGAGTTTGATGTCAAGTGACCTCAATGAAACCTTCCACTCATTATACACGCTCATGGACACGACACACCGGTATGACACCTTTCATCTACTAGAGGATAAACAAACTCTCCAAACCCAGGACCGCCTGATCCGGCAGAATCACGCGTCGGGCCAGACGGAGACCTTCCGGTGTTTGCCGGATCACATCGCGGCGTTCGGCAGACAAGAAAGCCAGCTCGGGCACATCGCCCCGGTTGCGCACAAAGAGAAGACTACTGATCACCCCCCATTCGTTTTCCTTGCCGACGGAATGGACAAGGATACTGCTAATGAACCGGCGCGTGCGCGGTAGCGGATCTTCCCCCCACGCAAATTGTGTCTGCAGGCGCTTGATTCGCAATGTGAGCGACGCCTTGTTCTCCTCGAAATGATATGGCCCCTCGACAAAGCCCGGTCCATCTTTTCTCTCCCGCGTCACCCGCACGGGCATCAGATAGACGACATCATCGCTCAGCAACTGGAGCCATTCCTCTAGGTTCCAGTTGTCAAGGAGATAAGCTTCGTGATAGAGAAACATAAGAACTTGCTGATAGAGGGGATCAGAGGGATTCACAACGTTTGGTTGCATAATCCGCTCCTCCAAACTCACCGCGCGATGCCTCCTACGCCAGTAAGCCAGTGCAGAATTACTCTTGTTCCATCAATCGCAACCAACGAGCCCAAAACGTGCGTTGGTTCGCTTCGCAATAATCCCCCCAATAAGCCTGGCCTGGCCCCGGCCATTCTTCCTTCGGTCTCGGCTCCCGATAAAGTCCCATCTCATAGTTGAGCACGTGATGCTTCCGGGCGAACGCTCCCCGATTGGCTCGCGTCAGCGAAACCCAGATGTCCGCGTCATCTTCTTCGAATGTGCCGGTCAATCCGAATGTGCGCTCATAGTTCTTTCGCGAAGCCTCTCGGTACCACTCGGGCCCCTCTTTCTCGACGAGAAACCAGGAGAGGATCTCCATGCGGTGCGGGCCTCGGGGGATCCATAATCGAAGCGTCAAGAAAGGGACGCGAGGAACCCCTTCCTCCGTGGTGATCGTGGTCGTATTGAGCAGCGAGAGATTAGGGAAGACGGTCCCATGAATCGTCCCTGTGCGCGCCAACACGCGGCGCTGTTCTTCCGTGAGCGTGCGCTCAAAGTGCGGCCAGAGCTCTTGGGGCAGACCCAGATACGGCGGCAAGGGAATACGCTCGGGCGCGCCCACCACCGCGACGCCGTGACCGTGCCCCACGCTGATGTGCCAGCCGAACCAGCCGATGAGCGGATCGTCCGGCATGACGCCCAGTTCAATCGCATAGCGATGCGTCATGAATGTGTGAAGCCCGTCGCCGATGAAATTATCCGCTCCTGTTTTCCAATTGGCGTCGATCACCCACCGGTGAGGCGCGCCCACAACCTCGACACCGCCCTCGGTCCGTTTGAGAAGCAGATCGAGATACCAGCGCATGTCTCCGAGGTATTCATCCAGCGGAGGCGCGGTCGGATTCCAGGTGGCAAAGATCAGGCCACCGTAGGTGTCGACACGGGCTCGGTGAAGGCTGAACTTACTCTTGTCCAACCGCCCATCATAGGCTTCCCGGTGAGCCGGGATACTGGCCAACTCCCCATTGAGACTGAAGCGGAAGCCATGGTACGGGCAGACGAACTGGGCTACATTCCCTTTGGATGCGCGGCACAGCTCGGCCCCACGATGCGAGCAACTGTTTAACAGAACGTGAATCCGTCCCTCCTTATCGCGGACCACGATCACAGGGTCTTCACCCATCGAACGCGTCACATAATCGCCCGGATGTGGAATCTCTGACTCGTGCGCGACGGCTACCCACGAGCGCAGGAAGATGCGTTCCAGTTCGAGCTGGTAGATTTCTGGATCGGTGAAAACGCGAGCGGCGATGAGGCCGTGATCTACGCGCACGAGATCGGACAAGGACGTTCCATCCGACAACACGGCCTTTCGTCGCGCGCCCTTTTGCGGTTTCTTCTTCCCGGATGACACTTGAGCACTCATGAGCATCCCCCCTTCAGAAACTCACTCTCAGAGCGAACTGCACCTGTCGGGCGGGGCCTGTGCCGGCTGGCCGCCCGAAACTCGGCAGCGCCCCGGCCACCCCATCCTTGAAGCGACGCGGCACCGGCCCCACAAAATCCGCCGCCCCGTAGACCGTATCCACCTGCGTCACGTTCGGACGATTGAACAGATTGAAAAACTCCACCAAGGGCTCAATCCGAATCCGCTCCCGCCAGGACATCACCCGCGTCAGCCGCAGGTCCACCTGTTTGAAGCTGTCTCCCCGATACGTGTTCCGCCCTACAACGCCCACACGGTCGGTGCCGAATTCCAGATCGCCATTGACATCGAATCCGGTGAACAATGTCCCAAAGCGCCCGCTCTCCAGCGTGGTGATCACCCCCAGCTTGAATCCGCGCGTCAACGCCCACCGTTTCGGCCCTTCGCCGGTGAACGTCAAGATGAATCGCTGCCCCACGTGCTGATTCGAAAGCCCCCAATCCCGGCGGATGTCGCGCGGGTCTTCGAAGACATCACGAAACGTGTAGCCGGTGGGCAGATCGAGCGTCTTTGAAAACGTGTAGTTGATGTTCAATCCAAATCCACCACTGAGACGTTTGTTGAGGGTGAAGAAGCCCCCGTGATATACGGAGTCCGTCCCCGGAAAGGCCATCTGAACGAGTCCAAATCGGGGGTCGGTTTGATACCGCGTTTTCCCATTAGGAAGAGTTCCGGCAGGCATCGCATTCAATTGAATACCGGCATTGGGGATTTTCAATCCGTGCACGCCCAGATAACCGATGCCGATACTTAAATCCTTCACCACCTCGTACTCGATTTGCAGGCTCCATTGCTCAGCGTAGGGATTGGGAAAGTCACGAACAAGATGGCCGAAGGCGTTGATGGAGAGCGGCCCTCGGGGAAACTCCCCACCGATGAAGCGGGTGAGAGCCGGACCCGATGTGAACGGTCCGGGGATCACGTTGACCGTCACACAGGGCGAGGCCGTCTGGCTGAAGAAGCCAGCCCGCTGTGGATCAAGCAGAGCCAGATTCTCCGGACCACTTCCGGCGCAGGTCAAGTGACCCACTAAACGCGACCAGAAGTGCGGAGCCACAAACACTCCCACGCCTGCGCGAACCACGCCTTTGGTTTCAGCAAACCCGTAAGATATTCCCAACCGAGGTTGAACATTGTTCTTATCCGTCTGGACGCCAAAGATGGACGGGACCCTTTCCAGAAAATAGCGCACGCCATAGTTCAGCGTCAGTTGCCGGTAGCGCCACCGATCCTGAACGAAGACCTCATACGTCTGGTGATGGAACACCGTCTGGGCGGCGGCCTCGAACCGTTCATCCGGGAAAAGCTGGGTCACGCTTCGCCGAGGCAGCGGCTGACCAAGCAGCGAGCGAGGGATGGCAAACGCAAAGAAAACCGGCACCGTCCTCCCAAACGGCGGCTGGCCGAGGAAACTCTCCAGGGTGAAGATCGCAAACCCAGGCATCGTGGTTGAATAAAGGAGCCGGTCCCGAATGTGACCGATGTCCACGCCCACCTTGAATTCGTGATTGTGCCAGAGCAGGCTCAGGGTATCGCTCCACTGAAATCGGTTCTCGCGGTAAAAATCGGCTGGACTGATATGCTTGCCGAAGGTGGCGATATTGACGACTTCGAGGTTAGGTTCGAAAGTGAGCGGAGTGTTGGTGAAGGACTTTCGCGAAAACTGAAAAAACCCTTGATTCACTGTTCCTGAACCGATCAGCGATGTCAGATTGACCATCGCCGATTGACTCCGGACATCATTTTGTCGAAAAGTGGACGGAGCCCCGAGACCACCGGGGACGCTGGGGAAATTGCCATTGCGCTGATCCGCGAAACTGTACCGGATGAAGAAAGTGTTCGCCGGCGTCAATTGGATGTCGCTCCGCCCAAGGACGTAATCGTAATTTTTTGTCTGCAGTCTCTCAAGAACCTCTTCGCTCAATCCCAACGACCGTTTAGCCCGATTGATGGCGGCGAGATTGTCCAGAATGAAGCTCGTGTACTGGGGGGACTCGGCCCGGCGCTGTCCTTCGTAGTTGCCGAAGTAAAACACCCGATCCCGCACCACCGGCCCCCCCGCCGACGCCCCAAACTGATGCTGCCGCAGCACGTCGAATCCCGGCGCACTCAAAATATTGCGCGCATCCAGCGCGTCATTGCGCACGTAGTAATAGACCGTCCCCCGCCGATCGTTGCTCCCACTCCGCGTGATGATGTTCACAATCCCCCCCATCACCCGACCGTATTCCAGCGAATAGCTGCTGCTGAGCACGCGGAATTCCTTCACTGCATCCTGTGACGGGCCAATATGCTGAAGCCCGTTGAACAATACGGAGTGGTCGCCGCCATCCAGGGAGATCAGATTTGTATGCTGTTCAAACAGACCGCCGAATGACAGGCGCGGCACGTCTTCAGCCAGGAGCGCGGTCGCGCCGAAGGAAAATCCCTTGCCGACCGCAGTGGTGGGATTCAGCAAGGCGAAATCAATGAACTGTCGTCCGCTGATGGGGAGCTCCGTGATGCGGGTTTGCTCGATGACCTCACTCACCTCCGTCTTGGTCGGCTCCACCAACGCTACTCCCCCACCCCG
>Ga0079997_115409_pt2 | contig 14802 bp, 17 predicted proteins | sample PerSpoCPS_CMetaG_FD_69200 | JGI IMG/M metagenome (GOLD analysis project Ga0079997, IMG submission 69200) | Archaeal communities from Yellowstone National Park, Wyoming, USA - Perpetual Spouter C (PS_C) MetaG (SPADES assembly) (version 2) | ecosystem: Environmental > Aquatic > Thermal springs >... | reverse complement strand
CGATATAGAGCACCTGATTCAGGGCGTGATATCGGCCGAGGGCCATCCATTGACGCCTACACATGAGATCGAGTATCGGAGAATCCTGATACTGAAGGAACCGGAGCATTATATCAGGGCTCTTCGGAGGGAGGAGGTTTTGGAGGTCTTTGAGACCGAGCCTGTGCTGATAAGTGGAATCAATAGCTGGATTTTCAGAGATAGGAGGCTTTATGAGTCCGCTCTGAGACGGGCTGTAAAAGTGGCTGAGCGGCTGGGGGTAGTATAGCTTTCACTTTAGGCGATCATGGACTTTCTGGTAGATGTGGAAGTTATCAGCCTATCCACATCCAGCTCCTGAGCATATTCCCGCAAAGCCTCTATCTCACCAATCCGGTCTAAAAGTTTGTAGTAGCATTTTTATACTACGGAATGGTAGTATAGTTTGGTGGTAAGATGAGACAGGTAACCGTCTCCGCAAAAATAGACGAGGAGCTGAGGAGGAGGCTGAGAGAGCTTTCCATAAAGCCTTCCGAGGTGATCAGAAGGGCTTTGGAGGAGGAGGTTGAGAGGAGGATGCTTGAGGAGCTCTACAAGAAGGTTGAGGCGGCCAGCCAGATCGTATCAAGGGTCGGGATTGGGGAATGGGTCAAGGCGATAAGGGAGAGCAGGGAGGAGAGATAGACCAATACCTCTTCGACTCATCAGCTATAATCGCCCTCTTCGAGAGGAAGAAGTTGGACAAACTCCTCCGAGGATGGTCCCTAACACTCTCGCTCTACGAGCTCGGAAACGTCCTGTGGAAGCAGGTCCACCTACATAGGGCCGTGAAGCTTGAGGAGGCCAGGCTTGTGCTTGACGCACTCACATCGCTGCACAGCGTGATGAAGAAGGCGGCTGAACCAAACACGTTGAAAACCCTTGAGACAGCTGTGAAGGAGGGCCTGACCTACTACGACGCCGCCTACATCCAGGCAGCGGAGGAGAAGGGATTGGCCTTGGTTACAGAGGACGAAAAGCTCCTGGAGGCTGCAGGCAAATACGTGAAGGCCGTGAAAAGCAGCCAGCTCTAAGACACCGCGTCAGCCCTCTCCGGTAAGCTTTTTCACAAGGGGTTAGGTGTGGTTTGTGGGCTTGGCTTTAGATGGTTTGCTGGAGGGGTTGAGGGTTAGGGGGGTTGTTGAGGCGGTTTTCAGGACGCGTTCTGGGCAGCTCTACGTCATCGTCTCGAGGTCTGGGAAGGCGTTTGTCAGGGGGGATGACGGGAAGACATATGTTATCGGGCTTGAGGCACTGCTGGAGGACATAGCCCAGAACAGCTACGCCGAGATGCTGGCCCACAAACTCCTCATACCCAACGAACCACTGAAAGGACAGCAGCTCCTAGAACAGCTCCAAAAAACCTACCGGAAAGAAGTCGTCCAACAGCTTGTGAGAGACCTCGTAGCAGAACACAAGCTCGCAGCCGCAAACCTCATCATACAGCCCGAATACTTCCTCTACGAGAAGCTCAGGAGGCTCTCCGAGCTAACGCCTTTCTTCGGGCCCGGGCTGGCTGAGTGTTTAACGGACATTGAGTGGCAGCTGGCGGGCTTCGGGCAGGCAGCTGAAGAACTAGTCGAGGCGGGCTTCCTCACGAAACGCGGCGGAGGCTACTCCCCATCCACCGAAACAGTCACCCGCTACAGCAAAACCACAGTCATCCCGCTCGTCGAGCAGCTCAAAAAACTAAACATACTCAGGGCCTCGAAGGTTTTCATCAACCTCTTCGAGCCTACAGGCCTCGGGGCGTCAAGGCCCCAGATACCGGACCCCGAGCAATACCTCCACATACAGACCGCGCGCGGCCCCCAGCCCCTCGTAAAACAGCTGGGTATCGAGGAGTTTGTGGCGGAGCACTACGGGGGCGGTGCGAGGGTTAGGCGGATAGGCGGCCTCTTCAACTCAACCTACCTAATAGAGTTCGGCGGGACACGTCTTCTGGCCAAACGCTACCTCAGCTGGACCGACGTGAAATGGGTTGCTGCGAGGATATGGACGGCGTGGGTCAAGGACTTCAGCATAGACCCCGCCACACGGATGGCCAAGGAGATCTACTTCACCGAAGCCCTCCGCGCAAACGGCTTCAACACACCCGAGACAGTCCACGTCAACTGGGAGGGTAAAATCCTCTACCGCACATACGTCGAGGGAAGCAGCCTCCTAGAGGCGTGGCTAGGCGGCTCCGGCGACAGGGCCGGCTTTGCGGGCGAGGTCGGGCTTCTTCTCGCGAGAATACATGAGAAGGGCTTCCGGATAGGTGACTGCAAGCCCGAATGCTTCATCAAGTCCCCGGACGGCAGGATATACGTCATGGATGTTGAGCAGGCGAGCTACGACGGAGACCCGGCATGGGACCTCATGGAGCTCATCCTCTACCCAGGCCACTACCTCGACGCATCGGACGCAGCGCAGTTGGCCGAGGCGGTTGTCAAAGGCTACCTAGAGGCTGGGAGGCCTGAGACCGTGCGGAAAGCCCTAAAACCCAGCTATGTGAGAACCATGGCACTATGGACACCGCCATGGATACAGAAAACAGTAGTCGACAGAGTCAAGCAGGTCATCGCCTAAACACTTAAGACGCAAACACCACGGATATTGTTTTGGATGGGTAACGTAGAGGAGGGCTTGAGATGGGTTGACCAGGCTGAAGCCGACCTAAAAACCGCGAGAGACTGCCTCGAGGACGGAAACTACTATGCCTCGGCTTTCTTCGCACAGCAGTCAGCCGAAAAATCTCTAAAAGGATTCCTCTACTCCAAGGGTTTCAGGGCGATTATCACACACTCTGTCGTCGACCTACTGTTTGAAGCCGCAAAATTCGAGAAAACCTTTGAAAAACTCGTGGACCTCGGTAAGGAGTTGGACAAACATTACATAGGCTCCCGCTACCCAAACTTTTATCCATCCGGGGCCCCGTATAGATACTACACGAGGGGAGACGCCGAGAGATGTATAAGCTACGCAGAATCGATATTGAGAGAAGTGAGGAAATTTTTTCCAGGATAATGGATTACTGCGGGATTGTTGTTGAGAGGCTGAGGCCTGACGCCGTAATCCTCTTCGGCTCCCTGGCCCGGGGAGATTTTAACGAGGGCTCTGACGTGGATATTCTTGTTGTCGCGGATTTTAGGGAGCCCTTCCTCGACAGGATTAAAGTCCTTCTGGATTTGAACGACAGAACCCGGCTCCCGCTGGAGCCTGTAGGCTACACAGCCGAGGAGTTCATGGAGATGCTTGAGAGGAAAAACAGCTTCATCCTCGAGGCCGTGGAGAAAGGCAAGATACTCTATGTCTCCGAGGGTTCGCAGATTTACAGGGTTTTGAAAAACTCCACGCATATTGATGGAAGGTTAACGACTTAGTTGCAACACAATACTCAAGACCTGTAGAGGCTCTGCTGTTCTCCCCTAACCATTTTAGGCTTCACTCTGGTGTGCAAGTTTATTGATTATTTCGTAGAGGGCAAGGTCAGAAATAGCGTAAACTCCTTTCTCTACTCTCGAAATCTTATAGTATGCGGCCAGTTCGCTGAGTCTGGCACTAACTATTTTGGGATTTATTTGGAGTGCTTCGGCTATCTCATCTAGGGAGGCGTGTGGTTTTTCTCTCAGCCGTGCCTCGGCCGCTAGCTTGAAGCCCGCCAGCAGCAGGAGTATCTGGTCTGTAACCGGCAGATGTGTGCGGTCGATTTTGAAAACTATTTTCCCATCATCAGTTATCCCGATGAGCTTTGCTGCCTGATCTAAGAGTTCATCTGTGATGATTTTCTTGATCTGTAGCTTCTCCTTTATCTTCTGCGCTAAATCTTCGCTGCTCAACGCTGGGTAAGGTGTTAGCCGCATTTTATTTTAGTTTGATGTATTCTCTGCCTGCTGCTTTGATGGAGCCTATCAGGAGGCTGTAGTATGTTCTGTTTATGCGTAGGTCTTGGACTTTCTCGAGTTTTCCCAGGGCTTCGACTGTGTCGCCTTCTCTGAGGAGGGCTGCGAATGTTGTGTCGTAGCATGTGAGTGTTTCGACCTCTTGGCCTTCCGAGGTTCTTCCCTCAACCCTGTAGACTGCTGGTGTGTAGATGCCCTCCGACGCATCAACCACATGTAGCTCCGCCCTCACGACCCCGGTGCCGCGGTAAAGCCTGTCCCCATAGGATTCACGTATTTCGTCGAGGAGTCTGACGGCGTGGAGCGAGTAGAAATATCCCCGGTATATTCCACGGGTTACGCATCTCTCCGCCAGCCGTTCCGCGTCCTCGTGGGTTATGGGGTATTTTGTGACGTAGTTTTTGGCGAGGAGTTTTCTTGTCTGCTGGATTGACTCGGGTGTTTGGATGTTCTCTGATGCTTCGACGGTTTTCCAGAAGTTCTGCCTGCCATAGACGGTGAGGTCTATGTCTGCGGCGGGGTTGTGGAGGCCGGTGAGTATGGAGCCGGAGACCCCGTAAAAACCTGTCCCAACACCTGAGGCGTCAGCCAGCCTCTCAACAAGCATAGCGCAGCCCCTCTCAACCCCATTCCTCGGGCCCTGCAGAAGCCTCTCAAGCCTCTCCTCACACATGTAGTGCCGCCTAACATCCGCTACCGGCACGTAGGTGAACTCCTCACCCGTCATGGGGTCGTTGAAAACGTATCCGGGCTTGACGGCTTTCACCAGCTCCAGAACTTTCGCCACCTCGGGCAGCGAATAAGTCGTCAACACCCTGCGGTAGCTTATCCCCGACCTGCTCCAAAGCCCCGCACCGGGCATGTATTTCAGGTATGCGAGGATGCGGTCTGGGGGATGTGTGTCGGAGACGACGCCGAAGAGCCAGCCGTCCTCTGTTTCGATGTAGTCGTGGTCGCGGAATTTGTGCCGTTCGTCTCTCACCCTATTCAAGGCCCGTGCACCAGTATGAAGTCGTCCGCATTAAGCCCTACGTTGATGCGGTGATATGTTTCGCCGCCTGCCTCAACCCTCTCCAGCAGGCCGCGGACCGTAACGCTCTCTCCCTTGACAGCCGACTCGGCGAACCGGCTTCTGAAGAAAACAACCTCCCTGCATTCGTGGCCGCCTGCAACGCCTTCGACGATGTAGCGGCCGGGTGTGTAGAAGCCTTCAGAGTCGTCCACAACCCTTAAGATCGTCTCGACCTGTTTTACGGGCTTGCAGCGAACCCCCTCCCAGCTCTCCCAGAAACGGCGCGGCACAGCCTTCAAAGTGTAGAGGAAGCCCTTGAAGACACCTGTCAAGACCTTTCTAGGCTCGATGGCCAGCATCTCGGCAGCCCTGGAGGTGTCGGCCCTGCTCTCCAGTAGTATGTGCGCCACGCTTTTGTCGACGGGTGATGTTACGCCCTCGGCCCGCAGCCTCCTCAACCCCTCAAACACCTCCCGGCCGCCGTATACAACGATGTCTATGTCGGGCTCGCTGCCGAAAAAACCTGTGAGGAGGCTGCCGGTGAACCCGAAGTCCTCCGCAAACCCCGCGATGTGGCCTGCAAGCGTTTCAGCGGCCTCCACAAGCATCCGAGGCCCCGTAGCCCTCCTAACCGGATACATCTCCCGCCTGATATAGCTCTGTGGGACCGCAACCACAACCCTGCCCGTGTAGGGGTCGTCGAACAAGTAGACCGGCCTCCTTGCTTTCACGTATTCGACGGCTGCGTGAAGGTCTTCTGGTTTTTCCCATTTTGTTGTGTAGGGTTTTGAGGGTATTATGCAGAGGAATTCTGCGTCTTCTTCTCCTGTGTTGCGGTAGCTGTGGACTGTGTTGGGTGGGATGTATATGGCGTCCCCGGCCTTGACCCTGTGCTCCACACCGTTCAAGGTTACGATGTATTCCCCGCGTAAAACATACTGAACATGCTCTATCTCGGGGTGGCTGTGGGCCGGTATCTCCCCACCCCTCTTAATCGTGAACCTGCGCAGGTAGATGTTGCCGGAGCCGTCACGCCAGTCCACAAGCCAGCGGATAAAGGTGTCCCTAGCGTTCTCAACCCGCTCCGCCTCAACACTCTCGGAGCTACGTACAACCGCCATGCATGGTGTTGGGGCATGGTTTTTAAAATGTTTTTGGACGGACATCGTGGGTAATACCCAAATATTTCGGGGATAGGTGTTGCGGGTGTGATGTTGCGTGATGCAAATATACCGCCGGTTTACAAAACTGTATTCCGTGGAGGAGTTTGGCGGAGAGTTTTCCGGACCCGAAAAATTTCGCCGAAATGGTAGCCAAAATGGCGGAGGACAGGTTTTTCACGGAGCTTGTCAGAAGGTCTGGGCTTACGAGAAAGCAGGTGGAGACGTTGTTGCTTGACGTGATGTCACAGCGTGACGGCATCACCATGACGTCACAGCAGAAGGCAGCGCTAAGAGGCGTTACAAAAGGAGCATACACGAGGACAAAGCAGCAAGCCCTCAGAAACGTCCAAAAAGCCCTCTACACACTCCTACTCCTCACCTACCTAGGGCTACTAACACTACCCAGCTACCAATGGTTCTTCAAACTCAGCGAAGCCCTCGAGGAGAAGGACTGGGAGACCGTGAAGGAGTATCTCTCGGAGCTGGGGGTGTGATGCATGGAAGCCATCACACTTGTCTTCGCCGTCCTTTTCCTTGCTCAGACAGCCGTCTTCGTCTTCCTGTACAGGAATGCCGTGACGCGTCGTGACATCACGGAGAAAAAGGCTCCCAAGCCCGAAAACCCACCCGAAACCGAGGCAGAGGAAAAGGAGGCCCCCCTCCATGAATCAGCCATCAAAGCCCTCCAGCTTATACGGGAGAGGGGTAGTGTGACGTCACGTGATGTAAGCCGCAGCCTAGGGCTAAGCAGGGAGCACACCGCCCGTGTTATGAAGAGTCTGCACGAGAGGGGTCTGGTTCTTAGGGAGGGGAAGCCTTTCAAATATTCGCTTACACCGCAGGGTGAGAGGGTTTTGAGGGAGGGGAGCGGGTAGGAAGTTACATCTCCGCTGAGGTACTTATGTTAGGTTTCCCGGCTAAACGTAGGTGCTTAACGGTGGGCAGGTTTTCCACTGTTCTCTGGCAAGGTATAGTGGATGTGTTTGAGGCTATTATCAGGCACCCGTTTGTCAGGGGGTTGACAGACGGCAGCCTTAGCCTCGAGGTCTTCAAAGAATACGTAATCCAAGACGCTCTCTACCTCAGCCGGTTTTCACGGGCGGTGGCTGTGGTGGGCGCTAAGGCCGTTGACGACGAGCTGGCCATCCCGCTTATCTCCGCTGCTAGGGACAGCCTGTTGGTCGAGAGGGCCTCCCTCCACGAGTTTCTCCTAAAGGAGTGGGGCATAGGGCCTGAGAGCATCGCGGGCTACACGATGTCCCCCGTCAACAGAGCCTACACAGACTTCCTCATAGCAACGGCGTATGAAGAACCATTCCTCACCGGCCTCTCCGCCATCCTACCCTGCTTCTGGGTCTACCTCGAGGTCGGGAAGGAGCTGATGAAGCACGGCTCTCCGAACCCCACCTATCGCCGATGGATTGAAACCTACTCCTCGCCGGGTTATGAGGAGTTGGTGAGAAGGGTTGTGGAGGCCTGCGACAAGACGGCTGAAAACGCATCAGCGATGGATAGGAGGTCCTCTGCACACGTCTTCAGACTCTCAACCATCTACGAATACATGTTCTGGGACTCGGCGGTCAAGCGTCTGGCCTGGCCCATGGACCCAAGCAAAACATGAACCCGTGCAAGCCGTGGAGAGGAGATCTGGCCCGCAACAGCCAAACACCGCAGAAGACCGGAAGATGTATATCGGCTGACCACACCATCCATCATAGATGGCGGGTGAACTCAGTCTCGGAGCCAACAGCCGCAAAAACCTCGCAACTAAGGACACTCCAACGGGTTTAGTGGGTATGGGAATAGCGCTGCAGAGGCAAATCCTACTCGGCCATTCCCAACAGAGACAACCGGGCCGCTGGCTGAACAGTTAAAGGGAGCGGCGGCGAGGTCGGCACAGTGACAGGAAGGCCTAAACAGGATCGGCTTGCTCACAATCCAGCCCTCCAACACGCATACCGTATAAACAGTAAAACCGGTATAGCTAAGTCAGATACCTTCCGGACGGGCTGGAGTTTGAGGGGTTTGCGGAGGCCATGCCGAGTTAAAACCCCTCTACAAGGTTTTCAAGGGCTGGAGGATGATGTGATATGGATGCAGGCTGTAAAGCACGGCCATGAGACAACGCCGCCCGAGCCGCCAAAACACCCCACATCGACGGAGAAAACCCCTAACACAAAAATTCCACATCTACACTACTGCTAGGACATAGAAAAAGGCTTTTAAAATAGGGGGAAAGCCATCGGCTTATGAGGATAATTATAGTTGGGGCCGGCTTTGGAGGGCTAGCCAGCGCACTATTGCTCTCCAGAGAGCATGAGGTGATGGTTTTTGACCGCCGGCCCGTGGTAGGCGGCGTCTCCACAAAGCTAGCCTACGATGGCAGGATTTTCGAGATAGGCCCCACATGGTACTTGATGAATGACTTCTACGACAAGTTTTTTCAAGAGGCTGGGATGCAGCCCCCTAAACTTATTGAAAAGGACCCCCTAATGGAGTTCATCGAGGAAAAAAGGATCGTAGTAACGAAGCGCAACCTACGGGATGTTGGGGCCGCTCTCGGAGAAAACCCTGAATCGGTGGATAGGCTTCTGGAGAAATCCAAGGAGGTTTACGACAAACTTGTGGGCGCTGTCTACAAAGACTACGAGTCATTCCTCGACTTTCTCACCGTAGGTCTAACCCCGAAGGTCTGGGGGCTGTTCGGCTCCTTCGACAGATACTTGAGAAAAATGTTTAGGAACGAGCTGTTCATACGTCTTTTGGAGTATGACTCGCTGTTTGTAGGCACCCCACCTCAAAAGCTTCCAACGCTGCTCGGGCTTTTCCTGACTAAAACAGTCATGGTAGACGGCCCCCTCTGGCCCGAGGGAGGGTTCTCCAACATCGCTAAAAAGATAATGGAGGAAGCCGAGAGACGCGGCGTCGAATTCCACCTTGGAGAGGAGGTTAAACGTATCAAAGCGAACGCAAACAAGGCCACCGCAGTTGAAACCACGAAATCAACCTACCCCACCGACTATGTGTTGATCAACGCAAGCTTCCCGACAGCTGACATAGAGCTCCTCGAAAAACCAAGCTACGGGGAGAAATACTGGAGAAAGGCTGTCATCGGGCCCTCAGCCCACCTCCTCCTCGCATCAGGGCGGCTGGATGCGGAGGCCTCACACCTCGTCGTCATAAACGAGTGGGACACACACTTCGACCACCTTCTCGGGGCTCCGCCCCCGCAAACCCCCTCATACTACATACATGTACAAACGATGGACCAGCCTGACTGGAGCCCCGACGGCAGACACAACGTCTTCATCCTCGTCCCCGCAGCTCCTGAGAGCGACGGCTTCGACGAACAGAAAATACTCGGGCTAGTCTCAAAACAGCTAAACGCAGACCTCAGGCTGCACGCCTCCCTAAGGCCAAGTTTCTTCTACGACGAGTACAGGTCTTACAGAGGATCGGCCCTCGGGCTGCAGCACATAATGAGTCAGACCGCCTGGTTCAGGCCGAAGATAAGGCATAGAAAGCTGCGCAACGTCTTCTTCGTCGGCCAGAATACAAACCCGGGGGTAGGTGTGCCCATGGTCCTGACCTCCGCTATGTTGGTGGCTAAAAATGTCCCAAAAAACTAACTATAGCCTTTTCAGGAAGGGAAAGAACTTCTACTTCTCAAGCATATTTTTCGAGCCCAGCGTGCGCGACGAGGTGGCGACCCTCTACGCATTCGTCAGGTTTATCGACGACTTGGTTGACAGGGATCCACCAAATGTGGACATGTTCTACAGATGCTGGGACAAACTCGATAGCCTATGGGGTTCCCGGGGCGGGCCGCCGGTCTTACAGCCCTTCATAGAACTCGCCGAGAAACACGCCTTCGGCCGCAGCTCGGTTGAGGCCTTTATGAAATCGATGGAGATGGACCTAACGGTTGACAGCTACGAGTCATACGAGGACCTTCTCAGATACATCTACGGTTCCGCCGAGGTCGTGGGCCTCTTCATGGCCAAGATAATGAGGCTTGAAGAAAAAAGCTACCCGTACGCCATGCGGCTGGGCAGAGCCTACCAGCTTATCAACATGATAAGAGACATAGGTGAAGACCTGCGCCTGGGAAGGATATACATGCCTCAGGAGGACCTTAGGATGTTTAAGGTCAGGGAAATAGGTTTTAACACAAACTTCTACAGCCTTGTCCAATACGAGCTGAATAGATTCAATAGGGAGTTAAAGATCGCCCGTATAGGTTTTAAATTCATACCGCGAAGATACATTATTCCGATAGAAACCGCCACAAACATTTATCAGGACACCGCTTGGTACCTCTACCGTAGACCATGGACGGTCCTCACGACGAAATACCGGCCAAACCGCTTCAGATATTTACTAAACGTCTTAAGGGCTATGACTTGGCACTGAAACACAGCAGGCCCCGGTTCTGGCTGTACACGGCGGGCTCATACCTCGTCGGCTTCGCAGCTGGAGCAAAGTCGGTTGAAACATTTCTTTCCCCCCTTTTTCCTGTAGGGCTGCTGGTCTATCTGCTGCCGGCGAACATCTATCTCTACGGGTTGAACGACCTCGCAGACATCGATACAGACCTGCTGAACCCGAAAAAAACAGACAGGGAGGCGGTGGCCTGGGGCGCTGTACGGCGGAGGCTTTCAATCTATGTTGCCGGTTCAGCTCTAGCCGTCCTACTCTTCTCCTGGAATCTAACCGCTTTCCTCCTCAACAGCCTCTACATCCTGATGGCCACCTTCTACAGCCTACCCCCGATACGTTTTAAGGCGAGGCCCTTCCTCGACTCCTTCAGCAACTGGTTCTACATAATCCCCGGAGCAGCCGGCTACCACCTGTCCTCAAACAATCTGCTGCCACCGCTTTGGTTCTGGGTTGTGGGCGCGCTCTGGACCGCTGGGATGCACGCCCTCTCCGCAGTACCCGATATAGAGCCTGACAGACGCGCAGGCATCAAAACCATAGCGACGACCCTAGGCCCGAGGGGGACGATGTTTTTTGTCTCCGCCTGCTGGACGATTGTAGCGGCCGCCCTAGCCTTGAGAGACCCACTAACACTGCCCGCCTTCACATACCCGGTTATAGCGCTCTTCCTCACCGCACGTCTCGAAATCTTACCGAGCTTTTACTGGAGGTTCCCCCTCATAAACACTGTGATGGGCATGCTGGCCTTCTTCTACGCCGGACGCCACCTCATACCAATCACGCTCTAGAATAAATGCCGCCGAGAAAATATCATTCAACTTGAACCCTCTCAAACCGATAAGACCCAGTTGTTTACAGCCGATACGTCGGCGGACACATTAGGCTACAGGGTCCAGACACATGCATCCCAGCTTCACGTCCTCGTCTAAAAGTAGCCCGCATGGACGGGTGGAGACACAGCGCTCATGGAGGGCATAGCCCATAACACATACGCCGAGATTCTGGCCCACAAACCCCTCCACGGCCACCAGCTCCTCACATAGCTTACCGAAAGGAAATCATACACCAGCTTGTGGGGGACCTCCATCTACGAGTACATGTTCTGGGATTCGGCGGTCAAGCGTCTGGCCTGGCCCATGCATAAATGGCTTATGATTCGGTTTATATGTCCGGCGTATGCGGCTCTACGTGAACCACACTATGCTGTTTAAAAAGCTTGACGCAGCAAGGTGGGGTCCGAGGCACTGGTACCTCTTCTGGGCAGTCTCCCTCAACTACTTCCTAGACGGCATCGTCTTCGCAATAGCGCCACTGATAGTTGTTGTGGTAGCCCCCGAGCTCGCCTCCGCGATCTTCGCCACGAACCTTGTTGCTGAGGCCCTTGGCTCGATAGTGCTGGGGTATCTCGGTGACAGATGGGGTAGGAAGGCGGCGCTCATAGCCATAAACGCTCTCCAGGTCGCCTCAACCGTCCCACTCTTCTTCCTTTACACAAACCCGCTGGCTGTCTGGGTCCTCACATCGGTTCTGAGCTTCAGCGTAGGCGGAGACTTCGGGGCATCCTACGCAGCACTCGCAGAGCTAATCCCCGCCCGGCACAGAGGAAAAGCAATACTCCTCTCGACAAACTTCTGGAACGTAGGCAGCGCCGTAATCGCGGGAGCGGCTCTTGTCTACGCGGCAATATCCAGCGACCCACTACTCCAAACCCAGTATGTTCTCCTGACAGCCCTGGCCACGCTGGGGCTTGTAGTCTTCCTCAGGGTTTCTGTCCCAGAGTCGCCTCGATGGCTCACCCTACGGGGGCGGGCTGGGGAGGCGGAGAGGATTGTCTCCGAGATAGCTAGGGGCGGTGTTCATGGTTCCGTGGGCGGTGTGTCTGCTGCGGCTTCACGGAGGGTGGGCGGCCCCGTCTTCAGGTTCGCCGTCCTCGCCGCGGTCACAGTCTCACAGTACGTCACATACGGCATGATGGCCTACTACGCACCCTACGCACCCGGCTTCACACTCGGAGCCGAGTCAGCCCCAATGGTTATACTGGTTGCAAACGCGGGGGCCTCGGTCGGGGCGCCCCTACTATGGCTCCTTATAGACAGAAACCGCAGAAAACCTCTCGCAATCTCCTTCCTCATGGGAGCCTTTTTCAGCGCCCTTGTCCTCGCCGGGCACGAGCAGGCCAGCCCACTCCTCTTCTACGTCGCGTTATTCATATGCCTCATCTTTTCTGAATGGGCTTGGGGCCTTGTCAGCGCCCTCCAGAGCGAGCTTTTCCCAACCGGCATGAGGTCGACCGCGGTCGGCATCCTCACAGCCCTGACAGGCGTCTCAGGAGCAGCCATACTCCTCTCCCAAGGGCTTCTCACCGCTTCAGGCTTTCTACTAGCCTCAACGCTCATATGGGCTGTTGGGTTCGCAGCCACGCTGGCATGGCTTGTCCGCGGCTCCGAGACAGCCGGCAGACCTGTTGAGGAAATAGAGGAAGAGCTTAAGACGGCGAGGGCATAAGAGGGTGGGTTGGGATGGCCGGCGTAATCGGTAGATTGCGGGAGGAGTTGCGGGATTTGAACCAGAGAATTCTCAACCATCCATCGCTACAGAAGCCCAGCAGGGATGTGTTGAACAGGTTTGTCGAGAACCAGCTCTACATCATACCACACGACCTACGAGCGTTATCCCACATGCTCTCCAAAGCCAGAACAGCCGACGAGGAAGAATTCTTCAAAATCCTAGTAGACGGGGACTATGAGGCCTCGAAAGCGCTGGCCCAGCTGGCCGAAGAGCTGAACACCAAGCTTGACTACGGCAGGCTCTCCGTGAGGGCTGTCTGCTACACACACTTCCTCTCATGGCTTGCGCTCAACGGCACAGCAGGCGACGCAGCCGTCGCACTAACCATAAACCTCCCAGTATGGGGTGAGAACGTCAGAAAACTCGGACAGCACGCCAGGAGCTTGAACATGAAATCGACAAGGCTCTTCGAACTCTTCGCCGGGCCCTTCGACGTGCTGGAGGAGAGGGCTGAGAAAATTGCTGAAAGATATCTTGACTGGAGCAGATACAGGTTTGTCGCCAGAGCCATCCAACGCTATGAGCTGGATTTCTGGGACGGCTTAATCGAGTAGCGTGACTTCGAGGCATATATATGGACATAGGAGCACTGAAGGCTGAGGCGGCGCGTTGGCGGAAACAGTCATCAAGGGCCTCCACCACATAACCCTTGTTTCAGGCAACTACAGGGTTAACTATAGGTTCTACACGGAGGTCATGGGGCTTAGGCAGGTCAAGCTCTCAGTCAACCAAGACGACATATACCACCGCCACGCCTTCTACGCAAACCCCGAGAAAACAACAGGCAGCACAATAACATTCTTTGAATGGCCCCACCTCCCACACGGATGGCCGGGGCTGGGCTCACCCCACCACCTCGCATACCGCGTAAAAACAGTCGAACAGCTGGCCAGGTGGAAGAGGTGGCTTGAAGACCACGGTGTTAAGACAGCGGGGCCCCAAACATACAGGGCCCATGCATCCATCTACCTCCGAGACCCCGACAACACACTCCTCGAGCTAACGGCCCCAGCAGAGGACACAGACCAAGCCTATCTACTCGAGCTCCTCAAAGACACCGAGACACCGGCGGCAATAGACACGGACATGAGGCTAACCGCCTTCGACCACGCAACCCCAATCGCAACAGACCCTTGGATAACACAGAAATTCCTCGAAAAATTCCTAGCCATCGCCGACGTCGAGCTTGCCCCCGCACCCGGTGGAAAAACCTTCCTCGAGACCATGCACAGCGGTGAGGTATATCTCCGCTACAGCATCAACCCATCAGCCGACACCGGCGCGGTCGGCAAAGGCTCCATACACCACATAGCACTCGCCGTCGAAACCGAGGAAGAACAGCGTGAGATAATGAGAAGGCTGAACGCGGCCCGCATCCCAAACTCGGGGATAGTCGACCGCCACTGGTTCAAATCACTCTACTTCAGAGACCCTGACGGCAACCTGCTCGAGATAGCCACGGTCGGCCCGGGCTACGAGGTTGACGAGCCGCCCGAATCACTTGGCTCTAAGCTTATTCTGCCACCATGGCTCGAGCTGCTCAGAAACACCATCGAGGAGAGGCTTGCAAGACAGGACGCCGAAAACCCAGCCAAATGGCCCCCAGAATACAGCATACCAGACCAGACAGAGCCCTAGCGATCCAGCAAACCCAACCCCTCAAAATGCTGGCTAAAAACCCCCGCCGCAACGTCTCTATCGGCGTAAATTCTATACG
>Ga0079997_123741_pt1 | contig 14890 bp, 14 predicted proteins | sample PerSpoCPS_CMetaG_FD_69200 | JGI IMG/M metagenome (GOLD analysis project Ga0079997, IMG submission 69200) | Archaeal communities from Yellowstone National Park, Wyoming, USA - Perpetual Spouter C (PS_C) MetaG (SPADES assembly) (version 2) | ecosystem: Environmental > Aquatic > Thermal springs >... | reverse complement strand
GGATTGATGTAGTCTGATGCAACATAGAGCCTAGGCTCCCTATTACTTCGTAGTAGTAGCTTAGCTAAGGCGTGCTCCCTACCTCCAGAGCCTATTAGGAGTATCCTCACCTAGCACCACCTATGCGCTCTCTACCTAAGCAGTATCCACATAGACTACAGCGGAAGATCTTGGAGACTTTCTCAACACTCTCTAGGTCCAGCCACGTTAGGCTATCAACCTCTAGGTACCTTCTAGCGTGCTCATCATCTAGGTTAGCAGCTATTAAGCGATCCTGACTTAGCTCAAAAACCGAGTATGGGCAGCTGCGGACTAGCTTAGGGCTGGCTATGAGTAGATGGATCTCCTTAACCCCTACTCTAAGCCTAAGCATTTGAGAAACAGTTCTCATCGTAGCCCCGGTAACCATACTATCGTCAACTACAGCGACCCTCCTACCCTCAAGGGAGCTTCTCACAGGGTTTAGCTTAAGGTGCACTGATATGAGCCTCTCAAGTGGGTCTAATCTCATCATGGATCTACTTTTAGCGATTGTGGGTACGAAAGCTATCTCGAAGGGCTTTCCAGTAACTTGGGAGAGCCCTATAGCATAAGGAGTAGCGGTCTCCGGGACTCCCACAATTACGTCGATCTCACTAGCTAGTAGCTTTGAGAGCTCACGCCCAAGGCTTTTACGGAACTCGTAGGCTCCTACCCCATTCACTACAGCATCATGTCTAGCTGTATATAGCAATTCGAAAGCGCAGAGGCCTTTACCAGGCCTGTCTCCGGCTTTAAAGAACTTGAGGTAGTTCCTCGATACATAGACCCCTTCAGCTGGATCTAAGTACCTCCTGGCATCTGCATCAATTATCTCAAGTGTAGAGCTTTCTGATGATGCTATGAGCATGTCGAAACCATAGCCACCTATTACCAATGGGGTTAACCCGGATAGAGTCCTCCACGCTACGAGTTCGTCCCTATTCGTAATGGCTAGGAAGGTGGGGATGTCTGTGTCAGAGTATCCTCTGAGGATCTTCTCTACAGCTTTCCAGGTAGCTTCCTTACTTGCAGCCTTCGATAGCTCTTCAACTACCTCTTCTAAGTACTTACTACGCCTATCGGCAACTGCGGCAACGATTCCGTTGCTCACTACGAGTCCATCTAAGTTACGGGTACTATAGGTAGCAGCGGCAGCTACTTGGGTACCTAAGCTCTTCTTAGACCAGCTCCCTAGATTCCTACAGACGACCTCATTATCTACCTTAGAACAGACTACCCTCCTCTCTCCACCTCTATGCTGTAGTGCAAGTAAGCCGGTTCTGATGAAGGTATATAGAGACCATTCAGGCTCGAAGGAGAAAAAGCCTAGTAGGCCTGCCAAAGGCTTCACCTATACCTATAAGGTACCTCTAGACCTAGCCTAGAGGCCAGCTCCCTATAGGCTGTTAGTAAGGTTTCAACGTTCTTAGATCTCCTGAAGACCTCCTTATCTAGATGTCTCCCACTCTCGTCAAGCACCCTCATAGTATCTCCGGAGATCTCGTCAGCTAGGACTAGCTCTCCTCCAAGGAGCCCGAACTCAAACTTTGCATCAACTAGGGTTAATCTCTTAGAAGCTAGTAGTTTGGTTAGCTCCTCGTTAACCCTTAAGGATGTTTCAACCATAGCGTTCAGGAGCTCTCTAGCGGCTAGCCCAGCTCTCACTATGTCTTCAGCTAGTACCAGTGGATCGTGGAGTGTGTCGTCCTTATAGTGGAACTCAACTAGCGGTGGGTTAAGAGGCTGCAGCTCCCTGAAGAGAGGCATACGCTTGAGTAGGGAGCCATAAGCGTAGTTCCTAACTATAACCTCTAGAGGTATCATCCTAAGCTTCCTAACGGTAAGCTTCTTAGCTCCATCATAGTCTAGAAAGTGGGTCCTAATACCTCTTCCCTCGAGATGCTTGAAGAGATATGCCGATACGGCAGCACATAGAACCCCTTTCCCAGGTGCTGCTGCCCTGACAGCCCCATCCCCAGCTGTTACCTCATCCTTAAATTCCATAACCAATTCATCAGCTGTTTTAACATAAACATATTTACTTTTTCCCTCATATATTAGGTCCATACCCATGGACCCCCAATATTAACATAGCTAAGGAAATATATAAGCATATCTTGCTCAAGATTTTATTAACTTTTTATCATAAATATGTTAACAAGGTCTTAGGTTAATAATGGTAAACATATTTATGTTAAACTCCTGAAATATTCTGGGTGGACATACGTGTACGTGGAAGAAGTGCTCAGAGAGTATGAGCTGGATATGTTAACCATAGCTACTCTAGCTAGCCATAGCTCTCTCCAAATAGTTCATGGAGCTAAGACTGAGGGTTTTAGAACAGCTCTTGTTGTTCTAAGGGATAGGTTCTGGTTCTATAGCCAGTTTAGCCGTCTAGTCGATAGGTTCGTTGTTGTTGATAGCTGGAGTGAGCTATGTACAGAGAGAGTCGTTAGCGAACTCCGCGAGCTAAATGCCGTATTCATTCCCCATGGTAGCTATATAGAGTACGTTGGGCTAGACTGTGCTGCTAGCCTACCTCTACCTATATTTGGCCTTAGGAGCCTTTATAGGGTTGAGGCTGACCAGTGGGCTAAAATATCTCTACTTAGGGAAGCTGGTATACCAGTGCCTAGGGTCTACAAAGCTGGGGAGAGCTTTGAGGGGGTAGTAATAGCTAAGCTCCCCGGGGCTAAGGGAGGTAAAGGTTACTTCGTAGCTAGGACTCCTCAGGAAGTTGCTCGAAAGATTGAGAGCTTGGTTAGGCTTGGCTTTATAAAGGATCCTAGCGAGGTGCTCCTTCAGGAATATCTACTGGGTGTGACAGCGTATTTCCATTATTTTCACAGCCCTATACTTGGGAGAACTGAGATCCTTGGAGCCGATATAAGGTATGAATCAGATGTAGACGGCTTGAGGAGGGTTCCGGTAGCTATATCACTAGAGCTAGGGCTAGAACCCACATTTACAGTTGTCGGTAACATACCTCTAGCCCTACGTGAGAGCCTACTACCAGAGATCCTAGAGCTAGGGATGAAGTTTGTTAAGGCGACCCAGGGGAAGCTTCCACCGGGTATTATAGGGCCCTTCTGCTTAGAAAGTGTAATAGATAGGGACTTAAAGATACAGATCTTTGAGTTCTCAGGGAGGATAGTAGCGGGTACAAACCTCTATATAGATGGAAGCCCGTACTCCTATCTCTACTGGGAGGAGCCTATGAGCACTGGTAGAAGAATAGCTAGAGAGCTAAGGTTAGCCATAGAGAAGGGGCAGCTAAGTAAAGTCCTAACTTAGCACCGCCTCAAGAAACTGTTTTGGGTTTCATAAAAGTTTATAAGGGTTGGTATATCATTTTTATGGAGCGATTTTGCTGAGGTCTAGTGAGGTCTGCCAGATCCTTGAGCTTGTGAGATCATACTCTGTGCCTATAAGGGATGATAGGGTTAGGGGGCTGATAACATGGTATGTCGAGGCTCTACAGAATGCTATAGATATGATCTGGGATAATATCGAGTGGAGATATTGCTTCCCAGAGCTTGTTAGAAGGGGTGGAAAGCTAACTACTGTTATTGGTTGGAAGGTGAGGATCCCAATAATACCGAAGGATAGGGCTTTCAAGAAAAGGCTTAGAGAAGAGCTTATGAAGGATAATCCCTACGCTGCACACTGGGTAGATGCTGTTATCAGAACAGCCTACTCGATTATGGAGAATTGGAGGAGGAGGTATCTGAGGGGGAGGGCTAGGAAGGTCAAGCCGAGGATTAGGAGGAGATTCGCTAGGTGTAAGACCACGCTTATGAAGATAGATTACCAGGCTAAGAGCATAAGGATAACTCTAAGGCAAGGAGAATACTTAACCATATCCTGGAGATCAACATGGTTCGAGCACAGGGTTAGAGGCTGGACTGTGGGCGAGGTTATAATCAAGGACGATAGAGTAGTTATCCCCTTCAAAAGCTCTGAGGAGATCTATGTTAGAAAGGTTATTGGATGGGATAGCAACGAGCTTTCACTGGATGGCTACGAGCCTAGTATAGGCTTTATACATGTAGATCTAAAGCCTCTCCAGAGCATTAAGATCACTTATGAGAGAAAGAAAGCCATAGCACAGAGGAGGGGTAGAGGAGAATTATATGAGAAGTATGTTAGAAGGGAGAGGAATAGGGAGAAGGACTTTATAAACAAGCCCTCAGCGGGGTTGAGAATGCTATTCCAAAACACTATCCACGTCTTCGAGGATCTAGATAAGGAGGATCTCGTTAGCAGGAAAAGGGCTAAGAATAGGAGGAAGAGGAATGCCAGAACACCTTGGAAAAGAATACATAGAAGAATGTCAGAGGTGGCATTAACAGTCTATGTAGATCCGAGGAACACATCTAGAGAATCCCCAGATGCGGGTATGTTGTGGAGACCCAAGAGGGGCATGTCTTCAAATGCCCTAGATGCGGATTAAAGCTGAATAGGCATAAGGTTGCATCTATAAACATTAGGAAGAGATATCTGGAAGAAAAGAGGAGAAGGAAGAGGAAAACCAGGAGGCGGGGTTCCCCCACAGCAATGAACCAGAGGAAACTATGAAGGAGGAGCTGTGGGTCGGGGTCACCCCGAGCGGGAGGAGCCCAGTGATATGGATCCCGATGAAAAGGGATCCTGAAGGCGATGAAACCAAGGGAAGAGGGCTTGGCAAAAACCAAGCCCAATGAAACCCGAATCCCCCTTAGTAACGCGATTCATAATATATAATATTTTTACAACTGAAAGCCTCGCCCTTTCAGGGCGAGGAGGGGTCAGCTCTGCCTGTACACTACATCTCTGTCAATCTTTGCAAGTCTACCCCTCATAATGACCAGTCTAACACTCTCAGGGCCTCCCCTTTTTACAATAGCATATGCGGTATTCGCTATATATCCGAGATCTACCCATGGAGATCTTATACCCACTATATTGGCCTCAACACCTTCTTCTATGTAGTTCCTGTAGCCAAGGATCTCTGCTCCCTCTATCGTGGCCATCCTCACAATCCTCAGGGGATCTATATCCAGACCCTGTTGCCTAGCTATGAATAGTAGTACCTCTAAATCCCGCCATAGATCAGGTTTTACCCACCCCCCATTATCGCTTCCAATGCCTATTTTGATCCCCGAATCAATAGCTGCCCTAATATTAGGCGGTCTTGAGAACCACATATTGCTTCGAGGACATAAGGCCAGCCCCACCCCCTTAGATGAGAGCTCATGAAGTTCCTCCTCTCCCAGGTAGACGCCGTGCACCACCAGTCTCAGTCTCTCGAGATTTCTTATTATCTCATAATCACCCTCGGATCTTGTTTCCTCTGTCTCTGCAACGTGAGAGGCTATGAAGCCTCCTAATCTCCTCACAGCACTATCCAGAATCCTTAGCTTGTTCTCCCCGTAATAGTGTGGTGAAGAGATCCCTATCCACCTCGATATTCTCAGTAAACCTTCTACCTCTTTCTCTAGGGATTCAGAGTCTATGTTTAGGGGCATGGCCATGGGTATATATATTCCCTCGAAACCACTGCTACCCTCTATTCCATATGAGATCCCCTCCTCACCACCTTCCCTGAAATCAGCTACAAATCCTATGCCTGCTTCTCTCTGCATCTCAAGGAATCTAGATATATATATAGGGATCTCGCTTTTTCTAGCCCTCAGAGCAATATATTTCGCACCATAGGGCTCCCCAACTATGCTATCTATATCTAGATCGGATGCGAGCTCCATAAATCCTGAGTCTGCTGCGTGGGTATGTAGATTTACTAGTGTGGGAAGAGCTATGCCTTGTCTAAGATCTATGACGATATCTATTCCCTGGAAGGTCGCGTAGCCGTTATATATTCCCTCTATAATCCCTTCCTCTATATATATAGTTTTTCTATGCCATATCTCGGGCTCTCTACCCCCCACTATTGCGCCGGCCCATATTGCTATTCTCAACCTATCTCTCTACTTTTAAATATTAATTGAAATCTATATATTCGAACCTCCGCTACTATCTTTATGGGCTCGGCATGGGAGAGAAATTCTTCGATATAGTGGTAATTGGTGCTGGGGTGCTCGGCGCATCAACGGCTTTTCTGCTATCTGAGTATCTAGATGCCCGTATAGCGGTCGTTGATAGAGAGGAGGAGCCTGCTAGACATGCTAGTGGCAGAAATACAGGGGTTATACACAGGCCCTTTCACCTGGATCCAGGGAGGAGGAGGCTTTCAGCATGGGCCTCTAATGCTTCATATGTATTCTGGAAATCCTTTTCAAAGATCTATGGTCTCCCGTGGAACCAGGTCGGAACGCTGAAGGTCGCGATCGAGGACAAAGATCTTGAAGAGCTGGATAAATATCTCAAGTGGGGCGAAGAAAACGGGATGGAGAGAGGCGAGATGGAGCTCTTAGACTCCTCAGAAGTCTCTAGATTAGAGCCTGAGGTTAGATGCAGAGGCGCCCTTTTGATCCGTAGCGAGGCCTCAGTAGACTATGGGACATATACTAGGAAGCTTCTAGAGCTGAGCATCTCCAACGGCTCTATATTCATAGGTGGAGCCAAGGTAACCAGGATCTCTGAGGAGGATGGCGTAGCTCTCACAGCCCTTGAAAGGGGAAAACCTATTAGGATATACGGAAAACTCCTGATCAACGCTGCAGGAGGCGAATCCCTCAAGCTAGCAAAGCAGCTAGAGCTAGGTAAGCAATACTCAGTACTATACTTCAGAGGAGACTACTGGCGGGTAGACCCCTCATCAGGGCTCAGAATCAGGAGGAACATATATAGTGTTCCAAGGCATAGGGGCTTCCCATTTCTAGACCCCCACTATATAGTAAGGCATAATTGGCAAAGCGATGTAGGTCCCAACGCTGTACCAGTTCTAGGACCCTATGCATATAGAGGACTGGCATCCAGCCCCAAAGACGTTGCAAGCTTTCTACTTGGAAAACCCCTCACACCAAAGATCAAGCTCATATATAACAGCGAGTTCCTCTCACTAGCAATGAGTGAGTGGAGAAGCAGTATATCGAAAAAGGCCATGGCTAATAGGGTGACGAGGTTTATACCGAGGCTCAAACCATCTATGCTTATTGAGAAGATCCCAGGTGGGATAAGGAGCCAGGCTATAGATTCAAAGGGGTTGGTACCGGATCCCATAATCCTTCTAGGTAAAAGAAGCATACACATAGCCAACTATAACTCGCCAGGAGCCACAGGAGCCCCAGCATTTTCAACATACATATATAAAATAGCTGAGGAGAAGGGATATCTAGAAGGATTAAGAAAGAGAATCCCTAGACATATAAACCTTCTCAATCTATTGAGACCGGGTGATATTCCATTATAATAAGATGTAGCCAACTAAAATAGGTGATCCCAGCATATGAATAGATATTAACCCCTTATAATTTAGAAGTAGTAGGGGCGGCGCGGGCGGGAGAACCCCCGTGACCGGGGTTCGAATCCCCGCCCGGCTACCAATTTCTAACCTTCTGTTAAATACATATATGTGATCCCGTATTAGGCTTATAAAAGATCATCTGATCCATAGTAAGACCAATACTTAGAGCACATGACATTAAATAGAGGACAAGCCTCGCCCTTCAAGGCGCGAAGGGTCATAAACTTCAAAGAGACCTTGGAAGAGGAGGACGAGCGGCTAAGAGAGTAGATAGTGTTAAGTATTTATTAAGATGTAGTGGATTATCTCGTAAGGATATAGTGAGGCATGGCGAATGATATCGTTGGTAAGAAGATCTTGATAGGGCTTCTAAAGGATGGTAGATCGTCGGTAAGGAAGCTTTCCAGCTACGCTGGGATTTCACCTCAGCCTATTAGCTATAAAATTAGATCTTTTATGGGTAGAGGAATCATAGGAAGTTTCTCTGTGAGGGTTTTCCTAATTTATATGGTTATTACTATGGATTTGTGGCTATAGATAATAAAATAACTGATCCATCTAGAGTCTCTTCACGGGCTTCTTGTCTTAAAAAAAGATCTGGTTGAGATCTATCGAAGTCTTTAGAGGAACTCAGTAGAGATATCGAGTATCTGAGAGCAAAATCTATATTCTACTATATATGACTGCTTGTCCCCCGATGGTTGTTGATTATCGCTGATATTCATTTGTATGGGATTACTTTGCTTATTGATCCACAGGGTTTCTAGCTCTGTGGCCATCGAGGGACTTCCACCCCCCAAAGAGATCTTGGGATCTCTATGGGTTCATGGTGGCTGTTGAGCCCGCGGAAAGGGGCTCCCATCTATCCTAGATCCTGAGGCTCTATTAGGGCAGAGCCCCATCTAGAGCCTCGGTCTCAGGTGCTCCAAAGGTCGTCGCTTCCCGAGGTATCCCAAGATCTAGCAGAGATATCACCTAATCATAAAAACAATTATGGATTAGACGCTCATAAGCTTAAGCTGGAGAACAAACGAATATAAAAGCATTCCCACTACCATGAAAAGGATACAGTCCAAACTAGAGGTGCAAAGGCTCGGGCATGTGAGACACAAGCTTATAAGTATATACTACATATTTTTAGTGGAGACCCTGGGCGGCACCCCCGAATGTCGAGGCGCCCACAGACCCCTTTTCATCTTTTCAAGATCTATCTCTGATAGCATCTACTTTATCAGCTTCTATGCTGAAAATATTTGGTGAAGAATCTTGAGCTACGATACATCAAAGACTAGGGGATATCTAAAATCCTTCGGTGTGAGTGTCTCTCTATTTGAGGAGGAGATGTTGAAGCTTATTGAGAGAGCCAACAATGAAGATCCTAGGAGGGTTTTGGAGGAGGCGGTGAAGCTGACAGAGAATCTTAATAAAAAGGTGTTGGAGATCGTGGAGCATGTGTTAAATATTGAGACAGAGCTTATGAAGAGACTGGTTGAAAGGGCTTTTGCCGGGGGAGGGGCACTTTCAAAGGCTGATCTTTATGAATGATATGGCTAAGATCTTGTGTGGATCTGATGATGATTGTCTTAGAGAGCTTGGAGAGGTGCTCAAGCTATATAGGGATCTCCATGGAGCTGGTGAAGATATAGATATCAGCGTGGATTTCGATCGAAAAGTGTTTCCTCTAATAAGCAGTATAAGCGATCCCAGACTCTTGGCCAAGGGCGTCGCCAAGGTTATGAGAAGGCTCAATATAGAGATCGATGAGGATAGCGTGCTTAAATATATAACCGGGGAAGCCGGTATCGATGAAAGAGGCTCTATAGCATTATACATATATAGAAGGCTGTTCTATAGGGCTGTGAGGAAAAGGCTAGGAGATGTGATGTGGGATAGGGATAGATGCCCTATATGCGGTCTCGCACCAATAGCTGGCATAGCTAAGAAGGTCTCCCACGGCATATACGCTAGAACTGTTCTCGAACTTCGATGTCTTTGCGGCTATTCATGGGACTACGATCTATTTAGATGCCCAGCATGTGGCAATAGAGATAGAAGTAAATTTGAGGTACTGATCCTCAGTGGAATTAATATCCATAAATGCATAGCATGTGGCCATATAGTGGGGGTGGTTAGCGACTCACCATATATAGATAGGGAGCTAATACACATTGCAATTAGCTACATAATTATGAGAAACCTCGAGATTAGCCCTCCTTCAACGCTGAAGAACTGAACTAATAATCGCCGCTCAATATATTCTCAGTATCTTCGAAACAGTTTAAGCGATCTAGTCGATACCAACGATCCCTTGGTTATCTTATGCGATTTCTACATATAATGTTTTCTTATCAATAGAAAATCTATAACTATCTACATCTCCCTCTCCAAAGATCTTATAATCTCCTTACTTTTCATCAACGATATCCTTGTAAGCTCTCTAGCAGTATCTTCACTGGGTATCTTGCTCTTTATCCCTTCTGGATCAGGCCCATCGTATTGAAATTCGTGTAGTTGCAACGCTAGCGCTGTCAGCTCTGTCACTATATATATCCTCTCTTCTATTATCGATGCAACCTCTGTCATTCTGTTAGCTGGCATAACGGCTGCGATCCATTCATGCAATGGAATAGATCGCGAACCAACCCTTTTAAACCCCTTATACCTATCTTCGAGAAGCTTGAGGTTATTTAGGGCTAAATAGGATAGTAGTGACTTCCAAGCCTGGAAAGCTTTACCAGCAGCATTTCTCAAAAGACCCTCCTTTAGAAAAATCTCTGCTACATCTAGCTCTTTTAGGGCTTCCTCTGACCCCCTCTCCTGCCTTCAGGTCGTCATCTTGATCGTCATTCCTTTCAGGCGGATCATTGGTTCCCCCATCTATTCGGGTTTATATCTGTCTTTGGGGGGCAGTGGGGGTGGCCAGAGATCCCCCGGATATCCCTAGGATTTTCAAAGCCCTCTTCCTAATGTTTAGCTTCCCAATGACTTCTCTATCTGCTTCGAAATTGCATTGTGGACATCTAAGTCTTCTATATCCATTCTCCTCAAGCTTTGAATCGCATTTTGGGCATTCCGATGATGTCCCGTTCGGGTTTACTATTGCTAGTGGTGATCCCGCTTCATAGCCTGCCAGTCATCCACTTCCCAAGCCTCGAATATCCCATTATGGTGAGCTTTGTTCTGTGATCCTTGCTCTCGATCTTTCTCAGTGTGTTTATCAGCCCAGTTAGATCCTCTCTAGCGACTGCGTATTGAAGCCTTAAAGCTAGCCCCACGATCCTCAGCGATGTTTTCCTAGCCCAGTCCTCCAATATATTCCTAGCCTTCCTATGATAGGATCTTATTCTATTTAGGATCCCTCTTCTCCTCCTCCATGCTAGATATTTAGTTGATGAGTATTTCTTCTGGAGATCCTCTGCAAGCTTCTTCCATCTATGGGCTTCATCGATCTCGGTGTCCCTCTCCTTGTTTATCTTATCATCTCCATATACTATCTTCCTCTCATTGATATCCACAGCTATAGTGTCTCTAGGCTGGTAGGGCTGTGGCTTAGGTATCTTCTTTGATATCCAAAGCATCATCTTTCCATCTCTATAGACTAGCCTTGCCTCCCCATTCTCATACTGATCATACCTCCTGTCCCAGCCAATGATCTTCATCCTGATCCCTCCTATGATCTCTACGTAGCCATCTTTAATCCTGTACCCTGATCCTTGGTGTAGGAGCATGCTCAGCTTCCTAACCCTAGGTCTCCTCCCTTTCCTAGGATTGTTCCTCCAAGCCTTGGCATTTGCAAGGGCATCTCTATAGCAGTCAACAGCAACCCTTGATGGGAGGTCGAACCATTCTCTGAGTTCTCTGTATAGAGCACTATGAACCTCCCAGATTTTCTTTAGATCCAGTCTCAGGATCTTATTTATTGCATAGTTCAGGGCAGTGTTGTATCTCTTGAGGAGCTCTATAGCCTCTGGCTCGGGACTAACCCTCATTCCAATTGAAAGGGTTAGCAACCCCTCATCGCTAGAGGCCATAGAGCCCCTCCAAAAACAAATACCTGGAGAGCTAATAAAAACATCCCCGCCCTGAAGGGCGAGGCTTTCAGTTGTAACCATTCTTTCTCTTGTTTGGTTTACGTTTGTTCTTTTTACTAATTGCTTCTCTTGTTCTTTATTCTTGATCTTGTTTGGAGACTCAGGCTACTAAGAAAACCTATACCCCGCAAACAAATCACCACAGCTAGAGGCTTCGCCCTTACTATTGAACAAAAAATTTATAAGCTTTTTGGTGTATTTTTGTTGGTGTTGGGTGTGGACGAGTCTAGCAGGCATTGAGCCCACACCTCCACAGGCTGACGGCGGGGTCTGAGAAGTGATGCCGCACCCGTGAGGGGCTCTAGAAAGATGATAAGAAGCCCCAGAGGGTGCAGAACCCCCGCCATTCATGGCGGGGAGCCGTCAGCTCATTCCAACATCTGGCTGTAGTAATGCCTAGTTCCTTCAGCTTCTCATGCTCCTCCTTACCCACTACTAGTTCAACCACGTTAGTCCTCTTTACCCTCTTTCACCCACTGCTCCTTAACATATCTCTTAACAATATCAGCTGTTATGTTTCCAACGATTCGCCCTCCAAGACACTCTCCAGAATATATTAGAGGATACATATCTTATAAATCTCTCTATTCATCCCCGCCCCTAGAAGGGGCGAGGCTTTCAGTTGTAAACCCGAGGAGTATTAAGCAGAGGGATCCCATAGGTGATAAGGAGGCATTCATGGATATGGGTTTGAATAACCTATTCGCTGTGGTAACTACAGATGGATCAGTAATGCTCATTAAAGGCGGATCTATTAAGTCTGAGTATTATTGGTGGAAGAGGGAGATAGCTACATATCAATCTATAAGGGATGTGCTGAGGAGGCTTGGCATATCAACATGGATATACTATCATGAGAAATATCTAGATGCTATGTATAAAAGGGATAAGAGGCTCAGGCATCTCTACATAACAGCTATAAGATTCCTAGCAGATGAACTCTATGATAGAGGTGTTAGAAAGCTATACATAGGATACCCGATCATGCTCTCACAGAACAATGGGAACGAGTATAATACAAATATATGGTGGTTCAGAAAGATAGTTCTTTGGATTGTGGATATATTCATGGAGTATGGCATAGAGGTTGAGATCGTCCCTGAGGATTACACAAGCAGGGAGTGCTCAATATGTGGAAATAAACATAAAAACGGAAGAAAACATAGAGGACTATATATATGCAGTAAGACTGGGAAGAAGATAAACGCAGATATAAATGCAGCACTAAACATAGCAAGGAGACTAGGATACAGGATAAAAATAGCAAAAAAGATTGAGAGCTACCATGTAACACATAGTGGTGTTAAACCATTAAACCCTCTCCAGAGGGCTAACACCCGAGACCCCAGCATAGAAACCCCGCCCTTCAGGGCGGAGAGGGGTCATAGATGATGATCTATGCCCATCCTGTTGAAGCTGTGAAACACTGCTTTGCTATATATTTTTGAGATATTTTTGTGGGGGTGGCTGGGCTGGACATATCCAGAGTGATCACGTATATGCATAGGCATGTTGGGGGGTGTTTGGGGAGGGTCTGCTGGAGGTTTGTGGGTAGGGATGCTGAGACATCTAAGATTCTCAGGTGGGAGTTCAATGTAGCAGATATACTTGTAGTGGGATGTGCAAGAGGCTGTGGCAAGTCTGCATTTGCAGACGCTTTTTCTTGTGCCCTTGCTGAGAGTGGGGAGGCTGAGTGCATGATGATCATAGACACGGCTGGGTATCTAAGGGCTTCTAAGGGTGCGTGGAGACTTGCTGAAGAAACCTCGAAGAGGGAGGGGTATAGGCTTGTTAAAAGCGAATCAAACGACCACATGGTCTCAGGATACCTCAGAGATAGTGTTAGGGGGTTTGTATATGACATCGTGAAGACGGCTGAGGGCTCTGAGTTGGAGGGGAGGCTATTCATATTCATAGACGGTGTATATCTCTATGTGAAAAAAGAGGTAGAGAGCTATAGGCTATGGCTAGATGGGATGGATGATGAGCTCCTCCACAATCGGTTGAAAAGAGGGACTGCCAAGATCGTTATAATGACATCGGGCGACTCGATGGCAACGTGGAGTATAGTGCCTCGTATGGCTATCTATGTGGAGGATGCTATGATGTGGAACCTGCCCAGGAGGGACTTCGAAGCCCTTGCAGAAACCCTGGAGCTTAAAGATCATCCAGACCTCCTCTGGAACCTCACAGGAGGAAACCCCGAGGCTCTGGTAGCGATTTGGGATCGTGGTCTCAGAGAGTGGATAGAATTCGAGATATCAAGACTCAGGCACATGCTCATGGAATCTATAAGGAGAGATGGAGAGAATGAGATGTGGAAAGAAGTCGAGAAACTATTGAGCCTCCCAGAATTCCCGCCAAAGGAGCTATCAGATAGGATGAGGGATGCTGGAATGCTAGCTAAGATCGAGAGATATAACAGACTCACAGAGATCCCTAGAGAGCCCTGGGTAGGGAAGTGCTATGCATTCCCAGTCCCAGCGCACTACCACACACTAAAGATAATGGCTAGGAAGAGAAGCACAGATATAGAGCCAGAAGAGGTTATTAGAGAAGCTATGGGCTAGCTATTAGCAGAGCTAAGAACAGTCCGATCAAGATCCCTGGCTCTATAGCTTCGTGCATATTAAAGCACTCGGGATATCCATTCAGCTAGAGATAGATCCTTGCTCGGTATATCCCACCTGCTATGTTTGTGTAGCTAGGGGTTCAGGCTTCATTGGGCTGGGTAGCTCACAAGGTTTCTTAAGGAGGACTTAAGGAAACTCAAACCTTAAAGAACCTAAGAAACTCACTAACTCGGCTATGCTCTGACAATAAATGAACGACAAGCCTCGTTCTTTAGGGTTGGGTGAAAGCTTTTAAATCTCTGAATGTTTAGATAAAATAGGGTAAAAGTGTCCCCGCAAGGGGATGCCCCATAAGGGCTCCACATATCCCCGAGTCCCTTGGATCCACGGATGGGGGCTCTCCGTGGTGAGGGATAGGGGTAATGGGCTGAAGACCCAGCCCGTGGTCTATCGCTGGATGAGTGGAGCGGGGTGGGTAATCCCCACCAGCTATGAAGCAATGAAAATGAAGGCGGTAAACCACAAACCAATGAACCGCCCAAAGGGAACCCCCGCCCTTTAGGGCGGGGAGGAGGTCAGTAGCCTGGTTTCTTTCTCCCTATCTTCCTTCTCATGTTCCCTTAGTATCCTCTTGAGATCTTCTTTGCTGGAGATGTTTATGGATCTGTTTTCGGCTATCAGCTTGGCAGCAGCCTCATATAGCCTTATCTGTGGTCTTAGGATGAAGCTGGGTGTGCCGAAGTATATGTCCTCATCGTATCTATAGGCTATGTTGCTCTTCACAAGCTCCTCAACAACCT
>Ga0079997_112898_pt1 | contig 14904 bp, 8 predicted proteins | sample PerSpoCPS_CMetaG_FD_69200 | JGI IMG/M metagenome (GOLD analysis project Ga0079997, IMG submission 69200) | Archaeal communities from Yellowstone National Park, Wyoming, USA - Perpetual Spouter C (PS_C) MetaG (SPADES assembly) (version 2) | ecosystem: Environmental > Aquatic > Thermal springs >... | reverse complement strand
GTAGCCAGGCTCATGGTGGGGAACCGCCGGCGCAACCGGCGGTGGATCTCATAGGCGGTGGGATGGCTCCGGCTGGTCGCCAGCACCTCGCAGATGGCCACCCGCTGGGGCGTCAACCGCAACCCGGACGCCCGCAGGCCCTCCAGCATCGCCTCCAGTCGCTCCCGCTTCCGTCGCATTTGAAAACGTCTCTCTGGAGAAAATGATTTTCCAAAGCGGGAGAAATTCTACTCAAAGCGGGAGGCCTTGTCAAGCTTGAACCTTGAGAGGGGTGTGTCCCGATTTTGTCGGGCCTGGCCGCCTTGCAGGACAACTGCGAGCAGTTGTCCTGCGATCTTGGGATACACCCCGATGCGGATGCCACACTTGCCCTGAAAGCAAGGATGGTGTATACTTCTCAAAAAATTCTCTGGCGAAGACAGACTCCGAATACAGGGGCGATCTGGATCCGTCCTCGGTGCAGCGGGTCGTCCCGGTCCCTCGAGCGGTTATGCCAAAGGAGGCACGAGATGACGGTGAGAATCCTGATCGTTTGTGGCGGCAGCGGTGTCAATCTGTTAGGTCAGCGTAGCGTGTTGGGCGTCAATGCTGAACTTCAAATTGATGCCAGCAAAGAAATCAGAATTCGCCAACAACGGGCAACCGATCCATTCTCCAGGTTCGTCGAACTGGATAAAAATATCGGAACTACCGGTTATCTTTTCAATGAAATGGAAAAATATGTTCAGTATCGGCCAGATTCCTTCTCTCGAAGTTCCGTTTATTTAAGAGAATACATATCTCAAGAACCGGACATCCGGCATTTTAAGTTTTTGGCAAACTATTCTCCCGCCAACGTCCCCTTAGAGCGAGGATTGGCTCAAACGCCTGCCATTGGGGGATTAACCATTCGCCACCCCCGCAATCGGGAGGCTTTGGAAAGGGTGCTGGACGAACTCATCACCCCACATGCCGTTGGTCCGGAAAACCCGGTGGAGGCTTGGATTGTCTCCTCAACAGCCGGAGGCACCGGCGAGGGAACCCACCGGTTCGTAGGCGCTTTTTTGGCCGACTTTGTCCAAAGGCGATTTCAGGGAACCAAGGTGACGCTCAACTTTGTTCGGATTGGACAATTAACTTATCGAACAGTTAATCTCCGTCAGACTGCCCTGAATACCTTTTTCGGAATAGCTGCGGATGCCGCCTTCGCCTTGAAGATCTCTGACGATTTCCCGGGCGTGGTGTCCCACTGGTTCTATATGGACCTGCCGGATGTGGGAACAGGGGAACGGAGCATCCCGGTGCGGGCCCAACTGGTGGAGATGGGAGGGAAGGCGGTCATGTTGGAAGAACTGCAGGATGATCTCCAGAAACTCCTGGTGAACAACCGGGGTATCCCCATGGTGCTGACCCGAACCGGATACTGGGGGAAAGACTTCGGCGAGCAGCGGAAATACTATGAGACGCTCCGACAGTTGCGGGAGAAGTTGAGGGCTTTGCTGGAACCGGATTATGAACGAAAATATATTGGCGAGAGAAAGCCAGAATTCCGTCCCGGTAAGACTCTGGAAAATTGGATGAGGAGCGTTGGAGATGCGCGGTTTATCCTGCGGCGGATAGAAGGGGGATGGCAGTTCCCCCGGTATCGGCTGCGGGGGTATCCCCGGCGCCTGGATGAGATTCGTGAGGTGGTGGAAGAATGGAAGCGCGCGGTTTCTCGGCTGGTTGGGGAAGATTGGGAAGGGCTACAAGCGGAATGGATGGTGGAGCGGGCGCGCGTAGAGGAGGGCGAAGAACGACGAGAGATGGTGCCGTTGCGAGTGGAGGGCGTGGGGGAGGCCAAATTCGGCGAAGCAGAGTGGTTCCAAAGGATCAATGAGGCCCACGAGGCGCGGGCTTGGGCATGGCACTTGCTGGGGTGTGATTTAAGGACCGGAGAGCTCCGGCGAGGCGGGCTCGTGGAAGAGTTGCTAAGGCAAGCACAAGGGATCTCAGCAACCCTGCACGGGTTCAATCCCCTGAAGGGGACCGAGGCTCGGGCAAAAGAAGCAGCGGGCCTGTTGGAGGATTTTGTGAAGCGACTGGCGCAGGTAGACCTGTTGCTGCGGTTGGAGGATGAAGCGCAGAGGCTGTTAGAAAGCGAGCTGAGCGGAGTCCGTGAAGTTTTGGAAGTGGCGGATTCGGAGTTTGAGGTGGCGCGGAAAGCAGTAGGCGGCGGTGGGATGGCCGAGGTGGTTCGGGCCGCGGATCTCCGGGACCCACTGGAACAGGTGACGAAGGCCACCTGGTTGCAGTTGCTGCGGGATGCCGCCCGGCGGGGGGATCGGGAAGCATTTCGGAAAGAGGTGCTGCGGGGCGCCACGGGGTTGACGGAGGCCGGCCTGCGGGAAGTATTGGGGCTACGACCTCAGGCTGCGATGACCGATCTCCATTTGGAGATGGCCTCTCGGATGGGGCGAATGTACGACCCGGACGGCAATCCTTATGAAGCCCCCTGGTGGGCTGCCACTTCGGTGACACCGATCAAGGAATATGAATACCGTATCCTGCCCTGGTTGAGCCCAGAACTCCAAGAGACCTTCCGGAGCTATACCCAGAACCAAAAAACCCGTTTCGACTACATTTTCGCCAAAATGGGAAGGATTGGTCTTTATGTTCTGGCTTTTCATGTCATTTCTCTAACAAATCGAACAGGAGATACGGTCAGCATGCCAGCTTTCTTAATCCGGCCTTTCATCCCTCAACTTCGGGAGGCTCTGGCCGAGTGGCGGGAGAAGCCGACCCCTCACGAGCCTTCTGGACAGCTGCGCATCGTTTCAGCAGGCGTCGGCGGGGAGCCGCTCTATCTCCGCGCTCTGCGGGAAGCAGGCCTCTCCGATGAGGAGATCAAGAAAATCGGGGAGTTTTACCAGTTTTATGAATAAGCTCTTTTATCCCCTATTGGATATTGTAGGGGGTGCTATGGAGGAGTGGGAACCGGAAGACGGGAATGCTTGGATGCGTAAGCTTCGCCGGCGGATGGGATGGTTCCTGTTTCTTATTCTCGCCGGGATGGGAGCGGGGTTGGCCGGGAAGTTTGGGCTTTTCGTAGAAGCCCGATGCCCTCGCCTGCAGGATACGGTGCTCTACGCGGTGGCGGGGGGCGCCACATTGCTGGCGCTCCTCTGGGCGGCTTGGACGCGCAATGACAGCCTGGCCGCTGTCGCAGGCTCCATCGTCTTCCTGCCCGTAGGCATCTTGTTCGTCGCTTCGTGGGCCGGGGGCCTTCTCAGCACCTGGCCTCCCCTCCAGTCCGTTTATTGTCCGCCCCGCATCTGCGAGCAAGCCCAATCCGTCCGCTCCTATCGCGAATCGGGGAAGCTGGATGCGGCGGAGGAAGCGGCGCGCGAGTGCGTGCGGCGAAATCCTCTCACTCAGGCCGAAGAGAACTGCCGGAAACAATGCGCCGAGGAATTGGTGCGGGTCCTCATCGAGAAGAGCGATCCCAACTCGTTGCCCCCCTGGGAGCGAGGCCGGGAACAGGCCTGCGGCGGAGCCTCCAACCGCCTAAAGGAGGCGCTGGAGCTCTGCGATGATTACGGGCTCAGCGAAGACCTGAAGCAACGGGTTCAGGAGCGCCAGAGGCGCCTTGACGAGGCGTGCGCGACGCCAACCCCCTATGTCTCCCCTACCCCGACCGTCCGGGCCGAGGTTCTCCGCGCCCGGCATACGGAGAAGGAGGCCTTCATCGACGTTCGGGTGTTCCGAGGAAACCAGAGCCTCCAGAATTTGAAGGAGGAAGAGTTCCGTCTCTTCTGCGAAGGGAAGCCCGTCCGCTTCGAATTCGAGGTGCGCGCCTCCGACGATCCCGTCTGCCTGATCGCCGTTGTGGACAACTCGGGCTCTATACGACCCGGACTCGCTCAGATTCAGGAGGCCATCCGAAAGCTGAACGAATTCCGCAAGCCCATGGATAAACTGGGCATGGTGGTTTTCGCCCGACACGACCAGATCTCGGTTCGCGAACCCTCGGAGGCCCCTCTGCCTGCGGATAAAATCGATGGAAAGGGCGCTCTCACAGCTTTATGGGATGCCACCTTAGTGGGATTGAAAACGGCCCAATCTTGTCCTTATCCAAATCGATATTTGATTCTCTTGACTGATGGCCGGGATAATGATAGCCAGGAGTTGAAAGGCGATAACCGAGCCCGGGCCCAGGAGATCGCCCGGCGGGCGGCCGAGCAAGGGGTTTCGATTTGCACCGTTGGGGTGGCGTCCAAGGATCTGGAAGAAGATCCGCTCCGCCTCGCAGCCCACGGATGCAATTACTATCCTGCTGAAAATTTTGATCAGGTTGCGAATTTATTTCAGGACATATTTGGCTCTATACGGGACTTCTATCGGCTGCGTGTAGAGCCTAGCGTTGTCCCTCCTGACTCCAAATGCACCCTTCAGGTGCTGGGCGCGGAGGTGTCCTTTGGCTTCTCGCAAGATTACCGATAAAGAGGTCTCCACAGAGAAGAGAGCCTTCGTGCTCCCAACGCTGCTCGTCCTCTGGAGCCGCGATGAGAGGGCGATGAGCAGCCTGCAAGAGAATGTGCAGCGCCGTCTGGCCCCACTCATTGAAATCGGCGCGCTGAAATGGCTGGGGCCTTTCTCTTCCCCAGACCCGGTAACCGGGGAGGTGCTGGCACGGTCGTGCGAAACCCTGCTTTCCCTGGACCTCTGGCGGCGGCTGGTCGAGCGGGGGTATCAACCCGATCTTCCTTGGCCGGGTTCTCCGATCCCCCTACAAGTCATCTTTATAGTAGACCAAATTACGGGAGAATTCGATGAGACAATCTTGGATAAGGTCAAGGATGCACAAGTATTCTTGGCTAAGCGAGCTAATCTAACGCCAATATTGGTCTGGTTGGGAAATAAGCCCCAGCCCGCCCCATCAAGCCTTCACGTATATTGGCCCCGGATCCGGATGGAGCCGGTTGCTGTGAGCGGTTTTGTTGTGAATGCACAGCAAGTGCTGGCCGCCGCCGAACATCTCTTGGTCGCGCTCCTCGGTTCTGATTTCGTTCAGATATTGGGCTCAATCTTTAAGAAAAAAGATGACATAGAATGGATAGTGCTTGGAGCATCTGCTCTGATTGTGGACCTACACATGGAGGAATGGGTGCGGGAAACAGTCCTGCGAGAGATATTAGCCCCTCTCGTCGATCCTCTCCCGGAGGCGCAGGCGGATCGAATCATCGAGACGATGAGGCAGCAAGCGCGCAAAGTGCGGGAATCATTCCTGGAGGAGGCTTTGGCGGCGGTCAAAGCAAGCGGATGGGAGGTAGAGATTGAGAATTTCGGCGTCCGGAAGTGCGTTTTGCGAAAACCAGAATTATTGAAAGTCCTCTTCGGACCATATCAGGGGGGAGTTGTTGCCGAAAGGCCGAACTTCCGTGAAGTGAGAAACCGGTTTATGGAGTTCTGGTCCCTTCTCTCTGCCTTGTTTAAGCCATTTTTGCCGGATCAAAATACTCTTAGCGAGGAGCTTTATCGTCATTATAAGGAGTTAACCGAGAAGCTGGAGCAACGGCTGGAGAAGAGGTGGAGGGGGCTCGCCGCGCGAGCCCTGGAAGAATACCAGGATCTCGCCGTATCCCTGGGGGCTTTTCTGGATCGTGGGCTCATGAAGCCGATCCCTTCGGAAAAGCGACCCGCTTGGTGGTTCACCGAGCCTCCATTACCCACCGGCCTTCCTGCGGCAATGGTGGCCTTACTTGCTCTCCAGAAGCACCTTTGCGAGGGAGACGACCTTGAAGATGCGCGCAGATCAGTTCGGGAGCGGGTGCGGCCAGCACCGTTAAATGATGAGGCCTATCTGAAGGCAGCCGGGGATGCCGATGCCCGGATCGTCCGTGAGCATCTTTTGCGGTATGCGCATTTTGCCCGCACCCTTGCCTCGCCATGGGGGGTGCTGCTCTATCTCCTCCCCGCCTGGCCTTTGGCGGCTTTCCTGGTTCAGGCCTTTGTTGATTGGGAACCTGCCCGGTCTTTCCTTGCCACGGGTCTCGCTTTGCTTTTAATCGGGGTTGTTGAACTGGCGTATTGGTGGCTCCTGAAAGCCCGGCAGCTCTTAAAGGCCGTCCAACGTGATGCGCACCGCGCGCTGGCCCATAGGGCAATAAGTTTGATTGCGCGAGCGGTTCAGGATTACCGCTACTGGATGCTGAGCCGATTGCGGGAGGTCGAGTCTGCCTTGGCCGACTTATATACGGCTTTTCTCCAGCGATATGTAGCCACAGAGGAGCCATCGCGGGCATGGAGCGAGGCTCGCTCTCGAGAAATCAATGGGTGTACTTACTTGTTAGTGTATAAGGAAAAAGCTCTGTGGTGGAAAGACGAGGTCGTAAAAGGCCTCCGCCAATACCCCGCTTGGAAAGAGGAGGCCGGAGCAATCCTCCGCCGATACCTTGCTTGGGAAGGGAAATCCGATCCGTTTGAGAGCTCACCTACAGCATGGATCGTCGCCAAAGTTTGGCCGATGCCGGAGCAACCGCTGCCCAGCCAAGCGATGCTGAAAGAATTGGAAGCCACCTGCGCGCAAATAATGAAAGAGTACGCACAACCCGACATATGGAAAGCGGGGGTGGTTGCCGAGATGGAGGTGGACTCGCTGAAGCACGGGAAGCGGTGGAACTGGCTCTGGCAGCGGGCTTATCCGCTGGGGATTGTGGAAGCCCCAGGGGCAGAGTTTACCGTCATGATCGCACCCGAGGAATTCCTTCTTGGGTCCACAGGGAAGGGTAGCCCCGATTGGCGATCCGATTGGCGAATTGCTACTCCCCTGCTGGCCCAAGAGGAAATATGCATCCGGGGAGTTGCAGAGCGAAAGCGAGGTGAATAATGGCATGGCTCTATTTGCTGTTCGTTCTCTTGGTTTTTTACAATCCAATTTTGGGATTAGCTCCGTCTTTACTTGATAAGGATATTGAAATTACCATTTCTGATCTTTCCTTGCCGATTCCTTTTACGGGTTCCTTAAAACTGCTGGCTTATAGCCTGCTTACATGGTGGCTATTATGGACTATCACTCACTGGATAGAACGGCGAGCAGATTTTAATATATTCTATTGGCTGGATGAGAGGCTCCCTTTCTTGCACCTTCGGGAGCGGTGGCTCTATGCAACTCGCCCTGCTTTCTCTATCCAATTGGCTGTTCGGTTAGCGAGGATCGGATTCACAATTTCACTGATCAAAATGGTAGGAGTCCTTCTGTTGACGATATTAATAGCAGTCATTGTGCCTCAATTAATCAATGCAGATTGGCTGGATGGTTCATTAAAGGAATGGCTCGCCTGGTCGGCGATGAAATGGCTATATGAAGCGCTAAATGTGTTGTTAAATCATGATCTTAGAGTTGTATTTACAAGCTCTATATTGATTCTCACGGCCCATAAGTCATATAAAAAAGAACAAATATGGCGATATTCTATAGATATTAGAGAGATACAGCAGAGGCGCCGACAAGGATGAAAAAGGTCAGCAATTTTTATTCAAATTTGGGTTGAAAAGGAGATAAAATGCGCAGTTGGTTTTTGCTAATATTTATAATGATCGGTGGGATAGGGGTGATAGGGGCTTGTAAACCTTCACCCTCGCCGTCAATGACACCGTCTTCAACAACGTCTATAACCACCAGGTTGCCTTCGTCATCTTCTTCCCCTACACCCTCCCTTCAATCCATTCCTAACCATGCAAAGAAGAAGCTAATATCTCTTATTGTGGATCGTTCTTTATCTATGGAAGACTATTGTAGTGGTAATATGCGAGAAATTTTGTGGAATATAATAAAAGTATTTCCATTTTTGAGCAATCAAACAGCACAACAACATCCATTGTTTTTTAGTTTCCAAATATTTCCTGCAGGCAACATGACAAATACCATAATAACCAAGCCTATATCGGCATCTGATTTTGTGCTTCCTAAGCAATTTCCTGAGATTATAAGAACTACTTTGAATGAATATGCGCGGGCGATCACAGATGCAAATGATATGAGCGGAATCTTTGATGAACAGGAGATTATCCTATTTACCGATGGTTCTTTTCGTGAAGAAACCGAAAAGGAAGAAATCGCAGATGCGATTTCGCGTACAAAACCAAAACAAGGAACAAAAATATATTTGGTTATCTGCAACTCAAAGAATAAATTTGATGCAAAATGGTGGGGGGATCGTGTGAATCAGATCTATGATATTAGCAACTTTGAGGAATGGTTGCCTGCTTTTGTTGAGAAAATAGTGGGACCTCCTCTCTCCAATCATCTGCAGATAAGCGATTGGTTTACCTCTACAAATGTAATTTCTTTGCCTAATATCCTTGGCGATTCAGAACGTGTAGAGGTCAATTTATTACTTATTAAGCCATCTCAAGGCCAACCTAAATATCGATCTTTTCCTGGAGGAGATTATTTTCTTGAAAAAAATATTTATTGGGACAATTTGTACACGACAACAATTTCTTTAAGGCCGATTGATGATTGTGATCCCTTTCGAGCCGAGATCCGACTATCTGAGCAAAATTCTGGAATTTATATTGTTAAATTTAAACGTCCACAACCTTCTTTGATAATAACAACACCTCTGATTTCTGTCAACAATAATCCCATAACAATTTCGATACAACTGGCAAATATTCCCTCTAATCAGTGGGCATCCTGTTATCGCATCGAGTTTAATCTTGTTGAGGGCAAAGTTGAAGGAAACAGAGAATTTGATAGGTCCTTATATCGGTTCTACAACTGGAAACCGGATGATATTGATCAACCAAGGCTAGTCTCAGGAACTATTTCGCTGATAGACAGACAAGAAAGGACCTTAAAGATGGATAATGTTCGAGCTGAGGTAAAGTTTAACCCAATAGTTGAGCCCTCAGGGATTAGACCAGTGCCAGGATCTACTCCTCAACAGGGACGACTAACATACATGGTACAATATCATCCTATTTCTGATCCAAAATTCTTTCTTTGCACCTCTAAATCCAAAGATGAGATTCTTAAAATCAACAAGCAACGAAATCGAGGAAAGGATCCATCGAATTACGACCTGTTATGTCCTATTCCTACGCTCACAATCTCCGCAATCTCGTCTCCATACTGTTATTCGATATCCATATCTGCCCAAGATGAACAATTGTCTGCTCAATCTCCAGCAATTGTTTATCGGTCAAAAATGGGGCGCTATAAAACAGAATACTCCTTAAAAATGTATAGATTTATGCAAGATCCAGAGGACTGTGGTTATACTACAGTAATATTTAATTTTGAAGGTCAAGACACAACTTCTGTTACCTGGATATGCCCTCTGGAGAATCAAGGCTCCTGTAAGGAAATGAGGTAGACAAAATGGAATGGTTACCGTTTCCTAGAACTAAACAAGGCTGGATTGCTGCTTTCCTGCTTATATTAGTATTATTTGTCACTTATTATTGGCTATTATTTTCTGTATTAGAAAAATTCTATGAAACAGCGTTATACACCACGAAGTCTTTAGAGGTTGAACCTGTGAAATGTGACGAACAAAACCAGAAAGTTTTACAACAATTGGAATTGGAAATAAGCAGTCCACGCTATGCCGCCCCTTTCGGAGCTCGTTGGTTTTTTGTCACGATTCACAATAAAAACGAACAACCAATTGAGGATATAAAATTATGGATCGAATTACGCCCTAAAGAAGCCGAGCGATTGGTCTTGCCTTCGATTTTTGGAAATTCATTTTTTGCAGAAAAATCCCTACATCTTTCGCGTCTCGAACCTAATAGCACCACATCTGGACGCATTCTGTTATATACTATACTGGATACAGAGATGAGAGTTTGGTTACATATAAATAGTAAATGTATCGCCAAAATTGAAAATAACTTGCCTACAATTACAATCGATATACTTAAATACTTAAGCCACTCTTTCGTAGAAAACATATTATTGCCTCCTTGGTCGAATTTGATTCTCTGTGTGGCGGTTATTGTAATTTGTTATATAACCGAGAAAAAAGAAAAAGAGGAGAATCTGATCAATCTGTCCTCCATGAGCTTGATAGCTGGTGTTATTCTTCCTATGCGATGGCTGTTGTGTATACTATCACTTACTTTTATGTTAATCTCACTTCCTTGGTTATTTCCTTCCAAATTGTTTGAGCTTCTTCTATTAATAATATTTCTCTTAATGATGATTTATTATAAGCCCGAAAAATGCAAAAAGTCCATTAGCTGGTTGCCGAAAAAAAATATATAATATGGATGAGAAACTAAGATTTGTAATTAGTTGGTTGCCAAACGAGAAACTGATATTTGCCATTAAAGTGGTGCTTACAATGGTAATCATAGGGATGTTTGATTTCATCTCATGGAAAATGGGACCAGATGTGGAACCAATTTTGAAATGGGCAATCCTTTTTTGGTGGTTTGGAAATTTATGTCAAAATTTTACCAAATCCAAATTAAGGTGGGATTAATGAAGCAAGAAATTCAGATAAATTCCAATCTTGAAATCCTTCAAGCAGCGTTCAGGTTGGGAGTTAGGGGAGCTCCTCAACAAATAGAAGTTCCCGTCGGACATGTAATTGTATTGAGTTATGGCTATGAATTTGTCGATGTTAGCGGATGGCCGGAAGTTTACTCTGCAGGGGAGATAGTCCGGCATGACCCTTTACGCAGGGGCGTCCCCTGCTGGGCGATACAGTTAAGCGAATTCCCCGGGCGAGTGGACGTTCAAGCCCGGCAAGTGCTGGCGGGGATCTCCCGGAGCGAAGATGACCCTGCTTCTCTCCGGATGTCTTGCTACGTTCGTCTCCATGATCCCATCCTCTTGTTGCGCCGGACAGGTGGAAAATGGGAGAAAGAATCGGACCGAAAGGCTTTCAATGAGCGAGTCAACGCCGATGTGCGAGATTGGCTCCAAGCTCTTTTTGATAAGGACCTCCAGATCTGGTCCGGGGATGAGCAAGATGTTCTGAAAAGAATCTTCTCCGAATTAGATGAATTTCTACGCAGAATAGGACTTCGGGTCGATACAATCGATGAAGGCGCTATTACTTCGGCCATTATCTTCGTCCGCCACTATCCCGCTTCCTTGTATGATTTGGCTTTCCAATTCACCCAGGCGGAACGATTCCTACGCTATCTCCATCAGCAAGGGGAAGATATCCGTCAGAAAACTGGGTTTGCAGAAGAAGAAATCGGCATGATAATAAAAAGTCAAGAACGGGCAGGTGTGGCTCTCTTGCGCGCTCTGATGGGCGCTCCCCCGGACGTGAAGAGACAATTCAGCCGATGGCTAAAAAGCTCAAACATTCCAGAAGCAGCCTCCTTTGTAGAAGAGATTCTTTCCAATAAATACCAGGAGCGGGAGATTAAATTGAGCGAGCATGTTCTCTTATCGGCCATTCGGAATCCATGGCTGACACAAGGGGAATGGCTAAAGGAAATGACCGAATCCCTGATGACCCGCTTTCAGCAGATCGAACGCAGGATCAAACGAATCTCGGCAGGTGGTTGAAAGATGAGCACTCGGATATTAATCATCTGTGGCAACAGTGGGGCCAACCTTTGGGGCCAACGGAATGCATTGGGTGTTCATGCGGAGCTATACATCGACATCAGCCGGGAGATCAAGGCTCGCGTGAAACAAGCTCAAGATTTCTATTCCCAGTTTGTAGAACTAGATCGCAACATTGGTACGGTGGGTCTTCTCTTGCAAGAAGCCCGCCTCTGGATTTTGCAACCGGGTTCCCAGGAATCGCGGCACTCTGTATATGTTCGAACAGGGGCGGATTCTCATCCAGATATACGACATCTTCAGTTCCTATTGGACCATTTATCCACTACGGTCCCGATGGAACAAGTGTTGACACGATCTCCGGCTATCGGAGGATTTGCAATTCGCCATCCTCAGAATCGGGCTGCCCTGGAACAGGCTCTGGAGAGTATAACCGCTCCTCTGGGGATAGGCCCGGAAAATCCGATTGAAGCGTGGATTGTCTCATCTACCGTTGATGGGATCGGGGGAGGGGTTCATCGCTTCACGGGCGCTTTCCTGGCTGATTTCATCCGAAGGCGATATGTCGGCACTCCTCTTAGGCTCAATTTTATCCGAATAGGGCCACTAACCTATCGCTCCATCAACCCCCGACAGGCGGCTCTTCACACTTTGTTCGGGATTGCTGCTGATGCTGCGTTCGCATTGCAAATCCCTCAGGATTTCCCCGAAGTAGCAACCAGTTGGTTTTATATAGATTTTCCGGATGTTGGGATAAGAGAGCAAGGCATCTATCTTCGGATGCGAATGACAGAGATGGCTACAAAAGTGATAATGTGGAGGGAGTTGGAAAGGGATTTACAGAGACTTCTTGCCCACAACCAAGGAATCCCGGTTGCAGTAACGCGGATGGGATATTGGGGAGAGAAGCTTAATGAGCAGCGGAAATACTATGACGCATTGCGACAGTTACGAGAGCGGTTGCAAGAGTTGATCCAGCCCGACTACCAACAAAAATACGTTAAGGCAGACACCCAACAGCCCCGGTTTGTGGTCACAAGGTTAGAAGAGTGGGTAGAACGTGTAGGAAGCGAACAATACATTTTACAAAAAATCAGGTCTGGATGGGAATTTCCTCGCTATCAGACGCAGAAGTATCCGCAAAAGTTGGACGATATTCGAGGCTTAATTGAAAAATGGAAAAACGTTATCGAAACCCTTGTTGGAAGAAAGTGGGAGGAATTACAAACCGGGTGGGTAATAGAAGGAGCCTCGGGCAGAGAAGCCCTGCGTGTGGCAGAACCGGGAGAGGCTCCCTTTGGCTCCGAAGCCTGGTTCAGGCAGGTAGAAGAGGCGCATACTGCGAGGGCATGGGCCTGGCAACTACTGGGATGTAATATGAAGACCGGCCAACCGGAAAGAGGAGATAATCTTTTGGAAAAACTGTTGGCAGAGGCTCAGAGGATCTCCTCCATCTTGAATGGCTTTAATCCTCTCAAGAGGCGAGAAAAAAGAGCACAAGAGGTAAAGAAACCGCTTATAGAGTTTATTAAAATATTGGCTCAAGTCGATACTTTATTGAATTTAGAAGGGAGAGCTCGACGTTTTCTGGAAAAAGAAACCGCCCTGGTCCGTGACATTTTGGAAATGGCCGATGCCGAATTTAAGAGTTTATGGTCTGAATGGGTTCAACCGGATTATACACGGTATATAGCCGGGGAAGGCCTGATGTTGTCATTTTCTGGGGTAACGAGTGAAAGAGCAACCCTTATTCGGGATGAAGAGAAACTCCGAGCTCAGCTCCAACAAGGGTGGCGACTTCGCGCTTACAGGGGTTTCCCGGGTTCCCTTGATGAGGCACGGACTCGTGTTGTTACTTGGAAAAAAGCCCTGGAATCTCTCATGGGTGTAGAGTGGACATCTGGCGGACAACTTAAAATTAAAAGCATCATAACAACGGATGGAAAAACCCGAGAAGAGGTGTTTTCTATAGAGAAGTGGTTATATGAAGGGGAAAATACATGGAAGCGGATAGAGCGTGCCCATTTCCTCCGCGCATGGAGCTGGCATCTTTTGGGTTGTGATTTACGAGATGGGAAACCTGTTCAGAAGCCAGAAACCCTCTTAGATAAACTAGAAAGGCAAGCTCGGAAACTAATCCGTTTGCAATTCCTGGCCTGCGTTCCGGCTTCCTGGTGGTTGAAGAAAGTGGCGTACTGGATGAGTCCCGTGCTTGGGGAATTCCTCACCCAATTAACTTATGTGGATTGTTTGTTGCAGGCCGAAGAAGCGGCCAAAAAAGTGCTGGAACAAGAGCTATATGGGGATCCATTGGTCATCACAAGGAACTTGTCCGAGACACTAACTCAAATTGGCCGGGTGACCTGGCTACAAGCTTTATATGAAGGGGTCCGGCGTGCTGAGCTCGCCTCTTTTAAGAAGGCTGTTATACGGGGGATCTGCGGTTTGAGTGAACGAGGGCTACGCCAGATTCTGGGACTGAGCGATCAGGCTTCCATAGAGGACATTCACTCTAAGATGAGCTCCCACATGGGAGAAATACGTCTCAATGGCAAGGTGATAGAAGCTCCATGGTGGGCAGAAACACCGATGCAACCCATACTTTCTTTCGATTATCGAATACTGCCCACATTAACCACTAAATTACAAGAGCAATTACAAAACATCACCAACGAGCGTCAGGCTTCTTTTGTATATTTATTTGGATTTCCTGAACTGGCAATAATTGCCTTTTCAGCCGCCTCAATGGCTCAGGAATTTGGCGATATATTAACAGCGCCAACAGCTCTAATCCAACCATTTGTACCTATAATCAAGGAAGTGTTATCCGAATGGAACTATATTTCCGTCTACAATATACCTGTGCGGCAATTCGAGGTTGTCTCTGCTGGCGTTTGCGGAGAGCCCCTATTTAAGTTAGCTTTAAAGGCAGCAGGATTGAATGATGAGGATTTAGAAAAAATCGGTCAATATTACACGTTTTATCACAAATAATCGAGATGCGCTTAACTCTGAATTGTGTGTTGGGAAGATTCTCAATCTTGTGGCAGTGATTTTGACAAAGAATAACGCTTTATTTCTATCCAACAGAGGGGTCTTATGAACCGATTCGCTTCTCTGCAATCTTTATAGGAGTTACGCAGTTGGCCGTGTCTTCCTTTCCGTGCCATCATGATAGCCGGTCGAACCCCCCTCCGGCTAGAGGAGGTCAGGCCAATGAATCCACCCAAGTGTGATGACCTGGACTACATTCACTTCCTGATCGCGGCCCAGAAGGTTTTCACCTGCACGGAGGCGGCCCGATGTGCGCCGGAAGAGGAGAGGGCCCCCGCCCACGATGCCTTCACCCGCCTGCTTCAACGACAGCCTCCCGACACGGAGGCGTTGTGGCAGGAAGCGAAGGCCTT
>Ga0079997_112693_pt1 | contig 14956 bp, 10 predicted proteins | sample PerSpoCPS_CMetaG_FD_69200 | JGI IMG/M metagenome (GOLD analysis project Ga0079997, IMG submission 69200) | Archaeal communities from Yellowstone National Park, Wyoming, USA - Perpetual Spouter C (PS_C) MetaG (SPADES assembly) (version 2) | ecosystem: Environmental > Aquatic > Thermal springs >... | reverse complement strand
CGCCACGAAGAAGCCCCGAATAGGAATATCCCGCACTTCTCCGGTGAGCTTGTTTTGCACCCGAACAGCCTCCACGCGGTTTTCACCAAGCACATCTACGGGAATGGTATTCCAGTGAATGATGATATTCGGCGTAGATCGGACTCGTTCCTGCATGATTTTGGAGGCGCGCATTTGGTCGCGGCGCACCAGCATGTGCACTTCGGAGCAGAGCTTAGAGAGATAGAGGGCTTCTTCGCAGGCGGTATCGCCTCCCCCTACCACAGCTACGGGCTGCCCCCGAAAAAAGTACCCATCACACACGGCACAGGCGCTGACCCCCGCTCCATACAAACGTTTCTCCGCCTCTAAGCCCAGCCACTTCGGCGACGAACCTGTCGCCACAATCACCGCTTCCGCATATAGCACCTCCCCACCCGATAAGTACAAGACCTTGGGCTCCTGCCGCAGCTCAACCCGCTCCACCACATCATACACTATCCGTGCCCCAAAACGTTCCGCCTGCCGCCGAAAATCTTCCATCATCTGTCCGCCTAAAACGCCCTCCGGATAGCCCGGGTAGTTCTCTACTTCGCTGGTCTTGGTAAGCTGACCACCTATCTCGGGACCAGCTATGACCACCGGCTCTAAACCAGCCCGAGCCGCATAAATAGCCGCCGTATAGCCCGCCGGCCCCGAACCTATGATCACCAACTTCTCTACCTTATTCATACGCCATAGTGTTTTGCCCGATAAGCTTGAAGCCCCCGCTCTAAAAAGCTCTTATAAGCCTCCTTATCCAACGTAAAGCCCCTCGGAGGCACCAGCGGCTCCAACGACCCATCCGTAATCACATAATACGGCTGCGCCTGTATATGATAGCGCGCCTTCTGAAAATACAGCCACTTATCCCCCACAGTCCGCAGCTTCTCCCCTTCTGGCGTCACCACCACCGAATCCAACGGCGTACCATCATCCACAAAAAGCGACACCAAGACAAAATCCTCCTGAATGAGCTTGCGGATAGCGGGGTCTTGCCAGACAGAACTTTCCACCTGACGGCAATTAACGCAAGTATGACCTGTAAAGTCTATCAAGAGGGGCTTCCGCACCTGCTCCGCATAAGCCACCGCCTCCTCAAGGTCATAAAAAGCGCAAAAACCGGGAGGCGTGTGCTTTCTAAGAAGGGATGCATATTTGCGATTCGGGGGAAGGGCACAAGCAGACTCCGACGCAGAGGAGGCATGACCAATCACCCGAACGCCCATCTCCTCATGCACAGGAGGTAAAAAGCCCGAAAAAGCTTTGAGGGGCGCCCCCCACAAACCCGTAAAAAGATAGATCCCCATGCCTACCGAAAACATCCCCAGAAGAAGCCTCGGTACGCTAAGCTCCTCTACTTTCCCGCCTTTTAGGGGTATAACTCCCAAGAGATACAGACCCAGCGTCAAAAAGAGCACTATCCAGGCGGTCAGATACACTTCCCGGTCTAAGATGCCCAAGTGCCACACTAAGTCGGCATTGCTAAGGAATTTCAGGGCCAAGGCCAGCTCTAAAAAGCCAAGCGTAACCTTGAAAGTATCCATCCAGCTGCCAGAGCGGGGGAGTTTATGCAGGAGCTTGGGCACGCTCGCCAAAAGACCAAACGGCAACGCAAACGCCAGCCCAAACCCCACCATTCCCACTATGGGAGCGCCATAACTGCCACTCACCATGTCTATCAGAAGCGTACCCAAAAGCGGCCCAATACAAGAAAAGCTCACCAGTACCAGCGTCAGCGCCATGAAAAAAATACCCATGAGGCTCCGAGTATTGGAAAGCCTGCTCGTAGCAGTCGTCCAGGATGCCGGCAAAGTTATCTCAAAAAGTCCCAAAAATGACAGGCCGAAAGCCACCAGAATAAAGAAAAACAGCAGATTAAGCCATGGATTCGTGGAAATGGCGTAGGCCGCATTGGCCCCAAAGAGAAGGGTAATAAGCGCCCCTAAAAGCAAAAAAATGACGAGGATACTAATGGCATACCATAAAGCTCCCCACAACCCGCTGCCCCGCCCCTCCTGTGCCTTTGTAAAATAACTCACCGTAAGCGGAATCATCGGAAAGGTACAGGGCGTAAAAATAGAGGCCAGCCCAAATAAAAACGCTTTTAGGAAAAGCCACCATAGGGAATTTCCTGCTGTCTCCGCTACCTCAGAGGGAGTGCGCACTCCCGAAGCCGGCAAAGAGCTGGTTTCTGAGCTTTTGGCCACCGCCCCAGCCCCAACTGAGGCATCCGCCGCCCAAGCGGAATCGGCCAAGGAGGCGAGCTGAGCAGAAACGTTACCTTCTTTTTCAGGGGGGGGTAAAGCACGAAAATCACCGGATAAATCGCCCTGCTTAGACAAAGAGCGCCCCCCGATAGCCCCCTCTCCAAAAAAGACATAATCCACCTCTACCTTATCAAAGAAACACTGCTCTTCATCGCAGTACTGATAACGCAAAGCCCCCACTAAGCGCACAGGCCAGCTGGTAATCAGGAAACGTTGAATAAACTTCACCTCATGGGCGTAATAATATACTTGAGTCTCAAAAACCGGGTCGTAGGTTTGGATAAGTTGGCCTTCTTCTAAAAGGGAGCCGAGGGATTTAAGGCCGCGGCTCTGCGGGTCCAAGACAAAGGTAGTCGGAAGATTGGCAGGTTTTTCTGTTTGACGGCTCGAATAAACGTGATATTTAGGAGGGATGGAAGCCCGAAAAATAAGCGCTATCGTATCACCGACTCGTTTGCCTGCTGTGTCTATGGAAATGTCCCATTTGACCACGCTTTGAGATAGCAGAAGCCCCCCCCATACGCTCCAAAGCCACCGCATAAGATGCCACAAAGTTACAGCAAAACCGAGTATGCAGCCTCTGTGCGTGAAGGCCTAGGATGAAGCTGAAGGTTTCGCAGATAGAGGGTTTGCACGCCCGAAGCGCACAGATAACCCTCTGATCCAAATATCTCAAAGGCAATGGGATAACGGAATCGCCCTTCCGTCAGAAGGCGCTTCTGAATTTCTGCCCACCGCTCCTCCGAGATCGTACAAGTAAAGTACAGGCTCCCCCGCGTAGCCCGATGAAAATAGATGCGCATTTCTTGGACCCAAACTTCTACGGGAATACCAGCGTGAGCGGCCTTTTGCGCTAAAAGCACGCCATACCACGGGTCTATAGCCGCCATGATCGTCCCCCCAAAGAAGGACCCATTCAGGTTGAGCGTGAGCAAGGAACGTTTGACCTTGATGTGGGCGACACTGTAATCGGGAGCTATGTAGAGAGGCACCACCCGCTGAAAGAAAAGCGGTGGATAAAACCGCATAAACAGTTTAGCGCGCTGGGCGGGGTGGGGGCCTTTCCGCATATAGGCAGAGAGCCAGCGGCGAAGGCGATCTTCCCAGCCATTGGAAGCGGTAGGGGAGCTAGAGAGCCTGAGCATGGCCTTAGCCGTACTCCAGCTCTACTTCGGGGGTTAGGGGCACAGCCTGGCAGGTGAGGATATAGCCTTTCTCAATTTCCCAGTCAGAGAGGGCTTCTCGGACGGCCATATGGACCTGCCCCCGATAGAGTTTAGCCCGGCAGGTACAACAAATGCCCTCTTCGCAGGCATAGGGAGGGTCCAGACCTGCTTCCTGCGCCGCATGTAAAATCGTTTGCCCCGGCTTTACCACTACGCGATGGACCTTGCCATCCAGTTTGATGATGGCCACGGCCTCCTTCTCGGGCAGCTCGGGCTCCGCTTGCACCACCTGCGGCAAAGGCGCAGAGAAGTATTCGGTATGTATCTTCTCCTTGGGAAGTTTGGCGCCCTCCAGTGCCGCAATAGCCATCTGCATAAGCTCCGAAGGGCCGCAGAGATACGCTTCTATCGGTAAAAGGCGCTGCCGGATTCGGTTCAGCTCTCCTACGATCCATTCCGCCGAAATCCGCCCTACGCGCCCCTCCCACCCCGGCAAAGGCCGACTAAGCGTGTGAAAAACCTCCAGCCTATCCGAGTACTTCTGCATTAGCTCATCCAGCCGCTCGCGAAAAATAATATGCTCCTGATCTCGACTGCCATACAGCAGTAAAATCTTACTCTTCGGCTCAGCAAACAGAATAGACCGTATCATGCTCATGATGGGCGTAATCCCACTCCCCGCCGCAATGAAAAAGTATTGCATACTTCGCCCCGGACTAGGCTGGACAGTGAAATTCCCCAGCGGCGGGAAAACTTCTATGGTATCCCCCGCTTTGAGATTCTGCCAGATATAGTTGGAAACCAGCCCCCCAGGGAGCCGCTTGATGGTAATCTCCAAATCCGGATCTAAGTAGGGGCTACTGGATAGCGAGTAAGCCCGAGGGACCTTTTGCCCCTGAATAGTAGGCCGAATCGTGAGGTATTGCCCTGGCAGATAAGAAAAGCCCGAAGGAGGCTTCTCTAAGACCAGAGTATAAGTATCCGGCGTCTCTGGCCGAATGGCCTTTATGGTAAGAGGAGTATAACGACTCATGACGAGCTAAGGGGTTTTTTCAATCCATTTGCCCATTTTACTATACTTCTCTAAGCGGCGGCGGACTAATTCTTCGGGAGAAAGAGCCAAAAGGGGCGGTAGGTCCTCTAAAATTTTTTGTCGCACGATTTGGAAGACGGCCTTAGGGTCTTTGTGCGCTCCGCCGAGGGGTTCGGGGAGGACCTCGTCTATGGTACCAATAGCAAGGTTGTCTTGGGCAGAGAGGTGGAGCGCCGCCGCCGCTTGCTCTTTATACTCCCAGGAACGCCACAAAATAGCCGCACAGCTCTCCGGCGAAATGACGGAATACCAAGTGTTTTCCAGCATGTAGATTTTATCCCCTACGCCAATCCCCAGAGCTCCACCCGAAGCCCCCTCCCCAATAATGAAAACTAAGATCGGGACCCGCAGCTGGGCCATTTCGTAGAGGTTGCGCGCTATAGCCTCCGCCTGTCCAAACTCCTCCGCATGCATACCCGGATGGGCCCCCGGCGTGTCAATGAAAGTAATCACAGGCTTACGCAGCTTCTCCGCCAGCTTCATAAGGCGCAGGGCCTTGCGGTAGCCCTCCGGATTGGCCATGCCAAAATTCCGATATTGGCGGCTTTTCGTGTCTCGGCCCTTCTGATGACCAATCCAGACCACCTTATGCGGCCCAATCAGCCCTATACCCCCCACTATGGCCTTATCGTCCCCCGCCTTCCGATCCCCATGCAGCTCTATAAAGTCTTCACAAATCGCCTGAATATAATCCAACGTATAAGGTCGAGCCGGATGCCGAGCCAGCTGAACCCGCTGCCAAGGCGTGAGATTCTTATAAATATCCTGTCGGAGCTTTTCCAGCCGCTCCTCTAACTGCCGGAGTGTGTCCGAAATGTCTATACCCGACTGCTCTGCTAAACGCCGAGTCTCGGCTATCCGATTCTCTAACTCTATGAGCGGCTTCTCAAAGTCTAAGATTACCTCCATGTCCTACTTGAGGAAGGGTTCCAACCGCTTTTCCAAAGCCGGTTTAGGAAGCGCCCCAACGATCTTATCTACCACCCGCCCTCCTTTGAAAATCATAAGCGTCGGAATAGCCTGAATGAAATAAGAAGTAGGGATAAGGCTGTTTTCATCAACATTCATTTTAGCGACTTTGAGCTTGCCGCTATACTGAGCGGCCAGTTCCTCCAGGATTGGAGCAATCATGCGACAAGGACCACACCATGGCGCCCAAAAATCTACCAGCACAGGGATATCACTTTCTAAGACTTCCTTGCGAAAGGTTTGGTCGGTAACCACGACAGGCTTGGCCTGGGCCCCTGGGGGCGCCGCCGACGCCGACAAGGCGGCTTCAATGCGCTTCTCCAGAGCAGGCTTGGGCAGGGCCCCAACAATCTTATCAACCGGCTGACCATCCTTAAAGATAATAAGCGTCGGAATCGCTTGAATGAAGTACTCTGATGGCGTGCGGGGATTCTCATCTACATTGAGCTTAGCAATCTTGAGCTTTCCCTGGTACTTAGGCGCAAGCTCCTCTAATATAGGCGCGATCATGCGACAAGGACCACACCATGGCGCCCAAAAATCTACCAGCACGGGAACCTGGCTTTCTAATACCTCCTGACGAAAGGTCTGATCCGTAACCACAACCGGCTTAGCGGCAGCACTCTGCATATCGGCCATGAAAACAAAAATACGGCAAGAATAGTTGATGGGGCCGTGCTCCCCATCCCATGAGAAGGTAGCACTCCAAAACTCTGACTAAAAGGTAACGGCAGGCCCCCCAATCCTCCTCAACATTTAGTATGGCCCTTTATCTCCATCTTTCTTTTAGTCGGGGCAGCTCTTTGCAGAAAAAATCCGTAAAGCCAAGTACATTGGCCTCTTGGGAAAACTGCCCCTGCTTAATCCCATCCCGCACAATGAGATAGACGTTCTGTTCATTGAGGCGCTGGACCTTCTCCTGAGTGATGTCCTTTTGAGCTTCGGATTCGGTTTGGGTGCTCAGGAGGTAGAGTACAAGCCCGCGGGTAGCCGATAGTTCCTCAAATACCTGCTTGTATCGCTCGCGCAAAGTGCGCTTGACAGACAAAACCGTACATCGTCGCCGGTCTTTTTGCCACATCTCAAAGCTGGGAAATATAAAAAATCCACCGTGCCATTTAGAATGCGCTGACGCTCATAAAGGCCTTTATAGCCCAGTTCGTCTAAGATAAACTCAATATGATACTGGGCACTGCCACCTGCACGAGTCTTTCTACTTTGAGCGAAAGATTCCATAAGCAGCTTATAGAAGTGGGCTAAGGGCTTGGAAATCTCTATGAGAGTCTCTATGGGGTCAGAGCTTCTGACTATCTGCGTCTGGACCTGGAGAATTAGCCTACTCAGGTTGGGATATTTGCGGCGCTCCTCTTCCCCTGCTTTGAGGAAACTCTCTATGGCAGTTTCTATCAGTTCCCGTTCTACCTCCAAATATATCTGATATTCATCATCCACGAGGCTGCACAAAAAGTCATTCACTTTTTCGCAGTTAAGCGCGCCCAACTTTGCTTGGGTACGCTCTTGGGCTTTTTGGGCTAACGCCTTAGGTGAAAGCTTCTCCCTTCGCAGCCAGTTCGCAAAAGCCTTCGTTTCCAAATATCTCCTTGCGTAGGTCTTCTCCTCTTTTCCTTGTTTTTGGAGCACTACGATATGCTCTTCTGTCTTGGAGAGATATCGCCTGGCCTATTAGAAGGACTATTGAGGAGCGGCATGCGCTTGTTGGGTATTTTGCGATGATGAGTTGCAAGGTGCGTCCATCCCAAATGAGTGGCAATCTCTATTGGGATAGCATCTGGGGGAAGCTGAACCCCTTTCACGGTGCGATTACCTACCATGAAACAGCCATAAGCCCCTGGCTCCACGACTCGGGTAATCTCTGAAAAAGCATCCGCAAAATCGTCATAAAACTGCTTGACTTGGAGGGCTCTCTTTGGACTCATGCGACTAATTACGTCCAATACCCTCTCTAAGCTTGGAGCAGGGTAGGATGTGCTTGTACGAGTGATCTTACCTCCCAGCGCCCGTTTATCCACGGACTTAGCTATACTATCCTCATAGCCCAACCATTGCAAGACTAAACGGGAAAACTGCCCATAGGCCACAGTGGTTTGGGAGTCTCCATAGGGAGGGGAAGTTACTACGATATCCACACTATTGGCTGGCAGGGTGATGCCTGCTCGCACATCGCGTTCATGTACTTCGGCGCGGGTGTGGGGTTTTCGCTCCCGAAGGAACTCTTGTAATCCACGCAGATTACGTTCAATCCGCTCCCAAAAAGTAGCAAAGACTTGGGGCTTATGCGTGTGAAGGGCGGGCTCGGGCATGCGGTGCAGTTTATATTCGCCCCGTCGGGTATTGGACCCCTCTCGCACCGCCGCAGCAAATGCCACCCAAAAAAGTCCCGCTCCTCAGGCTCTATCACCCTCTCTATCCCATACCGAAGAAGCGCTAAATCCCGCTGCACCTCCGGTTTGAACCAGTAGTCCATATTGTAAAACGAGGGGGAAGGCACCTCTACCCCCCGCCTCACTAAGTCATTTACAAACTGGCGCAGCTGACGGGCTTGCCTCAGAAGAGTGGACAAGTCGTAGTCTGTAGTTTTAGCACGAGCCAATAGCACTGCAAAGGGATTGAGGTCAATACCCCCAGCATCTAAACCCGCCAGCCGCGCTTCCACCAGAGAGGTGCCCGAACCGCAAAAGGGATCTAACAAAAGCTGAGCCCCCCTCCATAGCTTCGGATGAGCCGCCGAGCTACCTGGGGAATCATCATCGCCGGATAAACATGGTAGCCGTGCGTATGCGTCTTGGTATCCGCATCCGCAAAATCCCAATCCTCCTCCTGCCCATCCCCCCATCCCAGAGGAAGAGGTAACTGCCCAGAAAATCTATCCTTCATACTACCAGCGAGTATTGGGCTTACCAGCGGCAAAAGACCAATTTCTTTGCCCCTGCATCATACCCACAAAAATACAGCAAGAATAGCTGATAGACTCATGTAACGCCCTCTTGAATCTCCAGATGAGCCCCCAAAGCTTCCAAGTCGGAGCACAGTTCGGGGCTATAACGTAGCTGGTAGGGCGTTTCTATGAGGACGGCTTCTTGTCCAAGGATTTCGCTTTGCACTTTTACCCGAACGGGAAATCGTCCCGCATACTTCTGAAGAATCCGTTCCCACTCCGGGAGTGTCTCCGACCGAATCTCTTCGGCTGGCACCGAGATGAGGAGATACCGTTGGGGTGGAGGTGGGGCTTCCCATAGAGGCCCCACCTCCCGAATCCGCCAATCCGTCTGCCCATCCGAACGAGTAAAACTCTCCAAAATCAAATACACGGGCTGAAATATTTGGGCTTTGAGCTGGGCTGCCTGGGCTTCCCATTCCTCCGCAAAGAGCATCAGCTCAAAAGAATCCGCCAAGTCCTCAAAAGTCAGACGAGCATAGAGGCGCTGCTGGCGGTTTTTACGCTCATCAATATCCACCAGGATGGCCGCGCAGCGAATACGCGTAGGCCGAGCTTCGCCCTCGCTTTCTTGGAGGAGGCGGCTGGCTCGGGTCTCCAGATTGCAAGCCTCTATGAGAGGCTGATACTGATGCAGGGGATGTTCCGAAAGGTAAAATCCGATGTACTCGCGCTCCAGCCGCAAAAGGTCCAAGCCGCTTAGGAGACGAGCAGGGCGTTGGAGTGCAGGAGGGGGTGCTGCTGCCGGCACTTTCCCCAGGGCAAAGCTAAATAGGTCTACCCCGCCATTTTGTCCTTGGGCCTGCTTTTGGGCATAATCTATGAGGAGTTGGCGATTGCTTTCTTCCAAAAGTAGCCCGCGGTCTTCCCGCCCTCTCCGAAGAAGACTATCCAACGCCCCTGCACAAGCTAAACTCTCCAGCGCCTTCTTATTTAGTCCGTACGGATATAGTCGCTTGACAAAGTCATAGATGTCCCGATAGGGCCCGCCTTGCTGCCGCTCCCGAACTATGTGCTCAGCCAGCTTCTCCCCCAAATGCTTAATGCCCCCCAGCCCAAACCGAATATGCTTTTCATCCGGAACCGAAAAAGTCAGCTCACTCTCATTGACGCACGGCGGCGCTACATGAATACCCAGATTACGCGCCTCTTGTAGAAAAAACCCTACCTTATCATAGTTATCCGCGTGATGGGTCAAGACCGCTGCCATGTAAGCTGCAGGATAATGCGCCTTGAGGTAAGCCGCCCGATAGGCTAATAAGCTGTAAGCCGCCGCATGGGATTTATTGAAGCCATACTCCGCAAACTTAGCCATGAGGTCAAAAACCTCCTCGGCCGTGCTTCGTTCTACGCCTCGGGCCACCGCTCGCTCCACAAAAACTGCCCGCTGCTCCTCCATGATTTCCCGCTTCTTTTTCCCCATGGCTCGCCGCAAAAGATCCGCCTCCGCTAAAGAATACCCCGCTAAAACCTGCGCAATCTGCATAATCTGCTCCTGATAGACCATAATCCCGTAAGTATTACTCAAAATCGGTTCCAGACTCGGATGAGGATAGGTAATGGGCTCTTCTCCATGCTTTCGCCGCACAAATGATGGGATGTTTTCCATGGGGCCAGGCCGATACAAAGCATTCATAGCAATGAGGTCCTCTATACAGGTAGGCTTCAGCATGCGAAGGTACTTTTGCATGCCCTCCGACTCAAACTGAAATATAGCCACTGTGCGGCCTTCCTGAAAGAGACGCCAGGTTTCTGGGTCATCCAAGGGTATTTTTTCCAAATCCAGGGGTTCAGGGCTTTTAGTGAGTTTTTGTACGAGCTGGACGGCGGTTTTGAGGATGGAGAGGGTTTTTAGGCCGAGGAAGTCCATTTTGAGTAGGCCTACTTTTTCGCAGTCGGGGCCATCCCATTGCGTGATGACCTGGCGATGGGTTTCATCCCGGGTCGCTATAGCCAAAGGCACATAGTTATAAAGGGGCTCCGGCGCAATGATCACCCCCGCCGCATGAATCCCCGTATGCCGTGTAATTCCCTCTAGCCGATGCGCCCAATGAAGAACCTTATGAAGCGGATGGCTCTCATCTTTGTAGATTTGCTCTAAGAAACCCGCTTTGGGGTTTTCGGCAGGATTGAGGGCGTCCTCCAAAGTGATATTAGGCTTCTCTGGGATGTAGCTGGTGAGTTTATTGATCTCGGAGAGGGGGATATTGAGGGCTCGGCCTACATCGCGAATAGCCGTCTTAATGCCCATGGTCCCATAGGTTACAATCTGCGCTACATTCTCGGCGCCGTACTTTTCCTGCACATAAGCAATCACTTCACTGCGGCCTTCATCGTCAAAGTCAATATCAATGTCCGGGGGGGATATGCGTTCGGGGTTGAGGAAGCGCTCAAAGAGAAGCTGATAGGCCAGAGGGTCTACGCTGGTGATGCCGAGGCAGTAAGCCACGAGACTACCCGCCGCCGAACCCCGTCCCGGCCCCACCCACACCCCCCGCCGCCGCGCCTGCGCCACAAAATCCTGCACTATCAAAAAATACCCCTCAAATCCCATCTGCTCAATCACCGCCAGCTCATGCTCTAAGCGCTTGACCACCTCCTCCGGAAGCGGCTCCCCATACCGCTTTTTCGCCCCCTCGTACGAAAGATACCGCAAATACGCCCCCATACTCTCAAACGACGGCGGCAAAGGATAACGAGGCAATACCAAACTCTGGTTAAAATTGAGCTTGAGTTCAACTTTTTCAGCGACTTCCATGGTATTTTTGAGACTCTCGGGATTCTCATGGAAAAGGGGCATGGCTAACATCTCTTCGGGGCTTTTGAGGTAAAAGTGGCGATTGAGCTGGCCTTCATCGTCCGTAAAGCGAAACCTTTGAGGATCGTCGTAACTGCTCGCCGTTTGAATGGCTAAAAGCACATCATGAAGTTCCGCATCTTCTAAGCAGGTGTAATGCACATCGTTGGTGGCAATGATTTTGACGCCGTAACGTTTAGCCCACTCCAGGAGCTTAGGAGCTACGCGCCTCTGGTCGCGAAGGCCATGATCCTGAAGCTCCACATAAAAGTCCTCCCCAAAAAGGTCCCTTAAGCGTAAAAAGTCCTTGAGGGCTTCTTCTTCGCGCCCTATGAGAAGTTTTTGGTTGATAAGGCTGGCTAAGCATCCCGTCGTAGCGATAAGCCCTTCCCGATACTGCTCTAAAAGCCCCCAGTGAATACGTGGCTTGTAGTAAAAGCCCTCCAAGTAACTGATTGAGGAGAGTCGCATGAGGTTTCTCCAGCCGGTCTCATTTTTAGCCAGGAGGAGGAAATGATAGAGGGTTTTATCTTTGACGAACTCCCAGTGATCAGAAAAGTAAAACTCACATCCAATGATAGGTTTGATTTCTGCTTCTTGGGCGGCTTGGTAGAAGGATGGGACAGCAAAGAGGTTGCCGTGGTCTGAGAGGGCGATAGCCCGCATGCCTAAGCTTTTGGCACGAGCCATGAGCTCAGGAATCCGAGATGCCCCATCCAGTAAGCTGTATTCGGTATGCACATGCAGGTGCACAAAGTCGCACATACTACGAGTATGGGAAAATTTTGGCGAATAGCGGGGGGCCGTCTCCTCAGGGCTGGCGGGGAAAGTGGATTGGCACGAGAGAAGGTTCATGAGGCGGACGGATTTCTGCTAACCCCACCTTACTTTTGTATTGTGAGTGCGATTCGCTTTGGTACCGACGGCTGGCGCGCCATCATTGCTAAAGATTTCACCTTTGACAATGTACGTCGGATTGCTCACGGCACTGCTGCTTGGCTTCGGCGCCACCACGCCAGCCCCAAAGTCATGATAGGCTATGACTGTCGTTTTATGGCGGGGGAATTTGCTCAGGAGGTAGCTACTTACTTGGCCAGCCAAGGCGTCAAAGTCTATCTCAGCCCTCACTTTGTAACGACTCCTATGGTTTCGTTAGCCACCGTGCAGCATCAGTGCCACTTAGGCATTGTCCTTACGGCTTCTCATAATCCTCCCATTTACCTTGGCTACAAGCTCAAAGCTCCTTATGGCGGCCCCGCCCCAGTCTCCCTCCTCAACGAAATAGAAGCCCTCATCCCCGACTCCGCCCCACCACCCGCCACCGACTGGGAAACCCTCCTCTCCACCCGCCAAATAGAAATCTACGACATGGAAGCCCTCTACCAAAACTACATCCGCTCTCGCTTTGACCTCAAAGCCCTCTCCCAGCTCCCCTACAAAATAGGCTTTGACGCTATGTACGGCGCAGGTCAGCGCATCTTTCCCCGGCTCCTCCCTAATGTCTATGCTTTCCGATGTACTTACAATCCCAGCTTCGGCGGTATAAACCCAGAACCTATTCCCAAAAATCTCGGCGACCTCGCCCTCCTCATGCAAGAAAAAGAGCTGGACTTTGCGTTTATTTTAGACGGAGATGCTGACCGGATCGGCATGATGGGACGGGGAGGCACCTACATGGATGCCCATCATATCATTCTGCTGGTCTTGCATTATCTGGTAACTTATCAGCAAAAGCGGGGGCGGGTCATTTTGAGTGTGAGTTGTGCTACCCGCATAGGCGAGTATGCCCGCAAAAAAGGCCTCCCCGTAGAGATTACCCCCGTCGGCTTCAAATATGTAGCGGAGCGCATGCAAGCCAACCCCGATACGCTCTTAGGAGCCGAGGAATCGGGCGGCGTGGCTATCCCCGACCACTTGCCCGAACGGGACGGCACCTTCATCGCCTTACTTATTTTGGAAATGCTTCGCCAAACTGGAAAAAGTTTGGAATCTCTGATTCAAGAAATCTATGAAGTAGTAGGGCCCTTTGCCGTAGACCGGCTGGACTGGCACCTACCGGAGGAAAGGAAAGCCGCCATTTTGAACCTGCTTAAGGAGAAGCCGCCTGCTACCCTTGGGGGCCGCGCTGTGCAAGAGATAGACCGCACCGACGGCTATAAACTCATTTTGGAAGGAGGAGAAGCGATTATGTTTCGGGCTTCGGGAACGGAACCTATTTTGCGCATATACACGGAAGCGCCCACAAAGGCTCGCGCTATGGAACTTATCTCCGTAGGGCAAGAGCTGGTTATGAGTGCCTGAGCATGAGACTTCCTGACTGCGTAGATGATCGGCCTGAGACCCGCGAGGCCTACAGTCACGATTGGACGGAAGACCTGCGATTTCTTCCGGATGCGGTGGCTTTTCCACAATCGCCCGAGGAGCTTCAAGTCGTACTTCGTTATGCCTATGAGAAGGACATTCCTATTATTCCAGCGGGGGGAAGGACTGGTCTGAGCGGCGGGATGCTCCCCGTGCGGGGCGGCTGGGTCGTCTCCTTAGAAAAGCTAAACCGCATCTTAGAGATTGACACGACCAACTTCCAGGCGCAGGTGGAGGCGGGGGTTATTACGGAGGAGCTGCATCGGGCGGTGGAGGCGGTGGGGTTATTTTATCCGCCGGACCCCTCCAGCCGAGGAAGCTGTACGATTGGCGGCAATATCGCTCATAATGCGGGTGGGGTGCGCGCTATCAAGTATGGCACGACCCGGGAGTATGTGCTGGCTCTGGAAGCGTTTCTTCCTGATGGAACCCCTATCCGCACAGGCACGCCCACCCTCAAGAACTCCACCGGCTACAACCTCACCCAGCTTTTAGTGGGGAGTGAGGGCACCTTGGCCGTCATTTATAAGGCGACTTTAAAGCTTTTGCCTGCGCCTCAGCATCGGCGCACCCTGCTCGTCGGATTTCCCGATATGCAAGCGGCCCTAAAGGCAGTGGTGGAGATTCTCCGAGAAGGTATCCTCCCTTGTGCGCTGGAATTCATGGAGCAGGAGGCTGTCCGCTTTGGCGAGAGCTACTTAGGCGAAAAGCTCTACGATGCCAGCGAGTATGGGGGGCTCCTCCTCATAGAGTTGGATGGCAATTATCCCGATAAGTTGGAGGAGGAGGCTGCCCGTGCGGAGGAGATAGCTTACCAACGGGGAGCCCAGCAGAGCTGGTACGCTATGAGTGAGGCCGAACGGGAACGATTATGGCGGCTGCGACGGTGCTTAGGCATTGCAGTCAAATCCAGCGGCCCCTATAAGGAAGAAGACACCGTGGTCCCTCGGTCCCACCTCCCTGCCCTCCTCGCCGAGGTCAAACGCCTCAGTCAGCACTACGGCTTCCGCTCCGTATGCTATGGTCATGTGGGCGATGGCAACCTCCATGTGAATATTCTCCGAGATAACCTCCCCCCGTCGGTCTGGAATGAGATTATCCCCCAGGCAGTGGAAGAGCTTTTCCAATTTGTCGTGAAGCGAGGAGGGGCCCTTTCAGGCGAACATGGCGTGGGCTGGGTGCAAAAACGTTACATGCGCATCCAGTTTAGCGAAACGGAATTAGCGCTCATGCGCCGACTCAAAGCGGCCTTTGACCCCAAAGGCCTCCTCAACCCAGGAAAAATCTTTCCTGAGTAATACTATTGGGCGGCGGCCAGCGCCCTTT
>Ga0079997_107338_pt1 | contig 14959 bp, 12 predicted proteins | sample PerSpoCPS_CMetaG_FD_69200 | JGI IMG/M metagenome (GOLD analysis project Ga0079997, IMG submission 69200) | Archaeal communities from Yellowstone National Park, Wyoming, USA - Perpetual Spouter C (PS_C) MetaG (SPADES assembly) (version 2) | ecosystem: Environmental > Aquatic > Thermal springs >... | reverse complement strand
GCAAGCGCAGCCTTAGTTATCGGTATGGGAGGTGGAGACTTCATCTTGGGATTACCTATCGTAAATTACTTAAGGTCTTTAGGTGTAAAAAAATTCTATCTTGGAAGCCTTTGTGTACAATGGTGGGCAAAAGAGGGCTACATAGCTATAGGGCCCGATGTCTACACAATAAATAGTCTTCATAACGCGGAAGTTGTACAACCCGCCGCAGCAATAATAAACGATAAAACCAGGCTTAAAACACATATTTTCGAGGGCATTCCGGTGGAGTCTAAAATAGCTAGCTTGGTAGATGCCATCCCCTTTGAAGTCAGTTTAGAACTAGGTGTGGAGGGACTTGCTGAAAGTCTAAATAATTTAGCCGCCCGGTTCGCTGCTGATATAGTGGTGGCCGTTGACTGCGGAGGTGATTCTATAGTTTCCGGTAGTACGAAACTGCCCCCACTCACTCCGTTACATGATTGGGCAATGTTAGCTGCTCTCGAAAAAGTAAAAATTCCTAGCTATTTAGCGTTAAGTGGATATGGTTGTGATGGTGAAGTGTCAATGAATGATCTCAATAATACACTTGCTAAAATATTCAATAAGAGCGGATTGTTGGGTAGTTATGCGATATCATTTTATGATGCGGAGTTACTAAAGCAAGCCTTTAACATACATTTCGATCCTGTTGACATACTAGTTCTTAAAGCAGCCAGCGGGGAGTTTGGACAATTTCGTATACTTGGATATAGAATAGTCGAAGTAACTCCTTTAGCCGCTTTAATCCTATTCCTCGACCCTCACATAGTTTGCCAAGAAGGACCTGCTTCTAAGCTTCAAGAAACTAGAACTCTCACCGAAATTGAGGAAAAGTTGGAGATAATGGGCTATATACCAGAAACAAAATTTGTACATTATCAAAAACTTTATCGAGATGGTGGTTAATGATGAGAAATGTATATTTAGACAACGATGCAGATTTAAGCATCCTAAATGGAAAGACTATTTCAGTCATAGGTTTTGGAAACCAAGGTTCGGCTCAAGCACAGAATCTTAGAGATAGTGGATTAGAGGTTATAATAGGGAACATAGATGACGAATATGCTTTAAGAGCTAAACAAATGGGTTTTAAAGTCTACTCAATCAGAGAGGCTACCGAAAAAGGAGACATAATTATGATGCTTATTCCAGATGAAGTGCAACCGGACGTTTACGAACATTCTATAAAAGATGGCCTCAGACCAGGAAAAACACTAGTTTTTGCATCGGGCTACAACATTCATTTTGGATACATAAAACCGCCTAATTATGTAGATGTGGTAATGTTAGCACCTAGAATGATTGGGAGCGCTGTGAGATCCCTTTACTTGAAGGGTTCTGGTGCACCAGCACTTATTGCAATAAATAGAGATTTTACAGGAACGGCATTACAAACGCTTTTGGCAATTGCTAAGGGCATTGGTTCAACACGGGCGGGTGTAATCGAAAGTACCTTCGAGGAAGAGACTATTATAGATTTATTTTCAGAGCAAGCATTGGCATATGGTCAATTGATCAAACTAGCTTTCGAGGTTTTAACTGAGGCGGGTTTTGATCCGGTTGTTGTTGCTTTGGAATTATATGCATCGGGGGAAATAGTTGAAATATCTAAAGCAATTGTAAATCACGGTCTAGTTAATCAGCTTTCACTCCATTCTTTAACCAGCCAATATGGACAATTAAGTAGAGCAAATATTATCTTCAACGAAGAAATCAAAAAGAAAATGAAAAATATCTTGGAAGACATAGTTTCAGGAAATTTCGCCAAAGAATGGTATCAAGAAGGAAGAGCTAATTATCCAACTCTTAATAAACTATTAGAGCAAGCCAAAAAACATCCGATAGTAGAATACGAAAATATGATTCATAAAAAATTTAAGATCTATTTATTATAGTTTACATTTTTACTTCATTTAGATAAGGTAATATTTTCTTCTCAAAAATGTTTAGAAATTTCTTCTCGTCAGGGCTTGAACTTATAAAAACAAAACTGTTAAATCCTATTTTGAGATAATCTTCGACTAACTTAATTAATTCTTCAATTTCTGTGAAAACAAACCAACTTTCACGTAATTTTTCGTTGGAAACTGTTTGACCAAGTGTCTCTAATTCTCTTGGGTCAGGTATACTAATACAATTAGGTAGTTTTGTTCCTGCCCAATACCTGCAACTTGACATGGCTTTGTCATAATCCTCATCATATGAGACTTCAAGTTCAATGATAAGTTTTAAACTTTCAGCGTCTCTACCTGCTTCGCTGGCACCCTCTTTCATTGCAGGAAAGATTTTATTAATGTAAATCTCTTTTCTCATCGGAAGTGTCAACAAGCCGTCCGCGTATTTACCTGCAATTTTTGCAGTATTAGGCCCACATGCCGCTATATAGATGGGTACATTGGTTTTAGGTGAAGTATAAAGTCGTGCTTGTTTTAACTTATAATATTCTCCATTGAAATCTGTCCATTCACCAGTCCACAACATACGTATAATTTGTACAGCCTCCTCTAGTCTCTTGAGCCGTTCGTGATAGTTGGGCCATCTGTATCCCAGAGGTTCTTCATTCATCGCCTCACCTGTACCAAGACCTAAAAATATACGACCAGGAAACATGTAGTCCATGGTACTAATAAATTGAGCAACAATAGCAGGGTGGTAACGGAGTATTGGTGCAGTCACACCCGTTCCAATAATAATTTTTCGGGTAAGCGCAGCTACTGCAGCCATCCAACTCCATGCAAAACCTGACGACGCACCAGTATGCGACCAAGGATGAAAATGGTCACTCGACCACACAGAGTTGAATCCTATTTTCTCAGCTAGTATGGCGTACTCTAGGAGTGTGTTAGGATCACGTTGTTCGTGGGCTGCAAAATATCCTAGCTCCAAAACAATTAAAACCTCCTTTGGGTGATTAAAAAATTTTTTCAACACTCCTTGTTTTAAATGCCTGTAAAGTCAATTCCATTAAATCATCAGCTGCTTCTCTGGCCTCTAAAATGGTTTGTTCCTCGTTTAACGTTAAGACCTTCCTGTTTTTCATAAGGACTTTACCATCAACTATGGTTGTGCTGATATCCTCGGCCCTCGCTGAAAAAACAACAATTTCTTTAATGTTATTGGGATCTTTGGGTAAAGGAGTTAAATGCGGTTTACCGAGTTCGAGTATTATGATGTCAGCTTTTTTACCTATTTCTAAGGAACCTATTATTCTATCGAGCCTTAAACATTTTGCGCTTCCGATAGTTGCGAGCTCTAAAAGCTTTGAGGCCGGGAGTAGCCTACTGTCATGATTGACAAGGCGATGAAGATAACATGCCGCCCGCATCTCTTCAAACATGTCTAAGTTACCTGGACCCATGTTTGAATCCGTTCCTAATCCAACGGTCACCCCTTCTTCAAGTAACTTCATTAAAGGCGCTACTCCCATCCCGCTCTTCATATTACTTCTGGGTAGATGAGCTACTGACACACCTCTCTGTTTTAGTAATCCTATTTCCTCATCATCAAGCCAAACACAGTGAGCTGCATGCACGTCACTACCTAGAAATCCGATTTTCTCCAGCCACCTTACGGGGGTCATACCTTTCTTCTTTTTTATATCCTCAACCTCATTTAATCCTTCACTTAAATGTATGTGTATACCAACATTGTATTTTGACGCTAAATCTCTTACTTTAGCAAGAGTTTCATCTGAGCAAGAATAAGGAGCATGAGGACCAAAACAAGCATTTATACGTCCCTCCGCTAAGCCATTCCACTCTCTGACAAAAATTTCAGCATCTTCAACACTCTCCATCCAGTACTGTCTGTTATGGATAGGCTTCCATGGTGTCACATCGGCTATTTGTGGAGCTAATACAGCACGCAAACCTGAGCTCTGTAGTGTTTTAGCGGCCATTATGGGATGGCGCCATATATCCAAAAAGCAAGTCGTCCCATTTTTTATCATCTCAAGCTGGTTTAGTTTTGCGGCTGCAATAACATGCTTTCCAGAAACACATAACTCCATGAAATATGCCATTTGCAGTAAATCATACAGCTCTTTTCCTCCAAATATGTCCCAAAAACCCCTTATAAGTGTTTCATGCATATGTGCATTAACAAAACCCGGCATTATTACAGAGTGACGGATTTCTATTGTCTCTTCAGCCTTAAAACGCGCAAGAATCCGGTGCGACTTATCCACTGCGACTATCCGTTTTTGGGCTATGGCCACTGCCCCATCTTCTATTACCCTATCGAAAGAATCCTCTGTTATGATAAAACCGCCCCTTACAATAATGTCGACCTTATCTCTCATCTCATTAGAAAGATTCATGGTAAGACTTTATAAAGTTTTAACAGATTAGTTTCGGACGTTAATTTAAATAGTTAATTATATTTTTCCCGTTCGTGTACCTATTGTGTAATTATTATGGGTGTCAGGTCTGTTCAAGCATCAAAAGATTGCCTCTAAGCAACAGCAACACTAATCGGCCTACGGATGTGTAGCTACCTCGATATCTAAGTCAGATCGGACGATATGGATGTGCTCCCATAATCTATTCTGTTAAGAGTTGCTTAACATATGTGGAAATGTTTCGCGTTAGTGTATATCACCATGTTCCAGTTTATTTCGGTAATAGCTAAATAAGGCTATAACTATTAATTTTTGGCTATGTCTGTTTTTTTCATTTCTACTTTGTGACCTAATTATTAATTGCTCTGAGAGTAAGTGTCATTAAGGAGCTGTATGATCCTATAACTAGGACTATTAACTCTATGGGTATTAGAATATGCGAGTGCTTTGTGCGAGTTGAGAGATTATTCCGTAGGAAGAATAATTATATCAAGATACACAGGGAGGACTGAAGAGGCCATGTCAATGGATGTAATCACAAGCGATGTATACAACTGTGAAACACTGTTATCAGTTCTGGCAGAGGCTTCGAGGAACGGGTATGGTTGCAGAGGCATTTATGGATGGGCATACGATAAAGAGAGGTCGTGTACGCTCCTCAGAAGAATGGGTAAAGACAGGTTTTCAAGCCTAAGGTAAATGCTAGAACGGATAATAGGATCCTTAAAAGGGGAAAATGTCATCCATTATGCTCAAGATGTTAAGGGAAAAGTGTGGAATGGGTTCATGGGCGGTAATGTACCCTGTAGAAACGGCAATCTCAACACACAGACGACTATTCGTGGGACTGTATCTCAAGAAACTTAGCCAGCGAAGTGAGGGCAAAAGCATGTATATACAACATGCTGATGAATACATAGATAATATAAAAATTAGGCGACAAAGCATCGAGTATGGTTCCACTTTGATGGATACTTACTGTCCATTACCGCTAAGACGGCGTTTTGTAGAACGGGCTTTTGAAAGGTCATTCTAAAAAGGGTCAAGAAAGAGCAATCGTTCCTATCAACCTTATCGTATTACCATTTTGTGCTAGCTGAGTTAAAAGGTGATTCCGCTCTGCTATCCCACTCATCTAAGATTATTCTATGCTGCTCGCTAAGTTCTCCAGCTTGGTAAACCGTTATGTTAGACAGTACCCGCGGTATCAGCTCTTCCTTCACACCCATCGCTTGGGCTAGGCTGTGTAGCCTTAGCTCACCTATCCCACCTGACTCTGTGTCAAGCATGAGGACTTTACCTTCCTCCAGAGCGGTTGTTACAGCGGCCTGTAGCGCTAGGGTTGTCTTACCGGTCTTCTGACTACCATATATTAATGCAAGACCCCTCCTAGGCCATCCATATATCAGCTGGTCTAATGCAGGTACTCCAGTGGTCCTGTAGTAGCGTTTAACCGGCTTTTTGATAACAGTACTGAATAGCTTTGGGATAACGGGAGACATCTACAAGCCGAATGTTTTTAAATACTACTCCGGAAAGGGGCGTAGAGCGTCAATATACAGCTATCCCTATTAACCGTCTATTCGACTAAAAAGACCTTAACCTCCACCTCATCCACTGTTTTCCCATTCAGAGTTAGTTTTACCCTGTATTCTGTCGGCCCTCCGTCGCCTATTGTGAAGGGGGTTTGGTGTTATGCCCGGGCCTATGAGCGGTTTATTGCGGACGCTGCATCCAAGGGCTTGGAAAATAGCGGTAATGTCCTTCAGAAATAGGAAGGACCACATGATAACCAGCACGGGCTCTGTAGGACCTCTCGAAAGCCTCCATGTTGACTGTATGCTTTCACCCGGCTTAACTTCCACCAGCTTCTGCTTAACCGTAACCCTCTCAAACCCGTGGGTAAGCGAGGTTCCTGTGTTTATACGTTTGACAAGCTCTAGGCCAGTCCTCTTAAACCCGGAGCCATAGGCATTCAAGCTATAGTGGAGACCTTCTTCGCCTGCTGAGAGGGATGCGCTGAAGGGGGCTTTCTCAGCCATCAGTAAGGGCTTCGAGACATCTATCCTCGGGTTTACATCTATCGGTGTAAATAGCATGAGCCAGACATCCCTGCCGCGTGGTATGTCTATTTTGGCGGCTGGGGCGCATAATAAGCCGTTAAAGTATCTGACCAAAGCCACCGATTCCCTTAAAGGGAGGGCTATGTTGGGGTGGCCGACGTCGGCCGGGGTTTTATCATCAACTGTGAGCTGCTTTAAACTCGCTGAAAGCCTTTTCCCATACCTGAAGAACAGCCTTCCGTAGCCTGTCTCCACACGTCTTGCGTTCACGTTTTTCCCAAGCTCTATGCGGGCTTTACCGCCCTCCAGCTCGCATCTAACGGCTCCTACTCCAACCCTGTCCACGACCCTGACCTCGGTATTCATGGCTGTGTTCTGGCTTGTCGAAATGGATTTAAGTCATTGGTTTGGGGAGGCGCATTTTCACGCTACTCTCTCAACATATATCCCTCCACAATGCTGTAGTATATTATGGGTAGGAATAGTCTAACATACAGGCAGAGGCTTGAGGAAGAGGTTAACAGATGGTCTCCCTTCAGGAAAGCCCTTCTACGGGATGAGCGGGAGGTCTTCGACAGGCTGGTAGACCAGGCTTTCAGGTATGTCCACGCGGGGACGATGTATCCTCTACGTGATGCTTTCGATGTCTTCCTTATGTCTAGCCTCCTGTCCCATGAAGAGAGGCTTGATGTTTTGGAGAAGATGCTGAAGGCTTTGATGAAAGTTGATGGATGGATTGACGACTTCGTATAATACTCCTTTATAAAGGATGTTTTGAACGTAAGCAGAGCGCCCGACACCAGACAGTTGTATAAAGTACCGTAAACACCTATATTCACCCCATGAAAATTTCTAGCCTGAAAAACAGGTGTAGTAGAAGCGGCCACAACAACGGAAACATAGATTTCCCATAAAAAGGGTGTTGAAAGACCAATAAAGCGCTCAGCCCTGCCTACGGCACTCGTGGCGGTTTCCTATGAAAAGGGTGTTGAAAACCTGCTTGGCTAGAATAGTTTCCCATGAAAGTGGGTGTTGAAAGGTTATAGAAGGATACATATTCAGCTTCCCAGAGAACGGGTGTCACATCCTAAACGAGCAACTCGCTTGAAAGCTTGCTGAAGAAGTAGCGCGCCTCAAGTAATGGGGTGGTTCTCTCCCCGGCGAAAACCCTGTCGGCATACCTCCGGACCAGCTCGACGAGCATCCTCCCATCGACCCTTAGCTTCAGAAACTCGTGTAAGAATTTGTTGAGTAAGTAGGCTGAGTACTCGTCATGAGGCTCGTAGAGAGATGATATGAAGCGACCTAGTGGTGGGTATTCCTCATCTGATGTGAAGTAGTCCCCATACCACCTCTGGATGTAGGAGGAAAGGCGGGAGATGAAATACATCGACCTCTGCACCTCCCGATGCACGTCCTTCTTCCCAACTTCCATGGGTATCGTTATTACGACGAGTGTTGAGAGGTCAGAGACGCCTAACCGCTCCATTGATATGCGCTCTTTCCTAAGCCAATAGCAAAAGTAGTTCAGGACGGCGAAGGTTGCGCAGAACTCAAAATGCATTGGGAAGTTTGGGCCCACCGGGCCCAGGACCTCCTTGATTCTATCGAGCTTGACGCGCGCCCTACCCTCCTTAGGAGTCTCAACGTCTATTAGTGAGTTGATAAACAAGTCATGAAATTCCTTCCCAGCGTATAGCACATTTATCAGGGTGTTTGAGATTGGAATGGCCGATAGCTGGAGATATAGCCAGAAGTAGATTGACTCCGGCTTCGGGATCTCCCCGCCCAGCATCTTCATGTTCCTAGCCACATTGGACGAGAGCATGGTGGGTATTATGGTCGAGGAGTACTCCCCCTCCTTCACGGTCTTCTCCACGAGCATGTCGACAAAAGCCAGTATTGCCGCAGTATCGCCCTTAGCAGCACTCCTCCTTAGCCTACCCCACTCTCCCTTTGTGTACTGCGAGGCTATCTTTGATAGTATCCTGCCCGCAAAGACCGGGTTCTTTGTTATGTAATCATGTAATAGTCGCCCGTAATCCTCTTCCATCATCATTATATCGAGTAAAAACCCTTTTTTATAAACAGTTACACAAGTACCTACTTGTCCATAGTCATCCAGTTTTATATTAATTTTAACCTGTTAGGTGTTTTTCACAACTACATTTTTATTGTTACTGGTGAATGTGGAGTATGCTAACGTTATAAGTTTTCTTTAACCATAGGTTGTTGTTTTTGTTTCCCTTCATTGTTTCTATCCTCTTCTTGAGAACATGTTCTACAATATTTTACTGGGATTATATGCCAAATTCTCCTTGTTGTCGCGCATTCTTCGCAGACTATTTTCAGGCATTTCCAGCAGGTATGTTTAAACCTCTCTATTATTCTATAGTGTAGTACCTTTCCACATTCATTGCAGACTGCCAGCTCCTTTGAAGGCAAGTCTTTGTGGCATTTTCTGCAGCGTGTCAGGTTGTTGAATATTGTGTATACATTGTTTTGTGGCCTTGTATAGCATTTTATGATGTATGCTTTCTTCAGTATTCTTACTTTTATACTGAAGATGGGTAGGAAGACCTTTGTGACCGATGTTATTTCTATGCCTGGGCGATATATCGAGACTTCGAAAACATTGAAGCCTTCAGGCCCATCTACTTCCCTTGATTCTGTTGCAGCATACCTGCCACCAACCACGCCGTAAACTCTCTCTATTGCCTGCTCGGCTGTCAGGGTGAAGTCATGTATTGTGTGTGACTCGGCGCGGCGCAGCGGCTCAAACGGCATGTCATCAAAAATATTGAGATGCGGCAAGTGATCCCCATCTCTTCCGTCAATATAGACTATCTGGAACCCTTCCCACTTCTTCACCACAACTCTTTCACCGAGGCTTGATCTCATGAGCCTATATTCAATTCGGTAAACCGGCATATATTCGATTTCTATCTCTACATCAAATCCAGCATCGCCTATAGAGGTGAAGCCCCTGATATTGAGGAGCTCACTAACCACATATTCAACAATCTTATCTTTGGTCATCGCAGGCAGTGCTACTTCCTCTGTGTCGTAAATTATTTCTCCTATTTTTATTCTGGACTCATTCACCATCTTTATGAAGCGTGCGAGGTCCCAGAGTTCAACTTTACCATCCAATTTGTCGATGGATTGCAAAACATCCTTTGAGATGTAGCCCGTACATATAATGATACCTCTGTCGAAGGAGGAGTTGAGTAACGCCTCGCAGAAACTGTATATCTCATCTCTCCCAACATCCCTTCCCAGACGATGTACGCATAATACCATCACCTTCTCCCCCTTTGGCGAGACCAGCCTAATATCTCCCCAGAAGTCGGGTCTACCTGATACAACTTCTACCTCACGGTAGCCCAACCACTTCAACACCTTAGCACAGAAATCCTTGAACTCATTCTCGTTCATATCACCAAGCATAACAGCTACCATTACATCCCACCTCCAACCTTCCCATAGAGACCAGCGGCACCAAACCTAGGAGTCCAGCCTCGATGTACTTCATTAAACAGTATATAGCCTTTCGGTTGTGGGTAGAATAACCGTTTGGCAATCATTTCTCCCTCCTCCATCCGTTCTCCGTGCTTGGGAACCCGCATTCAAGGCATACCACTGGGATACCCTTCCCCAGCCCGCGGAGGACATGGCCGCACTGCGGGCAGAGGAGGACAGTAACGCTGCTAAAATCGCCCTTAAGGTTGTAAGTTGGGACGAGCGTCTTAAACTCCCCTGACGTTTTCATGGGCCTCCAGCCCAGCGGCCACCTCTCCGTCGGGGTCACTTCAAGTATCGTGGGCTTCTGCAATGTCTCGTGGAGGGCTGGGGCCTCCGGTTTCCGCATAAAGACCCTAGGTTCCCAGCTATTTGATCTGGCGGTATCATCATAATGTGTTTCCCTCTCCTTGTTCGCAGACCCCTTAGGCAACATACTCACCCCGCACGAGTTTGCTAACCAATTCATCGTAAGCGTCTAAAATTGCCCGCCCCAAGGATGATGGCTTTATCTTTCCACCACCAACCTTCTTCACCAAACCCTTATTAACGTACGAGTCAACATCGATTATCTTACCCCGTTTGAAACATTCAATCAAACCTGCTATATCCATCTCTGATAAAACTTGAATGTCTTCGGCTTTTTCTGGATAAAGCTCAGCCGTCCTCCTTTTAATAGTATCCGCCCCTATAACCCAAACCGGCACAAAGACCTCAGATATTTTTTGTTGTGTAATATTTGTAGCTTGTTCCCGCTTCTCTCCCTCCACCCTTTTCTCAGTGATTGTTTCAGGCCCCTTAACTAATGGAGGCTGCCCGCAGACATAGCAGTGGTTCGGGTCGCTTGTTAGAAGCATGCACCTGTAGCATACTACGCCGTAGTTGAGTGAGCTGCTTCCTTCATCGCCGCCCCCGCCACCTGTGTCCCAGCCGGTCTCTTCCAGCTCAGCCCCCTCCTCTACTTGGAGCCTCCTCCCACGTTTATACTTCCCCTTACCTCGATTAGCCTTCCTACTCTCGATCTCTTGAAGTAGCTTCTCGGCCTTCTTTTGCTCCGACTGTAGAAGCCTCCTCCTCATCCTGAATATGTATCCCTCTATGGCGGCTACCGTGTCAGTCGTAGTCCTGTAGCAGTCCAGCTCCGTCGGGTTTGGGACGCGTATGTAGGCCTCGCCGGGCTTCAGCTTGGGGACCACCCTAGCCATTACCTTAGCGTCAAGCTCTCCAAGAATCTTAACGTCCTCGGGACTCGCCGTGTTGAATACTATCCACATCTGACAGTTTTGCCTTATGCCGTCGGCTACGTCGCTGAGCCGCTGCGTTGCGAGTATGAGCGCCAAACCGTAGCTCCTGCCAGCCCTCGCTATCTCCTCAAGCACGCTCTTGCTCTTCCCCTCCTTACGCCGCATAGGCCTAGTCACCAGATATGCTTCATCGACGGCTAGGATGATAGCCTTATCCCTTAGATAGGCTAATGGACCTCTGTGGTGCATGTACCTCGCAATCGACCTTAGTATGAGCTCTAGGACGACTGCCCTAACCTTCTCGCTTATATCCTCCAAGTTGAACACAAGAACGGGGTATTTGGACTCCCTGCCGTCCACCGCCATCCTGATTATATCCTTCATCGAGGCCCCGTCGTCCCTCAGGTATTCGGCGAGGTCCTTGATTTTGGAGCTTATGCCCACTAAGGCGTCTCTTGTCCCTCCACCTAGGTGGGAGTAGGGGGAGCCGTCGGCGGAGAGTGCTTGCTCCTCCTTCGCAACAACGCGGGCGAGGAGGCCGCTGTAGGTGAGCGGTGTCTTCGAGATCTCCATCTCAGCGTATGCCTCCCTGATGAAGTGGGCCTGCCTAGAGCCGACCTCCTCCACTACGGAGATGGAGTCTATGAGGCGTTCAACCATATGCCTCTCCCGTTCCCCCTCAACTATGCTGTGAAACGGGTTTATCCCAACGGCTGCCACAGGGACTATGCGGGCGTTAACCCCCTCCTTGAGAAGCGCCCTAGTGATGTCCCCCTTTATGTCTATGAAGATCGTCGGATAGTTTTTGGAGAGTTCCGTAATTATGTGATACAACAGTGTTGTCTTCCCCGACCCAGACGCCCCCGCTATTATGACATGTGGGTTAAAGTCCCTGCCCTCGACCAGCTCCGGGCTATAAAGGATCGCAACACTGCTCGGCAATGGCCGAATATCGATATGCGGACTCATGCGTGCCTGTGTAGGCGACTGAATGGGTTGTGATATCAGTCTCACTACCTGTACAGCCTCTCCTAAGACCACGCCATCGTCTTTGTAGGCAAGGTCCTCCCTAGCCCTTTTTAGGGTCCCGCTCTGTTCTATGTATGCAAGCAGGAGAGCCAAGGTTGTTATAAAGGGCAAATGTAGAAGGTTGAAGATGACAACCTTAAAGGCGCCGTAGAACTCCAGCTTCCTCAAAATTGCCGCCACAATAACATCGAAAACCACGCTGTAGATGAAGAATCCAGGACCGAGAAGCGATAGAAAGCTGACCATGCCGGCAAGGGGTGTAGCAGGCCCTATAACAGGAGACGACGCAAGCATGGTGAGAAGCAGCGCAACGACAATTTTTCCGACGAAGGCTTTGCTGTACGACTCTGCCGGTATGCTTTCGGGGACGTTTCCACGTATCACAAAATAGATTAACAAAGCAGATACTACCGCGTTTCCAAGAAACAGCGTCATACCAAGATCCGTTATGTTGAACAGAGTGCCCGGGTCTGCACCTAGCACTTCACCACACCTTCCCATCTCCCATACTCAGACTGCCTGTGCTACAATGAAAGTTCACTTCATGTCTAGTAGTCAAGGTCCTAGGAATTTTTGTTTTCATGCTCATCATGAAGACATTAAACACAGACTGCCTCAAAAGCTAATGCGCAACTGGATGCTTGTGGACAATAATTCAGTTGTGGACAAGTGAATAATTATGCAGCCGATTATTACAGGGTTTTTCGCATATTGGTTTAGGCGGGCTTATCCCGCTTCTAAAGCGTGGTGGGTCCGCCGAGGCAGCGGGATGCTGCCCTCCAGCCGGACGAACCGGAGGAGGGCGCGGAGTGCCTGACGGGGGTCGCCCAAGTGGCGTGGTCGGCTCAACGGCGTCCCGGAGGGTTTAAACGCCCTGTGAACGGATGCCTGAATGTCCGGCTGGGACCGCAAAGGAACGCCTTCAGGCCCACGGCAGGGCAAACACTAGCTTAACGCCTGTTGCCGCAGGTCTTAAAGGCCTGGCAACGCCACGCCGGACTGAAGCCGCCGCCAGAACTCCGACAATAGGGGTTGAAGTGCGGCTATAGGTCCGGAGTGAGGGGAAGAGGGGCTGCTGGAAAGGTAGCTCCCCCTCCCGCCGTCCCCATGCCCTCCAAGGAAGCCGTTTTCCGGCGTCAGCCCCGTAAAAGGGGCGGGGGGCTTAACACTCTATGCCCCCTCAAGATGCCGGGAAAAGGGCTCCGGGTTGGGCTCCGGAAGTTGACGCCGTGGGAGGGGGCATGCTACCGCTGCTGCCCGGCGGTGGCGAACAGAGGCGAGAAAGATGAAAACAATTGTGTGGTTGGTAGTTCTACTGTCGGCAATAGCGCTAACGACTACGCCAAAGGCTCTCGCTCTAGACGGTACAGGAATTGGGCAGCAAATAGCCAGCGCAATAAGGCAGGTGATCATTGCGGTCATAGACGTTCTGACACCAGTAATCAATGTCCTCGGCATCGGAATGATCCTAGTGGGACTCCTTCTGGGTCTAGGACTCCGACAGGAGTTCCTCGGATTCCGGCTTGCGATCGGCGGAGGACTGGCGCTACTAACCATCCACGTCATAGTCCCAATGCTGCTCCAATACATCTGAAGACGGCAGGCCTTGCTGATGTGACATGGCGACGCCCACCCAAACCCCCTCTCTTTTTTCTTCATTCATCGAGCGGTCACATGCTCCCACCCCACACGTATTAATCATGGGGTGGCGGGAGAGGTGGGTTTGGCCTTGGGCTGGGGCTGCGGGATACCCGAGCCCCTAGGGATATGTGTCGCGGGTTACCCGGACATACATCCCTACGTCCTCTCTCTATGTGGGCCACCCTTGGACGCTGTCGCGGGATACCCGGACGGACCGTCCACCGGCCGCGGGATACCCGGGCCATTCCACATAGAGGTTTGGGGGCGGGCCCAGACAGGGCGGAAGCCCGGAGACATCTACGCTCAGGTGTCGCGGGCTACCCGGACGCCGTCTCATGCATGGATGCGGGCTACCCGGTCCATGTATGGGGGTGTAGATGCCATCCGGGAACGATGACATGCCGAAGGTTTGAAGCCAGAATAATTTAGAAGATATCCGACATTGACCGTGAACATCCATAGACAACACGACAACTCTTTAACTCCATAACACTAGGTCACAACAGCAACCCCAACCCTTCTAATGATTTCCTGAGAGGGCTTTGTTTCAGGCCTGAGACACGGCCGCCCCCTCGCCTACATGAGGGGGTATGTCTAAAAAGCCCTCTCAGGACCCTGTGTCCCGGGGTTTAGCGGTTTCAACCGCAGGGACAGCCTGCGTCCGGGCTAACGGCGGGGATGCTCCCGTCCCGCAGCGCAGGGAGACCCTCGGAGAGGAGGGGAGCAGTGAAACGCTGCCCATCAAGGAGGGTTGGGGGTCCAAAGAAGACCAAGGATGCCCGATAATCCTCTGCTGTACAGGGGAGGCGACAAAGGCATGGATGAAATCAAGAAAGGTGATCCGCAGGCTTGATGGCTAGAACGGTAGGTACGCTGGCGGTGATCGTAGGCTTCCTAATCTATGTCTACGCAGCCAATGTCTACGTCGCCCAAACATACTTCGGCAAAGGAAAATCCGCCGGGCCAGCAGCCTCAATACAGGAAATCATCAAGAACGTAACGCAGACGATAACACGGTATATGCAGGTCGCTGTGGTAATCGTCATAGCGGTGATAGCGGTGAGGATGGTGATAAGGGCGACGAGAATACTCGGAGTAAT
>Ga0079997_131558_pt1 | contig 14998 bp, 14 predicted proteins | sample PerSpoCPS_CMetaG_FD_69200 | JGI IMG/M metagenome (GOLD analysis project Ga0079997, IMG submission 69200) | Archaeal communities from Yellowstone National Park, Wyoming, USA - Perpetual Spouter C (PS_C) MetaG (SPADES assembly) (version 2) | ecosystem: Environmental > Aquatic > Thermal springs >... | reverse complement strand
GCACTATGTGGGATACAAGATAACATGTAGTACTGATGGGAGATTCTTGAAACTACTTTACATTTCTCCTGCTTCAAAGCACGATATATCCATAATAAAGGAAAGATATAAGGATTTCATAAATAGGTTTCGTGGTCATATAGTTCTTCTTGATAAGGGATATGTTGATGAGAACTTTACAAAGTTTATGAGAGCACAAGGAGTAGGATATATAGCAATCAGGAGAAAAAATATGATAAAGGATGAGAAAGAGAGGAAGGTTTATAGGGTTTTGAGAAGGATAAGGAGGATAATAGAGACAAGGTTTTCACAATTAGAAGAATTTGGATTGAGGTTTATAAGAGCGGTATCAAGGAGAGGATTAGCTATAAAGATAGTATTATCAATATTGGCTTTTAATATATATCAGCTGATGGGAGGTAAAATTTGATGGGAACTAGGGTAAGAAGTAAATTTGCCTTGCTATCCGCTCTATGCGATAGCAAGACAAAAAATAAAAAAGGAGGTGAAAAAACATGAATGAGATCAAACAAAAAATAATAGTAAAACTTTTGGCTTTTTTGGTTGGCGGCACCTCTTTTGTTCTTTCTTTCTTTGCTCTACCTTCCCGAGCATTAGCAGAAGAAGATAAAAAAGCTAATGTTGGTTTAAACATAGGACTCTCAATAGCAAATGAATCTATAAGCGCCGGTGGAGTTAGTTTATCTCCTTCATCAAGAACTGGATTAGCAGCTGGGGTTGACTTTATGTATGATGTTATTGAATATATATCACTGGGTGCAGGATTAATGTATATACAAAAGGGAGCAGAAGTGACAACGACTATTGAGGGAGTGACAGTATCTTGGAAAGATACATTCAATTATCTCGCTATCCCAATACCAGTTCATTTCCAGGCTAATATAAAAACTGGAAATAACATCATAAGACCATTTGCTCTATTTTCTCTTGAACCTTCATTCTTACTATCTGCAAAAACAGAGGTTAAAGCCGCTGGAATAACTCAGGAAGAAGATATTACAGATGCTTTGGAAGGTCTAGACTTCGGTATAGGATTTGGTGCAGGGATTAAGGCTTTATTTTCAGGTTTCTTTCTTTCAGCTCAAGGGAAATATATTCTTGGCTTAACTGATATAGTAAAAGATGCAGAAATTGATGGAAAGAATCGCGTATTTACAATACTTTTAGGAGCTGGTTTAAGATTTTAAAGTGTTGGAGTATGTCTCAAATAAACTAAAATTTAGGAAAGCAAGAAGGAAAAAGAAAGTAAAACTTAATAAAATAAAACTTTTTTGCTGCGGGGGAGCATTAGGAAGCTTATTAATAATATCAGCGTGTGCCCTTCCATTCAGTATTCCTGCATTGTCGTACAGTTTATATACAAGATGGAATGTTGAAACTTTATTTTTTCAACCAGAATTAGGACCACGACTAACTGTAAATTGCGCTTTTGGAATCATATCAACATCATTATTAGATTATTAGATTTAAAATTACCTGAAATTATGCAGAGGTTAAACATTAGTAATACCACAACTCAAATTACAACTCTCACTAATACTAATAACCTACTAAGATTGAATCTTTGCGGCAGCATTTTAGGAGTGAGTTGGTTATTTAAGCACTTTGGTTGGTGGGGATTTTGATTAAAATAAAAGGAAGGGGGTGAAAAAAACATGAATGAAAAGCTTAAAAGAGTAAAGTTTTTAACCTTAGGAGGAATATTAGTTGGTTCAATAATCCTACTTGGGAGCATAGCTCATCCCCTGGTTGGACTAATATATACTGAATGGAATGCCCATGCTGGTTTTTTTCCGCAGGAAATTGGTTCCAAACAAGCCGAAACATGCGTTTCAAACATTCTTGGATTGATATCAACTGGTAATGCAAGCGTTTTGGAGGCAGCAAGAAAAGCTGGTATAAAGAAAATAACATCTATTGATTACAAAATGTCAAATATTCTTGGGCTTTATGGAACTTACTGTATTGTTGTAACTGGTGAATGAAAATTATAAACTATAAGTAAGTGGGGCCGTAGCTCAGATGGGAGAGCGCCGGAATCGCACTCCGGAGGTCGGGGGTTCAAATCCCCTCGGCTCCACTTACCTAAATGCTAATCACAAAAGAAAAACAAACTGAAAAACAAGAGGAAACAAATAAAAACAAAACCAAAAACAACAAGAAAAATATCCTTTTTATAATCCATACAGATAAAGAAGACGAGATAAATTTTGTAAAAGAGCTTTCAGCTAAGCTCAAAGAAAAAGGAGCACAAATCCATTTTTTCCTGATGAGCAGAGGCGTAAAGTTCGCTCACAAATTCCAGGGAGAAAACACAGCTTTGTGTTCAAGAAATGCCTCTGAATTCTCATTAAGCCAAAATGATTTACCTTTTATAAATTTTGCAAGCCAATACGAACTCTCTTACATGATAGAAAACTCAGATACCATAATTGCTTTCTGTTGAATAAAATTGAAACTATATAAAAAAAGATAATTTTAAGGTTTCATTCTCAAAAATAAAGTAATAATTCCAGCAATAGTGGTTGCCCATAGTGTTATATATACTCCCAAAATCCAGTAAAGGTTCCTTCTTTGTTCCTTTTTTAGCTCACTTATTTCGTTCTCCACCTTCTCCACTCTTTTTTCCAGTCTCCGAATTTCTTCTTTTACGAATTGTTCTAACCTCTGTATATCCTCTTTTGTAGATTGTTCTAACCTCTGTATATCTTCCTTTGTAGCCACTTCCTTTTTCTTTGATTCTATATACTCAACGAGAAGTTTTGCTTCATTTTCTCCTAACTTACCTTTTAAAACCTCGTAAATCTCTATTTGTGAAATCTCTTTCATAAATGTAAGGTTTAAAACTCTAAAATACAAATTCAAAAAAACTTAAAAATTAAAGGTCTTATGGTTTAATTCTCAAAAGTAAAGTATAATAATTCCGGCAATAGTAGTCGCCCACAAAGTTATATGAAATCCCAATATCCAGTAAAGATTTCTCCTCTGCTCTTTCCTTAACTCATTTATCTCATTCTCTAATCTTTGAATTTCTTCTCTTACGAATTTCTCTAATCTTTGAATATCTTCTTTCGTGGATTTTTCCATCCCCCTTACGATCTCCTCTAATCTCTGAATATCCTTTTTTGTAGATTGTTCTGCTCTTTGAATATCCTCTCTTGTAGATTGTTCTGCTTTTTGAATATCCTCTCTTGTGGATTTTTCTATTCTTTGAAGTTCTTCTTTTACGAATTCTTCTAACTTTCTTACAATTTCTTCTAACCTCTGAATATCCTCCTTTGTAGCGACTTCCTTCTTTTTCAGCTCTATGTACTCAATAAGGAGCTTTGCTGCATCTTCCCCTACCTTCTCCTTTAAAACCTCATAAACTTCTATTTGAAACACTTCTCTCATATATGTAAGGTTAATGAATCTAAATTACAAATTCAAAAACTTTAAAATTAAGGATTTTAAGGTTTAATTTTTAAAAGTATAGTAATAATTCCACCGATGGTAGTTGCCCATAAAGTTATATGAAATCCCAATATCCAGTAAAGATTTCTCCTCTGCTCTTTCCTTAACTCATTTATTTCGTTCTCTATTCTTCGGATTTCCTCTCTTACGAAATGCTCTAGTCTCCGAATATCTTCTTTTGTAGATTTTTCTATTCTTTGAATTTCTTCTTTTACGAATTCTTCTAACCTTCTTATAATTTCTTCTAATCTTTGAATATCTTCTTTTGTAGATTTTTCTATTCTTTGAATTTCTTCTTTTACGAATTCTTCTAACCTTCTTATAATTTCTTCTAATCTTTGAATATCTTCTTTTGTGGATTGCTCTAATCTTTGAATATCTTCTTTTGTGGATTGTTCCAACCTCATAATATCTTCTTTTGTGGCAATTTCTTTCTTTTTGAGTTCTATATACTCAATAAGGAGTTTTGCTGCGTCTTCCCCTACTTTCTCCTTTAAAACCTCATAAACTTCTATTTGAAACACTTCTCTCATATACGTAAAATTAATGAATCTAAAACTTAAATTCAAAAACTCGTAAAATCTCAACCAGATTGCGCAGAATCTTTCCTATATATCAGATAAACTATAATCAGAGTAATTTTATACCTCTTTTTTTTTCAAGTCTCTTTTTCATCTCATCTATTAAAGCTTGGCTGAACAATTCCGGGAAATCACTCTTCAATATATTTTCAGCAGATGATAAAACGGACACATAAAAATCTTTGTCAAATCTCAAAAATACGCGGCAGTATAGAACCAAATTTTTTTCGTCAACAAATACATCCTTAATCTGAGCTCGGGGGGAAAATTTCTGTCCTAAATCATAACTAAGCTTCCTTATAAATACATCTTGATTTTGTTTTATCAGATTACCAAATATATCGTTAAGCTCTGCCTGAATAACAAACTTCAATTTGCTTTTAGCTTCCGTCTCACATTTCAGCTGAGCAAGTGAGAGTGAAGGATAAATAGGAACAATAGCGCTTACAAATGCACCGTCCCTTTCTATTGTTTGCTCAAAATTTATCCATCCCGGGACCTTTTTCTCGCAACTTATAAGAAAATAAAAAACACCAAAACAAAGAAAATAAAAACAAGTCAAATTAAAGAAAATTTTTCCTCTACCAGAAAACATACCGGTATAATTAGATTTTTTCGGCAAGAACCAAATTTTTCCGTCCGCAGAACCAGGAATTTTAAAAATAAAAAGAATACACTAAAAAACAACAAAACGAAAAAATAAGATAAAATAGAATAAGATAAGTAAGAAGAAATAAGTAAGAAAAAAATGAAATCTGCTTTTGATTTAATGGAAATATCCATTTGCATCATAATGCTCTCTGTATCTTTTGGAATACTCATTGCATCAGCAAACATAACAAACGAAAAACAAAAGAAGTTAAAAGAACTTGCAAACGAAAGTGGAGAAATAATAGAAATCACGATAAAATATCCATGCTACCTCCCAGAAGAAAAAATTATTATATCTCACAAAGGAACAAAATTTGTATGTGGAAATGGCAAGATAGAAAGAAAATAAGATTTTACATGTGGATAAGGACCAACCATGCTTGATTTACTAAGAATTTCAGCTTTTTCAGCCATTACTTTTCTGTTTATCTTTCAGTTTGCATTTATATCAAAAAAAATTATACAAACAATAAGGAAGATAAAAGAATTAGAGGAACTAACCTACATTTCATTCATGATGAGAGAAGATATTTTAAAAGCGAGGAATATCAATATAAGTGAAAACAAGTTCCAGATTCTCGGATTTATGATGTCTTTATCTGATATAGAAAATGATTCACAGTGGGGAATAATATTGAGTTGTCAGGACGGTAAAGCTCATATTTTTAATCTGAACCCTCCAAACCAGATTTTCATCCTCTCTTCAAGAAACATAGAGACAAAAAATGTTCTCGCAAAAATTAAGATAAAACAGAATGAATTTTTAGCATATTTTCCAGACTGCAACTTTTTAGAAATAGGAAATTTAGTATTCTCTGATTTTTACAAAATAAGCTGGTATTCAGAAAACGGGAAAATATACAGAGAATCAGAGAGGTATTACGATGGGAAAATAACAAAATCAAAATTCTTCGTTGGAAAAGCTGATTTAAAAATAGAAGAAGGAATCGTAAAAATCTCAAAAGGAGATAATGAAATCAGCTTCCCCCTAATGCAGTGATATAGGATTAGAAATCACAATAAGAAAGGGGGGCCTGGGTTCGCAACACAATTGATATGTTTTGTCGGCTTTACGCCGATGACCCGGCCCCCGGAAAATCCCCTACCCCTAAGTAAAAATATATTAATCACAGCTACTTCTTTTTTCCTAAAAAATTTAAATTCTCTCCCAAAAAATTCTCCGAGTATCCATAAATAAACAAAAAATTTTTACGATAAAAAGATTTAAATTATAAAAGAGAAAAGAAAAAACAAGAACTAAAACGGGAAAGCAAAGAAAGAAGAAGAAAAAAAATAAATAATGAATAGAACAAAAATGAAAACAATTTCGAAAATTCACTATCTCATCGTCTATTTATTTATTTACAGCCTTATTCTACCAGCTTCCTTACTCACAACAACAGGATGCGCCCAAAGAACAGGAAAACCATCTCTTGAATTCAAAATAATAGAGTTCTTCCCTCCAGCAGGTTTCCAGATGCCCCTTACATCTGTTCCTCTCAAAATATCCATAGCCTTTTCAAAGCCCTTAGACCAATCAACTATAAGCGATACAACTATCAAAGTCTTCAAAGACGGAAACGAAATAAAAAAAGAAATAAAAATAACTGATAGACAAAAAATTGAACTATTCCCAGAAATATCTGCACAAGGGAAATATAAAGTTTTTGTTTCAGCAAAAGTAAAAAGTATAATCGGAGAAGAACTCGCAGAAGATTTCTTATGGGAATTTACAATAACACCTATAACACCTGAAAGAGTAACCGAAATCCAACCCCCAGAATTCCCTCCTTTGATAAAGAAAATCTATCCCGAACACAGGACGACGGTTCCGCAAGACACAATAGTGTATGTTGTATTCTCAAAAAAAATCATAAATTTGAACACATCAAATTTTTACATCCAAGATATAAACGGTAAAATAGTTGATGCAGACCTCTCATATTTAGATGAGGAAAACATAGCAATTTTGAAACCTAAAAGGCTCCTTGAACCATCTCAAACCTATATTGTAAATCTTAGGTCAAATATAACAGCACAAGATGGAGAAACCTTAGGTGTAAATATAGCTTGGATATTTTTTACCTCCGGCGTAGGAGTGGATACAACCCCTCCTGATGTTATATTTATATCTCCACCTAACGGTGCAATAGGTGTTCCAATTGATACAAAAATCATAATTTTCTTCTCAGAAGATATAGATACTGGAACCATCACATCAGGAATAAAAATATTAGAAAATAATGTAGTTGAAATTCCATTTACATTCTCATACGACCCAACAGTTTTCAAGGTAACTATAACGCCCCTTGGTGGACTAAATCCAAATAAAAACTACACAGTGAAAGTCAAAGTGAAAGATAAAAAAGGAAATGAGATGCCAACAGAATTCATATCCTCTTTCTCAACATCTACGGTAGGAACAGGAGGTGGCAGCACCGGAGGAGAGACAGGAGGTGGTGGGACTGGTGGAGGAGTAACTTCTCCCGAATCTCCCCAGGTAATAATCACTTCCCCTCCGCCAAACTCTTACATAAGAGGTAATATGAATGTTGTAGTCAGCTTCACTGGATCCCCAAAAAGGATTGAGCTATGGATAAACAACGAAAGAAAACAAACAATAACTTCTCCTCCCTCTTCTCCTATAACATTCACAGAAGATACCAGAACCTACACTGATGGAGAAAAAACAGTAAAAGTAATAGGATATTATTCAAATACAACGACATCGTATTCAATCAAAGTGACTTTTGATAATTCTCCACCCTCTATTTCAATTCAGGAACCAACTGAGGGTAAAGTAATATCAGGAACATCAGCGGAAATAAGAGTCATAACTGCTGATTCACCAGATGGGCGTTTAGAAAAAGTAGAACTATACATAGATGGAATTTTCCATTCTTCTTTAACTTCTCCTACAATTCCTCCAAACATTTTCAAGTTCTTTTTAGATACAACAGCTTTCATAGATGGGAATCATACGATAGAAGTTAAGGCGAAGGACCTCGCAGGAAATGAAGGTTCGTCAGGAACAAGAAACATAAAAATAGATAATACTCTCCCCTCTGGGTTTTTCATCTCACCTTCAAACGGCTCAGTAGTTGGAGGAGTTGTGAATGTTGAAGTAAATGCATCAGATAACATAGGAGTATCAAAAGTCATTTTCTTTGCAAATGCAGCAAATATATGCGATGCGATAACAGGTCAGTGTGAAATTACATCCTCTCCATACAGAATAAGGTGGAACTCAACATCTATTTCTTACTCGGTTGGTGTACCAATTACCGCTGCGGTTTTTGATTTAGCTGGGAATACAAAAACTTTCGGAATATCTGTAACAGTTGATAATGTTTTGCCAATAGTATCTATTTTGAACCCGGCACCATCATCATACCTCAAAGGTTCAGCTCCCATAGATGTTTTCAACACAGATACTTCCGGCGTCACTCGTGTTGTGATAATTATAGATAGCACTCAGGTGGCATCTGTCATAAACCCACCATCCACTTTCTCCTTTATGTGGAACACTCTATCTTTTTCAGATGGAACTCACTCAATAAAAGCTATCGCATACGATAAAGCCGGAAATTCAAATACTCACGAGATTTTCGTCGTTGTAGATAATACTCCACCGGTTGTGAGCATCACAAATCCTTCATCAGGCTCATTTACAAATGCGAATTCAATAAACATAGGAGCATCAGCGTCAGACAATATTTTACTTGACAGAGTCGAATTTTACATAGACGGAGTATTAGCAGGAACCGACTCAACTTCTCCATTTTCTATTTTAGCCGATATTTCATTGCTTTCAGAAGGGACTCACAGCATAACAGCGGCGGCATTTGATGCAGCAGGAAATAATCTCACTACTCCTTCACCTACAACATTCATAATAGATAGAACTCCACCAACAGCAGGATTTACAGCACCAACAACAGGCGCAGTAGTTCAAGGAACAATAATAGTAACTCTAACAGCAGTAGATTTAAACAAAGTAAGCACAATAAGTATAACTGCCGGAACAATAAATCTGCCATCATGCACAATAAATGCAAGCTCCGGAACTTGTTCAAGAACCTGGGCTACATCGGGGGACCAAAACAATGTTATTTTGACCGGAATAGCAGGAGATTCAGCAGGAAATCAAGGGGTAACACAAATAGTTGTTATGATTGATAACCTTTCACCCTCCGTATCTGTAACCTCACCAACAGCTGGATATGTAACTTGTCCAACAAATACAGTTCTTGGAGCATCAGCTTCTGACGCAAATCAAATCACAGCAGTAGTAATAAGATTAGTTGATATATCAACTTCAACAGAGCTTGCTTCATTTACTTTCTCTTTATCTCCGACATCTCCTGCAAATGTTTGGGCAGCTTTAACTGATACCCAATGCGGAAGCGATGGTCAAAAAAGAGTTGAAGTGAGAGCTTTTGATGCAGGAGGAAGACAGGGAATAGCTTTAAGAAACTTCACAGTAGATAATACACCCCCGGGAATAAATATTACTTTCCCGCCTCTCCCACCAGCCACAGAATGTGTAGGAAATGGAATCACAAGAGTAGTCTTTACAGCATGCGATAGCATATTCTTGAACAAAATCACGATATATGTTGATTCAACAGCTATATCCTCAATTTCACCAGGCACAGCAATATCTTGCTCAACACCTCAGCCCTACAATATCAACTGGAATTCAAGTTTATTTTCAGATGGATCTCATCAAATAAAGGTTGTTGCCACTGACCTTGCCGGAAATTCAACGGTGCAAATAGCTAACATTATAGTAGATAATAACTCACCAACCGTAAACATAATAAATCCGCCAACAAATTCATTAATATCAGCTCCTACATCTGTTCTTGTAACATTAGGGGATTCAGGATGCGCACCTCCGGCATATCCATTCAAGAAAGTTGAATACCAGATAGCAGTCTCGGGTGTGGGTAGTTTTAGTTCATCAACCCAGAGCTGCTCATCAACGCAAAGAATTCCTTGCACAGATACAAATGTAGGTTCAGGAACTTCAACATTTACATGGAGTGCAACAGAATACTGCGGATTTTTCATAGTAAAAGCAGTAGGATATGATTATGCCGGGAACAAAGCTGAAACCACGGCTACATATAAAATTCATCCAGTTGGATGTCCAATAGATAAATCATGGAGCCCAATTTCTGTTCTTGGATCAGTCAGAACTACTCCTATTTTGAGAGATTTAGAAGGTGACGGCAAAATAGAAATTATATTCGGAACAGAAGCAGGTAGAGTTTATGCAGTATCAGAAGGAACAACCGTTCAGAATGGCGATGCTGCTGGGAGTCCGATAAGAGGAGTATTTTTAGAGGCTCTTGTGACAGGAATAAAAAAATTAGTATTCGGAACGGGCGACACAGACAGAAAAATAAGGGCTCTTAACCTGACTTCTCCTTTCCTTTCATCTTTTGCGTCAGTATCAACAGAAACTGCAATTTTCTCCCCTCCATCAACGCTATATACTGACGGCTCAACAACGGTTATAATAGTAGGAGATCTCAGAGCAAGAGTTTCAGAATATGTTCTATCAACTGCTGGATTTACATTAAGAAACTGCTATCCTGCGGGAGCTCCTCTTGACTGCGGTCTAAACAGCGCACCAATAACAGACCTTAACGGAGATGGAAGACCAGATATAATTTCATCACCAGTTCCTGCAGATTTCGATTGCGATGGTTCTTACGACACAATAATTGTTACAGCCTCTGACGGATACATTACAGCAATAGATATAGCAACAAGAACGAAAATTTGGACCGTATATACAGGGACATCATTAGATACCTCACCAATAGTTGCAGATTTCAATAATGATTGTAATTTTGAAATTCTTGTTGGAACAAAAGGTGGAGCTTTATACTGCGTAAGTGAAACCGGTGGAGTATGTTCAAGTGCAGGTTGGACATCTCAATTTTTCAACGCAGGAGCTCAAATTGTTGCTCCACCGGCAGTTACAGATGTAGATTCTTGCTTATCAGGAATAGGAGATTCGCAAAAAGAAATAATATTTGGAAACACAGGAGGGAACCTCTACATTCTATCACAATCCGGAAATCTCAAATCCCAAAGAAATCTCGGCTCTTTCATAGTATCTACACCAGCAATAGCAGATATAAATGGAGATGGATGCGGAGAGATTTTTGTCGCAACGGGAGATGGGAAAATTCATGGTTTCTACCTTGTAAACAAAGGGGGACAGCTCTTCCCGGAGTATCTCACAGGATTTCCAAAATCAACAGGTGGTCCAATTTCAGCGGGTGTTTCACCTGTAATATGTAATATAGATGGAGATTTAGCGTTTGAGCTTATAATAGGTAATGATTCATCTCAAATGAGAGTATATGATTTAGGTCCCGGTTCGGCGGGAACAGTAAAGTGGATACCTGGAGCTTATTTCTGCACTCCGGATTCCAATTTGTGTCAAAGAAGATGGGAAACAGCAATTTGTGGTCACCCATAATTGATTTTGAAAGATACTTCAAGGAAGTTTTTGAGGATTCTTGCGGTTGCTCCCCATATTACTGTGTCTCCTATGTGAAATTCCCATCTTAAATCCCCACCTTCAATATACTTTGCAGCTAACAAATCTTCAAGTTTTATAATAATCACTTTTTCAACTTCATCTGGATTTGGTTTGGGAGTAAAGTTTTCATCATTTACAATTCCAACTACCGGATGAATAAGGTAGCCAGCGATAGTTATTGTATCATCAAGAGAGCCTATTATCATAACATCTTTTGGATTTATACCCACCTCCTCTTCGGCTTCTCGGAGAGCGGTAATTTCGGGTTTCTCATTATCAAACATAACTCCTCCGGGAAAAGCAATTTGCCCCTTATGGTCTTTTACTTTCGTTGTTCTCTTTATAAAAAGAACCGATTCAGAGGATTTAAGAATTGGAACAAGAACAGCGGATGGAGTGAGTCCCTCTAAAATCAAGGATTTAGGTTTATAATTTCTGATGTTCAAGATTATTTTCTCCAAAAGGTGGGATTTGTTTTGTTCTGTGAGTTTTTGCATAGCTTTTTATTTTGGAGCAACCAAGATTTCAAAATCGTTTGAATTTTCATCTGCAAAGTTTTTTATTATTTTTACTTTAACTATTACAGAAGATTCTGAATTTTGGAGTTCAGAAAGAAAACTTATCATAGCATCAGGAGGGACTCCCCTTGCACTTATTTCAATAAAGTTCTGGACAGGTCTTGCAGATTGGAGCTGAATATTATATTTTTTAGAAATTGTATCAATCATAGCAAGCAGGTTCTGACCACTTCCCTCAAATTGAGATCTATAAGCTTTTATCTCTTCCGACCATGCTATCATACGGTTCAGCTTTTTTTCAAGCGCATCCGTTTCATTTCTCAACTTTTCCAAAGAAAAATTGAAAGTTATGTAAACAGAGAACATAGCAAAAGATAAAAACCAAAAAATTAAGGATATATACTTCTTCTTCATATCTTTTGAAGCCTAAAAAAATCTTTTTTACAAAAATTTCTCCTCCCCTCTTTTATTTTCTAATTCCTCCTCTTTTTTCATTTTAGTTTTACCAGCACTTTTACCTTTAAGCGTTCCCGTGAGCCGCATAATAAAAGCATTTCCATCCCTACTCCTCACAGTAGATGTTATCTTTATATCGTCTAATAGCTGAGACAAAGCATTCTTTACACTATCAATAGAACCCAAGTCTGCTATTCTTAACTCAGCGGATATCTCGCCATCCTCCGACCTGAAATCCTCTATTCTTATAACATAATCAGAAACCATCTGAGCAAAATCAAAAAAAGTTATGAGAGCAGAAGCGTTTTGCTCCCTTGCCTTCAACTTTGAATATTCAATTTTCATCTGCTCATATGGATCAACAGCATTTTTATCAGGGAAAGTAGATTTGAAAACTTCACTTATTTCATTCAAAATCTTATCCCTTTTTTCCTTCTGCAATCTGTAATCCAAAATAACGGGGAGGGAAAATAAAACAACAGAAAGAAAAAAAGTTATTGAGTGAGGTAAAGATTTATCAAGAAAAACCTCAATAGGAGATTCGCTCTTGACTTTTGAAATCTTAATTGGTGGATAATTACCAAATAAAGCAGCAAAAATAGAGGTAAAAGCCGGATCGTTGAAGTTAATCTCTGTAAAAATATCAGATGGGATTAATGGTTTAGCTTCAAATGGAAAAATTTCGTATTTTGGTCCGCATACATAAAAATTTAAATCATCTCTACCAACCTGAGACAGCATAAGATTAGCAAAGAATTTGATATCGTCTATATCTAAATACCTAAAAGCCCCTAATCTTACAAAATCTTTATCTTGATAAGCCAATGATATAAAACTGTTATCAATATCAACAAAAATACCATCTTTTATTTTTTTTGAGAATGAGAGCAAACAAACAGGCTTAAAAAGAATTTCGGAAAACCCCTTTGAAAACATATCATCACAATACAAAGAATCATATATTATAGCAAAAGATGTACCTTTCTTCTTTGGAACATAAGCGATATATTTTTCCGTTTCTTTCATATCTTCTTGCGAAAGTTCAATTTCAATTGTTGATTTTGCTTTCTTGCCTCCGAAAGGCAAATCAAAGAATTTAAAAGAAAAAAAATCGGAAAAAAAAGCCCTCTTATCCTCATCAGGAAAATCAAAAATTTCATCCTCTGAACTAAACCTTACTATATCTATCTCCCTTTTACCATGTCTTACATGAACTCCACAAAGACCATTTATATCAATGAAAAGCATTTAATAAAATAAAAATTTAGCAATAGAAAATGAAAAAATCAAATCGGCAATTTTATGAACCGAATTAAAATCATAAAGAAACCCTACAATGCTCTTCAGCGATGTTCCTTGCAACTTGCTTTGAAATATCAGAAACCTTTATAATATCACCAAGAGTGGAAATCTCTGACGGTAGAAGATTTTTATTTTTTTCAAAGTAAGAAATTGTTTTCTCAACAACAGAATATATATCCCAAAACCTAATTTTTCCTTCAACAAAGTATGAGAAAGCAACATCATCAGCGGAAACTAAAATGCAAGGGAAAGGTCCTCCAAGTTTTGCACACTTCCACCCCAAAAGTAAAGAAGGAAATCTCTCAAAATCCGGATCAAAAAACCTTAAAGTTTTATCCCAAATAGATGGTATTTCAAAAGGTAAATCGGGTATTTCAGGATAAAGCATAGCATACATTATGGGAATTCTCATATCCGGAAAATGTGAGCTGAAAATTGTAGTTCCATCTTTCAGTTCAATAGCAGAATGAACAATAGCTTCCGGATGAATTTTTACACTTACCTTCTCTGGTTCAAGAGAAAATAAATAACAAGCTTCAATTATCTCAAAAGCTTTATTCATAAGCGAAGCACTATCTACCGTTATTTTAGTTCCCATACTCCACACAGGATGTTTTATCACTTTCTCATAGGGAGCGTTTTCTATTTCAGATTTTGGAAGGTTCCACAGCGGTCCCCCAGACGCTGTCAGAAAAACTCTCTTTATACTTTCTCTTGGATATAGGTCTATTATTTTCCATAAAGATGAATGCTCACTATCCACCGGTAAAATTTTAGCTCCGTTTTTCTTTGCTAAATCAAAAATTAATGACCCTGCACATAAAATAGCCTCCTTTGAAGCTACTGCTACCTCTTTACCACCTGAAACTGCATAAAAAACAGGTTCAACGGAACTAAATCCAGGAATCCCTACAACAACTAAATCAACATCATCAAGCAAAACTAATTTTGATGGAGGTATATATTCAAATCTTAAATCAAAATTTCTTCGCTTCAACTCTCCTTCAAAATCATTCTTTCTCTCGTTGGATATCCAAACATATTTTGGTTTATATTTTAAAACTTGTTCTGCAAGAACTTTGAAATTCCTTTCCGCACATAGTCCAACAACTTCAAATCTATCTCGGAAATTATCTACAACTTCAATAGATTGCGTCCCCACTGAACCAGTTGAACCAAGTATAGCAACTCTTTTTTTCCTGCCTCTTATCATAAAGAAAATATAAGATTAAGAAAGAAATTTTTTATCAGGTAAAAGTCCAAATAAGAAGAAAAGAAAAAAAGGAAAATTAATAAAACAAACAACAAAAAGAATAAGAAGCTTTGTCGGCTTTGTAACATATTAAGGCGGCCCTGCAAAGCCATCAGGACCTAACCTTTTCTACATCCCCTCCCACTTCCCTTGCACCATCACAGGGCGCAAAGGAGAGAAGTCCCTCACAAACGACCTC
>Ga0079997_117622_pt1 | contig 15032 bp, 14 predicted proteins | sample PerSpoCPS_CMetaG_FD_69200 | JGI IMG/M metagenome (GOLD analysis project Ga0079997, IMG submission 69200) | Archaeal communities from Yellowstone National Park, Wyoming, USA - Perpetual Spouter C (PS_C) MetaG (SPADES assembly) (version 2) | ecosystem: Environmental > Aquatic > Thermal springs >... | reverse complement strand
CACTCTTCCTATACCTTATCCTCAAAGACCTCACTTCATGATAGCTCGCAGGATGAAACCACAGGTCATATACAACCCCTTCGCTATCGCAAACTACCATAACCAAAACGCCATAATACATTTCCTCAAATCTTACCTTCTCTTTGTAATGCTCACTATAAAGGTTTCTCTTTTTCTTGCCCCAAAAGGTTTTACCAGAAAACCGCTTTATCCTTTGTGTCCTTGCCCTGTTTAGGTTCGCTACCTCAAGAATAGTTCCATCCACTATAAGCTTTACCTTTTTTCCAAGCAACAGTTTAACAAACAGAATGCTAAGAATTCTTCTGTTTCTGTATTCTTTCAAAAGCCTATATACTTTTTGGGTTCTTGTTTTTCGGAAGAGATGATAGGACTTGATATTGGGGTCAATCAAAGATTTAGCCAGTGTGAAGACGGGAGTGTTTGTGATATAGGATAGGATAAACAAGGCACAGAGTTGGAGGTCAGAGACTTTTGGAGGTCTGCCTGCTTTTTTCTTTTCCTGATCAACTCCAAGGTAGAAAGTTAGGGACTGTAGGATCATTTGGTATAAACTATAGAGGTGATTTTTCATGTTATTACCTCCTTGGTGGGGTTTGGGGGTATTATAAGCCCCCTCCTTGCCAAGACTTTTTCCTAAGAGATCTACAGCTTCTTTGAATTTCTCACCCGACGTGTATATTTTTAATTTATGTAACCGGATAAAGCTTTGTTCCTGAGCCTCCAGCAAGAATCACGGTTTTAATTTGGGAGGTCAGGTCCTTACTCATTGAAATTTCCTTTATAAAATTTTCCTTGATTATATCAATTATATCAAACTATTAAGATTTTTCCAAAATATCTAAGGAATGTACCAACTCAACTTTTTTAAAATTCTCTTATTTATCTCTTGCCTTTCCTTATCGAAAAACCAGCCGTATTTATTAAAATATTTAATGGCACTTTTGATATGATAATAAAGAAGTTTTAAGCTTTTGTAAGAACCTTTACCATATTCATGATAAACATGAACATAGGGATAATAAATTGTTTTAGCAACCCTATGTATTCTACGAGATAAATCAGTATCTTCTAAATACATAAAAAACCTTTCATCAAAAAGCCCTACTTTTTTAAGGACTTCGGTCCTTATGAACATAAAACATCCAGATAGATAAGGAACTTCCATGACTTTATCATACCCAGTAAATCTAAGCTCATATGCTTCGTTTCTTTTTTCTACAATTTTTTTGAAAGGACCAAAATTTAAAAACCTTCTTCCAAACAAATCCAAAGGTGTAGGTAAAAGTTTGCATAAATACTGAATATTTCCATCAGGATACAAAACCTTTGGCATAACTAGTCCAACATCTTTATTGTTTTCCATAAAATCGTATAGTTCTTCTAAAACTCCTTTTTCAAAATACACATCTGGATTTAAAACAAGATGGTATGGAATATTTTTTTCAATAGATTTTTTAAGGGCAATATTGTGCGCTTTACCAAAGCCTAGATTAGAGTTATTAAATATATATACAATTCTTTTGTCTATTCTTTCTAACTCCCTTAAACTGTCGGTTGATGAATTGTCAACTAAATATAAAGTTATATTTAAATCTGTATTTAACACAGATTCAATTGCTTTTTTAATTTGTTCTTCTCTGTTATGATAAAGGACAATAGATACGTTAAGACTTCTTATAGATTTTATAACCATTAAAAACATTATAAACTAAAGAATACCTCGGGTGAGAAATTACCCCCATATTTGAGACTTCCTGAAAAAGCTATAGCCTATAGCGTAGCCATAAAGGTAAGCAAGTAAGGTAATCCCTTTCCTCCACCTGCTTACTCGGTTGAAAAGCTTTATCTGTGAATTTACACCCTCTACCACCTGCCTTATACCCTTTTGTTCCTTGCTTTAGCAAACCTCTACATACTCACAACCCCTGTATCCCCTATCTCCCATAAGCCCAAAACTATCCACTAAAAACCTAAGCCACCTACTCTTCCTATACCTTATCCTCAAAGACCTCACTTCATGATAGCTCGCAGGATGAAACTACAGGTCATATACAACCCCTTCGCTATCGCAAACTACCATAACCAAAACACAATAATACATCTCCTCAACCTCAAGAATAGTTCCATCTACTATAAGCTTTACCTTTTCTCCAAGCAACAGTTTAGCAAACAAAATGCCAAGAATTCTTCTGTTTCTGTATTCTTTCAAAAGCCTATACACTTTTTGGGTTCTTGTTTTTCGGAAGAGATGATAAAACTTGATATTTAGGTCAATCAAAGATTTAGCCAGTGTGAAGACGGGAGTGTTTGTGATATAGGATAGGATGAACAATGCGCAGAGTTGGAGGTCTGAGACTTTTGGAGGTCTGCATGCTTTTTTCTTTTCCTGATCGCTAGTACTTTGCCTATTTTAGCAGACAATAAAGATATAAAAGATCGGAGTAGTAGTAAAATTGCCGAGATCATATAGATTTCCATAGAACTACTCCTGTAACTTCTTAATAAGAATATAGTCTAATTTTTTCTCATAATCCTGATAGAATTTAAGAAATTCCATTCTAAGTTCATTTTTATACTTCAAATCAACATCGTTAAACAATTCTTTCATAATTTGAACGTATTCAGTTGGGCTTTTTGCTAAATATAATCCTTTATCAAATTCTATCCCTTCAAAAGCAATTTCTGTCCCAACTACTGGAGTGCCACAAGCCAAACTCTCAATAACCTTTACTTTAACACCAGCCCCTTCAAATAATGGCGCAACTAATATTTGAGATTCAGATATTATTTTATATGGGTTATTAACAAAACCATAAACCTCAATATTTTTATATTTCCTAATTTTTTTAATGAAATCTTCTGATAGCCCAGAGCCAATAATTCTGATCTTGAATTCTTGAATTTCTTCATTTAGTAAAGGATAAATTTTTTCTATAAAAAACATAAGACTTTCACGATTTTCTCGCCGGTGCCATGCTCCAAACATACAGATACTTTTTTTGTCATAATGATTTATCTCAACGTTATATATTTCCTCCGGTAAGGAAAAATGAATCACATTACTACTTTTTTTATATAATTTGTAAATAAGAACTTTATCTTTTTTTGAAAAAGTAAAGATTTCAGTATTTGGTAAAGAAAAAACAAGCTTTTCAGTTAAAAATGCAGTGTACTTAAATATTTTCCAAATAAACCCTTTTTTTCTACTAAATAACTGATAAATGACATCATGAGCTATGAGAATTTTTTTCTCATTTGGAATGAATAAACTGTATATAAAAACTTGGGAGTAATTTAATATAAAAAGATCATAATTTCTTTTATTTCTAAGTAGAAACAATATTAGCTTGAAATTTAATCTCTTAATAAACAAAGGATTTATGAAGAATGAAAGTATATAATTTATAAACCTGTGAACCATGGAATTATTTATTTTAACTTCTTCCATATTTTTGGGCTTTTTATCATATTCTGCACTGTCATTGTTAAAAGAGAAATATAAATGGGTTATACTAAGATCTTGATTAATTCCCAAGCTCTCTAAAAACATTCTTGTAAAATTTTGACCCGCAGTCTTTTTACTGGGCGGAAATGCAGATATAATTAAAATTCTATGTTTCATGTTTTACAAAATATCCTCCAACATAATTGATTGGGAACTTTATAGCCAAATGTATAACCCTTGGAATTATATGTAAGTATATCTTGAATTTCTCAATCATATTACTACTATATTTTTTAGAAATTTCTAAGTATTCACGAAAATAATAAAATAAGAGTTTCGAACTTACACCATTGTAATCATAATAGCAAATTATTTTATCTGAATATACATCTCCAGATTCATTTATGCAATATCTTACTAAATCATAATCAGCCATAATTCTGTATTTAAAATTAAATTTCTTCTTTTTTAAACAAACTAAAGGTGTAAAGATAGACTGATTTATTATTCTCTTCAAAATATCAAGATGCCAATTTTCCTGTTTTTGAATTATATTTAATGGCATTAATATGGCGTCGCTGTAAATAAGAACATTTTTTCTGAGATCTTTAGAAAAAATCTCCTCTATTAAATTTTCGTCATAAAACCTGTCTCCTGCATTCACGAAATTTATCCATCGACCTGTAGCTAAATCTATTTCCTTATTCATGGCATCATATATTCCTTTATCCGGCTCGCTGACCCAGTAATCTATATAATCCTCATAATACTTTTTTATTATATTAAGTATCACATCCGTTGATCCTCCATCTATTATAATATATTCCACATTCGGAATCGTCTGTGTTTTTTATAACAGGTAAATATTTAACTTCTATATTTTGAAAATATCTTATTGCTCTATATACATTTTCATCTAATTGTTTGACTGAAGTAATAAAGTAAATATCAAAAAATTTAACTTAAATATTTTATTGGATAATAAATACTTATCTTCCCACCATTTATTGGTGGATATAGATTTTTGAGGAGCTAAAAATAAAAGCTTAGGCTTTATTACTTATAGACTTCTCTTGTTTGCAATACATTACTTCTATTAAAGCGATAGGGAGCCAAATAACATAAAGTAATGTATACTCCGAACCTATTAAAAGTTGAATAAACATGCATAAAGTTAAAAATTCTAATATAATTTTCTTTGAAGTTTTTATATCAAGTCTTTTTATATACATTAAACTATTCCTAAAAATCATTAACCAAAATATTACTCCAACCCATCCACTAAACACTATAACTTGTGGTATTCCAGCTTTTGCTCCTAAGTGTTCTCCTGTAGATATCATATCTGAAATTTCTGCATAAGAAAGTAAAATACCAAATAAATCTGTAAATAGTGCATTTGCAATTTCGTAGCTTTGATCTAAAATTTTTGGATAATAAAATAAATAACTTCCATAGCCTAATCCTAAAGGATAATTGACTAAAACCAAGATCGTAGAAATTAAAGTAGAAAATCTCGTTGAAAAAGACACGCCCTTGTTTATATCTATGTAAAGCGAAGGAAAAGCAAGCTTTAGAAAAAGATAAGATACTATTGATAATATCAATAAAAGAAAAACAACATATTTTATTTTCTTGATTTTTTGTGAAAATAAAATAATGGATGCTAAAAGAATAGTAATAAAACCTCCTTTAGAGTTTATTAGAATAAAAATTGTTCCAGATACAATTAATATAATAATTTTCAAGAAAGCATTTTCAGCCAAAAACAAACTTAGTAAACTAAATATAAGATATAATAAAACAGCGTGCGATGGCTCAGCTGTAAATAATCTAAGTCTTTCATAATTTTTTGGTGTAGCGTGAAGTATACTTAATTTTTCCGGATCCAGATATTCGACGAACCCAACAAGCGTTAAAAATATAAAAGATAGAAAAACAAAATTTTTTAGTAGTTTAGGACTTAAATTATAGCAAACTAATACCAATAAGAAGTATACTATAAAATGAAGCAAGGAAAGAGATATAAAGGCTTCAAAATGTTTTATAAGTAGATTTTTGTCATATTCATAAAGCTCTCCTTTTGTTAAGATTAAATAATAAAGGAGAACTAATGAACTAACAAATGAAACGATCATATATAGCACAAAAAGTTTTAAATTTTTAGTTAGCAGTAATTTAAAATTTTTAACAACTAAAATAAACACAAAAATTAAAGGAGCAAAAAATATCATTAAGCTATGAGTTACAGTTCGTTTGTAAATAGGCAGATCAGTGAATAGCATTCCTACATTTAACAGGAAAAATATAAATAGGTATAAAAGTTGATTTTTAATTTTATTTTCTAAAACCATCTATAAGCCCTCTTATTTGAGCATTTATTATATATTTAGCCTCATTTATATAGAAAAATAAAAAACGGACAGGTCTAGTCATTATTAAGAAAAATATAGCGGACGCTTTTTTTACATAGGGTAGTCTTGATATTATAAATCTAACCCTATTACGCATTATCCAATACGCTGAGAACTCGCTTACTTCCTTCTTCCCTGAGCTCGCACTAACTTTATGCCATACTTCCGAATTAACTACATGATACAATTTGTATCCAGACTTCCACACCTTATAAGAATAATCTAAATCTTCTACATACATAAAATAAGACTCATCAAGTAAACCTATTTTCTCTAAAATGAATTTTGGAATTAGAACATAGCAAAAAGTAATAAAATTTACTTCTTTTATATCCTGACTATTTTTTACTTCAGTTTTTAATTTACCCATATTTAAATGAACTGTTCTTCCCATCCACTCATTAAATTTTCCTCCGTCATACCATATTTTTTCAGGAGCAGAATAATAATAGATTCTTCCACCATATATTGCTTGCTCTCCAAATTCCAATTGTGCATTAACTAAAATTGAAATAGTATCCCTTTTTATCACCGTATCGTTATTTAAAAGAATAACACTATGAAAGTCATCTTTTGTCAATGCATATCTTATTCCTATATTATTCCCACCCGCAAAACCCAAATTATTACCACTTTGAATGAAAACTATTGGGTACTTTGTTGTTACACCTTGTGGGATATCACTTTTTAATTTTTCTTCTAAATCAAAATTTTTACCATTTTCAACTTCTTCCCTTGTGTAGGAAACATAAGGTATTGGTTTTGAAACTGGAGGAAAGGACAAACTTCTTAAAGGGTTACTTGGATTAACCCAAACATCAAGCTTTCCTTCAGCCCAAGCTTTTAAATACTCCATAGAATTATTTGATGAATTATTGTCTACTACAACAACCTGATAGTTAGGATAATCATTTCTTAAAACACTTTCCAAGCACTCTATCGTATCAGCCCAGTTATTGTAGTTTAAAAGTATTATATAAACTTTTGGATAAGTCATTTTTTTATTCATATTTTAGCCTTAAAATATAAATAAAATCCATTTTTTAACTTTCCCACATACCCCAAAGCAAAAGGTAAAAGTATAGCATTCCTGATTAACTTAAGCATCATAAGTATGTAAGCTTTTCCTTTACTTGGACTAACTTTCGCAAGCTCCTCTACCGCATAAACTCTTGCCTTTCTCTCATTCCAAAGCACCATTCCCTTTAGCTTTATTTTAAGCTTGTCTATGTTTCCAAAAAGCTTTTTCTCAAGATAGGGGAAAAGTTTTATGAAGGAAGAGTCTAATTTATAAACTTCAATATCTTTAAACCCAGAAAAATTCAAAGCTTTTTCAAGGGAATACTTTGAAAACCTTAAAAAGTGGTGAGGAGGATGGTCTCCATGAAAATATTTCCAACCTATTTCTACAAATAAACGCTCTCTATTTGGCACGCTTTCCACTATGTATCCTCCGTCTTTCAAAAGTCCTTTAACCATCTCTAAAAACTCCCTTGGTTTATCCTGATGTTCTAAAACTTCAAAAAAGGTGATTACATCAAACTTTAAGTTTTTCTCCTTAGCGTATTCATAGAACTCTTCCAAGCTTCTGGCAAAAACGGTGTCAATACCAAGGTTTCTTTTTACATTCTCTACGAAGCAGTTTGGGCACTCATAGCGTTTATACTCTTGGTTGTTGTATGGAGAAACATAAGCTTCTTTGAAAGAGCTTGCTTCTACCTCAACTTTGCAAATCGGACAATTGAGGGAAGGTCGCATAATACATCCTCCTAATTAAGTATTATAAACTAAACATCCATCGTCCGCAACCTGCAAAAAAGAAGAGAAAAGAAGTTTTCAAAAAGCCTTCTTCTTGTCTAAGTAGCTAATAGATTTTTCAAGAGCGCAAAAAGTCTTGTTTCAATGATAACCTGATAGTTTGGGTAATCATTTCTTAAAACACTCTCCAAGCATTCTATTGTATTTACCCAGTTGCTATACTTAAACAATATTATGCATACTTTTAGATAGGTTATTTTTGTATTCCTCTATAATTTTTTTGGCAATTTCATTATATTCTATTAAAATCTTTTCTCGCGGATTTTCTGAATTAAATTTTTTCATTATGTTATATTTTAAATAATAGCTTGTATGATAAGCTACCATAAGAATTGTTAATGAAAATCCATAAAGACCATCTTTATATCCTTTTCCTTTTATAAATCTAATAAGTATTTCTATTAAGAGTTTTAATAAAAATTTTCCCAAGCTTGGTGCTGGCTTTATACCATTAAACATATTTTTTGCTTCTATTGTTGTATACCTATTAAGTTTATCTAAAAAATGTTCTACATCGACGTAAGCAAAATGAATAAAACCCGCTTCTGGATCATCGATATAATATATTCTTGCATTTTTATTTATTCTGAAAATATCATGTATTGCTTCTGAGAAGGAAACAAAATTTTTCTTAAAAAACCTCGGATGATAATCCTGTAAAGCCCCCCAACCAGTTCCTTGCATTAGTCTACCAAAAAAATAGTTATTACGAGGTATAAATACAACATCTGCTAAATTTTTTTCATTATTTCAATTAATTTATTCTTTAGCTTTAACGGTACAAGCTCGTCAGCATCTACTATAAGTACCCATTCATGTGTAGCCTTTTCTAAAGCAAATTGTCTAGCAGGTTCAACATACCCCACTCTTTCAAAAAAATATATTTTATCTGTATACTCTTTTGCAATTTCTACAGTTTTATCATCGCTATACATATCTACAATAATAACTTCATCTGCCCATTTTAAGGTTTCTAAGCAATTACGAATATTCTTTTCCTCGTTAAAAGTGTGAATTATAACTGAAATTCCCATTTGGTTTTCCTCATTAGTCCTTTACTAGTCATGTTTAACAAATTTAATGTTGTCCGATAAAACTTAACTAACTTATAAGGAGCTTTTAAAAATCTCCTAATTAATTTTGGTCGCTCGTAGCGTTTATACTCTTGACTGTTGTATGGAGAAACATAAGTTTCTTTGAAACTCCTTTCCTCAACCTCTGTGTAACATAACATAAGGGACATTTAACCTTATCCATTGCTTCTTATTTTAATCTGCTTTTAGCTTTCGTGTCAAGATACCGTGGAGGCTTTTCTAAAAATACAAACTAAGGAAAAGCTTCTGGAAAGTGATATAATTTTCCTTGTGCAAAGCTTTCAGAGCTTGCTGGGTATCTGTTTTGGGGCTAATGGAAGGAACTCTGAAGGCGGGAAGGATTTTAAATCCTTGCCACATAAGAGATTTTTAGAACAGTCTTGATTGGAGGCATAAAAATATGAAAGGGATTTTGCTTGCTGGAGGCTCAGGGACAAGGCTTTATCCAGTGACCCTTACGGTCAACAAGCACTCCTTGCCTATCTATAACAAACCAATGGTCTATTATTCCCTATCCTTACTTATGCTTGCAAAAATAAGAGATGTAGTAATTGTGGTAAATCCTCAGGATGAAGAAGCGTTTAAAAAGCTCTTGGGAGATGGAAGCGAGCTTGGCATGAACATAAGCTATGTAAAACAAGAAAAACCCTTGGGACTTTCTCATGCGGTGAAAACAGCTTGCGAAACTTTAGAAAGGGATTGTTCAGTAATGGTTGTTTTAGGAGACAACATTCTCTACGGACATGGCCTTCCAAAACTTTTAGAAGAAGCTAAAAACCAAGTAACAGAAATAGGCGGTGCATATGTGTTTGCCTATCATGTGCCAGACCCGGAAAGGTTTGGCATTGTTGAGTTTGACGAAGAGGGCAAAGTGATAAGCATAGAAGAAAAGCCCAAGCACCCTAAGTCTAACTATGCGGTAATAGGGGTGTATATGTTCGACTCAACGGTTTCAGAAAAGGTCTTAAGGGTAAAGCCCTCTCCTCGGGGAGAGTATGAGATTACTTCTTTGCTTGAAGAATACTTGAAAGAAGGAAACCTTAAGGTTAAGCTTTTGGGAAGAGGCTATGCTTGGTTTGATGCGGGAACTCACGATAGCTTTTTGGAGGCGGGGGAATTTGTGGCTACCGTAGAAAAAAGGACAGGCTTGATGATAGGATGTGTGGAAGAGATTGCCTACAGGAACGGCTGGATAGACAGGGAGAGGCTTTTACACTTTGCCAAAAGGTACTCAAAAACAGATTATGGAAAGTATTTGAAGAGTTTGGCGGAGGAGTCGGTCCATGCCCTTTGAATTTATAAGACTTGAGATTTTGGAGGCAATGCTCGTTAAGCTTAAGGTTTTTGAGGTAAATTGAATGGGAGAAGTTATAAAAACTGATTTCTTAATTATTGGAGCTGGCATCGTTGGACTTGCTGTAGCTAAGGCATTAAGAGAGGTTTATCCAGAAAAGGAGATATGTATTATAGAGAAAGAGAGCAGTCTTGGAGCTCATGCCAGTGGAAGAAATAGTGGAGTATTACACGCAGGATTTTATTATACGCCTGATTCATTAAAGGCAAAATTTACGAGGCAAGGAAATCAAGAGCTTAAAGAATTTTGTGAAGAGAAAGGTCTAAGACTTAATAAGTGTGGCAAAATAGTAGTAGCACAAAATGAAAGTGAGCTTGAAGTTCTTTTTGAACTTAAAAGAAGAGGAGACATAAACGGAGTAGAACTTTATATAATAACAGAAAAAGAGCTTAAAGATTTAGAGCCTAACGCTAAAACCTATAATTATGCTCTCTATAGTCCTAACACAGCTACGGTTGATCCTTTAGAAGTATTAAAAGCTTTAGAAAGCGAATTAAGAGAAAAAGGAGTAAGATTTTTCTTTAATTGTCCTTATGGGAAAAAGGTAAACGATGACCTTGGAGTTATAGCAGGCGGTAAAATCTTTAAAGCTGAAGAAATTATAAATTGTGCGGGTTTGTATGCAGATAAAATTGCCAAAGACTTTGGTTTCTCAAAAGATTATGAATTAGTTCCTTTCAAAGGAGTTTATTTAGAATATAAAGGAAATGATCAATTTATAAAAAGAAACATCTATCCTGTGCCTGATATTCGTTTTCCATTTTTAGGAGTGCATTTTACCGTCCGGGTAGATGGGAAAATAAAAATAGGACCAACCGCTATGCCAGCTTTTTGGAGAGAAAATTACGAAGGATTTAATAGCTTTAACTTTAAAGAGTTGTTAGAAACTATAAAGTGGGATGCTTTAATGTTTATCAAAAAACCTGAGTTTAGAAGGCTTGCAATAGAAGAGATGAAAAAGTATAGTAAAAGCTACTTAATTAAACAGGCTAAAATGCTTGTGTATAATATTCCCTCAGCTGACCTATTTAAATGGAGTAAACCGGGTATAAGAGCACAACTCATTGATAAAAGAAGCTTAACCTTAATACAAGACTTCGTGGTGGAAGGAGATGAATACAGTGTTCATATTCTAAATGCTGTCTCTCCGGCTTTTACGGCAAGCTTTCCTTTTGCAAGATATGTCGTTGAAAAATATATTGCTAAAAATTTTTACAAAAAGGAGGTTAAAGATGGGGAAGTTTAGAAAGATTGAAACACCTTTAAAAGGTGTCTACATACTTGAACCTACTGTATTTGAAGATCATAGAGGATTTTTTATGGAGAGCTATAATAAAAGAGATTTTGAGGAACTTGGTTTATATTTTAATTTTGTTCAAGATAATCATTCTCTTAGTGTTCATGCTGGAGTTTTAAGAGGGCTTCATTTTCAATTAAATCCTAAAGCTCAAACAAAGGTAGTAAGATGTCTTAAGGGTGCTATTTATGATGTAGTGGTTGATTTAAGAAAGGGAAGCCCAACCTATTTAAAATGGATTGGTGTAATACTTAGTGAATATAACAAAAGGCAGATCGTAGTTCCAAAGGGTTTTGCTCATGGAGTTTTAACCCTCGTGCCTAATACAGAAATTTTTTATAAAGTGGATGAGTATTACTCTCCTGAGCATGATATGTCAATACGTTGGGATGACCCTGATATAGGTATAGATTGGCCAGTTAATAATCCTATACTTTCAGAAAAAGACAAAAATGCTCCTTACTTAAGAGAAGTTGAAGATAAAATAAACTTTTATTACACGGAGGAAGAAAGATGAAGACGGTTCTTATTACTGGGGCTGGTGGATATATTGGATGTAGGCTTGTTGATTATTTGCAAAATAAGGGTTATAAAATAAAAGCCTTAGATAGATTTTTCTTTGGAAAAGAAAGGCTTCAAAGTATATTAAAAAATTCTCAAGTAGAAGTTATTGAGGAAGATATAAGATTTTTTGATCCAGAAATACTTAAAGATGTGGATGTTGTAATAGATCTTGCTGCTTTATCAAATGATCCTGCCGGCGAACTTGATCCGGTAAAGACTTGGTCTATAAATTATTTAGGACGCTTTAGAGTAGCCACTCTTGCGAAACCTATGGGAGTAAAGAGATATGTTTTCCCTTCATCTTGTAGCGTTTACGGTTTCCAAGAAGGTGTTGTTTCTGAGAACTCGCCAGTGAATCCACTAACCACTTACGCTAAAGCAAACTACAAAGCCGAAGTTGATATTAAGAGATTAGCTGACAAAAACTACTGTGTGGTTATTTTAAGATTTGCTACTGTTTACGGCTACTCTCCAAGAATGAGATTTGATTTGGCTATAAACGGTATGGTTAGGGGCTTTTTTAAAAATGGAAAAATTCCCATATTAAGGGATGGAACGCAGTATAGACCTTTTGTGCATGTAATGGATGTTTGTAAAGCTATCCATCTTGCTATGGAAGCGGATGATGAAAAGGTAAATGGGGAAGTTTTCAATGTGGGTTCAAATGAACAAAACGTTCAAATATTTGAACTGGCACAAAGGGTTGCTAATGCAATAGGTGTTGAGTTTAACTACGAATGGTATGGACTCCCAGACCACAGGAGCTATAGAGTAAATTTTAGCAAGATTAAGGAGGTTTTAAACTTTCATCCAGACTATACCATTGAAGATGGAGCAAGAGAAGTTTATGAAGCTTTAAAGAGTGGAAAATTGGACCCAGATGACCCTGCAACAATCACAGTGGAATGGTATAAAAGGTTAATTTCTGAAGGAGTTATGGTATGAAAAGACTTAAGTTTCTCATAACTGGTACCAAGGGACAGTTGGCAAAGGAGTTTGTAAAGGAGCTAACTAATAGAGGGCTTGAATTTACAGCTTTAACGAAGGAAGAGCTTGATATTTCAGATACTAACAAAGTCTTTAAAGTGATAAAAGAGGTAAAACCAGACATAGTTATCAACTGTGCTGCTTACAATTTGGTAGATAAGGCAGAATCTTCTCCCACAGAAGCTATAGCGGTAAATACTTTAGGAGTAGCTAATTTAGCTTTTGCATGTGTGGACATTAAGGCAATTTTAGTTCATTACTCAACGGATTATGTGTTTGATGGAACAAAGGTAGGGTTTTATACAGAGGAAGATCGGCCTAACCCCCTAAATGAATATGGAAAGAGTAAACTTTTTGGAGAATTCTTTATACAGAAAGTGCTTGAAAATTATCTAATCTTTCGGGTAAGCTGGGTGTATGGAGAAGGAAGGCAAAACTTTATCTATAAACTTCTCCAGTGGGCAAAGGAGAGAGAGGTTCTTCAGATTGCTTTCAACGAGGTTTCCGTTCCCACCTACACAGGATTTATAGTGGAAAAAACACTAAAGGCTCTGGAAAAAGGCTTAACTGGTCTTTACCATCTTGTGCCAAGAGGTTACGCCTCAAGGTATGAATGGGCAAAACTAACCTTGAAGCTTTTTAGAATAGAAAAAGTTTTAATACCAGTAGAAAAAGAAATCTTTAATCTTCCTGCCAAGAGACCAGATTTTTCAGCCATGAGTTGTGAGAAAATAGAGAAAGCGCTTGGAGAAGAATTTGAAGAATGGGATGAAATATACAGCAAGGTTTATAGCAATTATGTATCAATAAGCTAATGCCAAAATTAAACTAGATCTAAAACTGCTTGTCCATTTTGAATTTTCCTTTCTCAAAGATGAAAAGTATTTACCCATCTCTACATGTTTTGTTGTTTCATTAAATATTGTGTAGTATATGAAGGATTTGAACTTGCCATTGCTTTTTATTTCAATCTACTTCACGCTCCACACCACAGCTTCTTAAATGAGGAATTATGAACATAACTTTTTTATTCATATTTTAGCCTTAAAATATAAATAAAATCCATTTCCTTTCAACTTTCCCGCATATCCCAAAGCAAAGGGCAAAAGCATGGCATTCCTGATTAGTTTAAGCATCATAAGTATGTAAGCTTTTCCTTTACTTGGGCTAACTTTCGCAAGCTCTTCTACCGCATAAGCTCTTGCCTTTCTTTCATTCCCAAGCACCATACCCTTTAGCTTTATTTTAAGCTTGTCTATGTTTCCAAAAAACTTTTTTTCAAGGTATGGAAAAAATTCTATGAAAGGGAAATCTAATTTATAAACTTCAATGTCTTTAAACCCAGCAAGGTTCAAAGCTTTTTCAAGGAAGGACTTTGAGAAACGCAAAAAGTGATGCGGTGGATAATCTAAATGATAGTATCCCGAAGTAATTTTTACAAACACGCTCTCCCTATTTGGCACGCTTCCAGCTATGTATCCTCCTTCCTTCAAAAGCCCTTTTACCATTTCCAGAAACTCCCTTGGTTTGTCCTGATGTTCCAAAACCTCAAAAAAGGTGATTACATCAAACTTTAAGTTTTTCTCCTTAGCATATTCATAGAACTCTTCCAAGCTCATGGCAAAAACGGTGTCAATACCAAGGTTCCTTTTTACATTCTCTACAGATTTTTTGTCAAAGTCTACCCCCCATATTTCAAAGCCTTGTTCTTTAGCGTATCTTAAAAACCTTCCGTCTCCACAGCCTACATCTAAAAGCTTACCTCTTACATTGGAAGGAAAGTGTTTAAAAAATGCTTTGTGGTTATCGTTAAGCCTGGTCCCTACACCCTCGTGAAACGCAACATAATCTTCAAAAACTTCACTTTCATAAAACTCTGGAATAATCTTCAACGGTTCCCACCAATGAACATCGCAGTTTGGACACTCATAGCGTTTATACTCTTGGTTGTTGTAAGGAGAAACATAAGTTTCTTTGAAATCCCTTTCTTCAACCTCTGTGTAGCATATGGGACATTTAACCTTATCCATTGCTTTTT
>Ga0079997_130614_pt1 | contig 15086 bp, 15 predicted proteins | sample PerSpoCPS_CMetaG_FD_69200 | JGI IMG/M metagenome (GOLD analysis project Ga0079997, IMG submission 69200) | Archaeal communities from Yellowstone National Park, Wyoming, USA - Perpetual Spouter C (PS_C) MetaG (SPADES assembly) (version 2) | ecosystem: Environmental > Aquatic > Thermal springs >... | reverse complement strand
CTCGGACCTGCTGCTTACGAAGAGTTGGTCGTCAAGCCGGACCGAGATTTAGTCGCGTTGATGCACTCTCACGGCGCTTTAGCCTACTTCCACAATCACGGACCGATCATGCGTTACTTGCCGATGGTTTTGCGAATAGGTGTTGATGCCCTTGATCCCCTTGAAGCGCCGCCTTGGGGTGATTGCGATATCGCCGAAGCGAAAAGGTTGCTAAAGGGCAAAGTTTGTCTGGTCGGTAACTTGGACGACATGGAAGTGCTTGACAAGTTGCCGACCGAAGAGGTCGTTCAGCGCGGGCTTGAATTGGTTGAGAAGGCTGGTCCTGACGGCTTCGTCCTGAGCGGGACTGCTTCGGGTATCTACGGCGAACATGCTGCCAGAAACTTTATCGCCCTTGCCGAAGCGCTGCGATGATTGGCTGCAAACAAGGCTCGCGTGGCATAATTTTGGCGGTGACTAAAATGGCTCTCACCCGTGAGGACATCCAAGCGCTTTTGAGAATGCTTGATGAAGACCCGCAACTTTTGCAGGAGTTGAGGCGGCGAATCTTGCCAGACCACTTCGTCTTTGAAGTCAGGTTTCCGACGGAGTGGATGGCTCAATTTGATCGCCGACTCGCTAATCTTGAACGAGATGTCGGTGGGTTAAAAAGCGATGTTGGTGAATTAAAGAGTGATGTCGGTGGGCTGAAAAGTGATGTCGGCGTTTTGAAGAGCGATGTCGGCGAACTGAAGGGCGATGTTGGCGTGCTAAAGGGCGATGTCAGTGGGCTAAAGAGCGATGTTGGCGTGCTGAAGAGCGATGTTGATGGACTTAAGCGTGATGTCAACGATCTGAAGAACGATGTCGGTAGGCTAAAAGGCATGAGCAAGGAAATCTCTTTCCGCCAAAAGGCTGGAGCATACTTGGGTGTGCTTTTGAGGGGTGGAAGGGATGCTTCGGAGTTGGTCAACAAGATTTTGGACGAGGCAGAGGCAGAAGGCTTGATTACACCGCAAGAAGCCGATTATGTGAGGGCAGCAGATTTGCTCTGGGTCGGGACAGTGAAGCGAGGTAAGTTCGCAGGTCAGAAACTCATCATCGTGGCGGAAATCTCTTGGGTCGCTGATGAGGAAGATGTTGAGCGGGCAATAGAAAGGGCTCAAATTTTGCGCAAGGCTAAAGCGTGGGCAGTGCCCTTTGTGGTCGGCGAGGAGTGGGTCAGTCAAGAGGTGAAAGAAAAAGCCTTGCAACGATTCGTCTTCTGCGCCGAAAATGGGCGAATTGAGCCTGAGCGTTCTGATTGGGGCAATGTTGAGCGGGTGCTTGAGGTTTGGCACCCGTGAAAAACACTACTCAACTTCTGCCTTCTCAACTTTCTCGGTCGGCGGCACAGGAATCAGGAAGATAGCCTGTTCAGGACAAACTGGACCGCATTTCCCACACCAGTCGCATCGGTCTTGAATCACCTTCGCAAAACCCGAATGCATGTAAAGTGCTTGCGTTGGGCAAATGGGAATGCAGGCTTCGCAGCCGTTGCACCAATCAAGGATGACAAGTTTGCGTGGCATTTGGGTTAGGTGCTGCAATAAATCGCCGCTCAACTCTTCCTTGTCGGCAAGCGCACAATTTGCTTCTATCTCTTCGTGAGTTGTCATCCCGACACAAACGCAGTCAACCAGCGGGTGTCGGAACACGAACTCAAGGGCTTCCTTCCACCTATCACGGCTCAGCATCCCGCCTGCCAGAGGCTTAATGGCGCAGACAGTTTTCCCCGCTTCTTTCAGCCTGCTCATCGCTTGTTCCATTTCGTCTCTGCCTCCGTCCAAGAGCCCAGCCCCTTCAATGTTGAAGACAACTTGCACGAAATCCGCTTCTGGAAGTTCCGCCGCAAGTTGGGCAACTTCAATAGAGAGCGTTGACAACCCGATTGCCTTGACGAGCCCCATCTCCTTTGCCTCTTTGAGGTAATCCCAAGCCCCCTGCCTCATGGCAAAGTCTTCCCTTGACCTGACATCGTAGAGCAGGAAAATGTCAGCCTCCTCTCGCTCCAACTCAACCAAACTTTCGGCGACATCCCGCTCCATCTCCTCGTAAGTTCGTGCTGGCGATTTGTCAATGACTATGACCTCTGGGTTGTTCCTGAAGGCGTTGGCTAACAAATCACGGGAGCGGAAGGGTCGGGCTGTGTCAAAGGTGTTGATGCCTTTTTCAAGGGCGAAAATCAGCAACTCCGCCGCTTGAATTGGATTGAGTTGAGCCATTAAAGAACCCATTTGCAGCGTCCCAAAACACAATCTTGACACTTTCACGCCTGTGCTCCCGACAGGCACATATCGCATGGCTCATCCCCATCCCTTCCCTAATTGACTGGCGCTGCCAAAATTTTGCCATAACAAGCAGCCTTCTCTCACAAAGCGGTGAGAGGTGAGTTCGGTATGGACTGGAGCGGGTTGGTCCAAGCAGTAGTTTGGCTGCTGTTGATTCTCGACCCGTTGGGCAACCTGCCACTTTTCATGGCAGCCACTCACGACAAAACGAGTGCCGAGAGGCGAAAAACTTTCACTCTGGCGACTTTCGTCGCCTTCCTGCTTTTGGTCTTGTTCATGCTCGGTGGCATCACGGTTCTGAACTTGTTCCGAGTGACTCTGGCTGACTTGCAAATTGCTGGTGGGCTTTTGCTTCTCATCATCGCTGTCCGCATCGTTCTGTTCGGGCACTGGGGCGCAGATGAGGAGGAACAGACTTCCGTCGTGCCACTGGCTTGCCCTTTGCTTACAGGACCAGGCGCTATCACGGCAACTTTGGTGTTGCAGGCAACTTACGGGCTCGCCTTGACCACTGTAGCAGTCGTCGTGAGTTTCCTCGTCACTTGGGCGATACTCATGTTCGGCGAAAAACTCTTCCAAATCTTGGGCAAAACAGGTTCTGCGGTTCTGGCTCAAGTCATGGCTCTCTTGCTCGCCACCATCGCTGTCCAGTTCATCAGGTCAGGGATTTCAAGCGTTTGGCAATCGTTGTGAGATGCAAGGGCTCAGCGTCAAGTGACAACGGTCATGGAAGGGGTTGAAAGGATGTGGCATAATGCACCCAGACCTGACAAGGTGGGATACCTATGAAGCGGAAAAGGCATGGACAAGCGATAGTTGAGTTTACATTGGTAGCAACCGTTTTGATCTTGCTGATGCTTGGCATTTTCATGTTCGGGCAACTTTTGGGTTGGCTGCACACTTTGAACAACGCTGTCAGGGACGCCGCAAGGTTCGGCGCTGTCTGCTACGATCCCGATAACGACAACGATTTGAACGAACACATAGTCTCCATCGTCCAACAGCGGACAGCGAACCTCCCGAACGCATCAAGTGTGGTCGTAGTAATCACTTCCTATGCGCCCGATGGAACACCCTTTGCGAACTCTCAAAAAAGACAACGGGGCGGGATGCTCAAGGTTGAAGCGACCTACGATGCCCCTGTCGTGCCTATACCCGGCATATTGCAAAGCCCACGCCGACTTAGGTCGGTCAGCGTATTCAGGGTTGAATGTGACCGCAATTGAGTTGGTCATGAGTTGAGCGTTGCAGTTGAGGGTTGGGTGTTTGAACCCACAGACCTCAACTCTTGAGAGGCGCAAACACCGTAAGTGCGTTGGGTGCTATTTGAATTTCTGCGGGAGTAGTCCCCACTGGGTCGCCATCGGCGAAAAGCGGTAATTGCTGCTCCCCTTCCAAGCGCACCTTCTTAGTTGCGTGCAAACTGACCTCAGGCTCTAAAATGTGCTTGCCCGTGAAGACAGTCGGAAGCAGCAAGAGAATTCGGAGTTTTGAAGTTTGGCGGATTATGCAAACATGGAGCAAACCGTCGTCTATTTGGGCAGTCGGTGCAATCCACAAACCGCCCCCGTAGGAAGGGCAGTTGGCTGTTGCCACCAACAGCACTCTGCCTTGGAACTCAAAATCATCACCTTGAACCCGAACTTGTTGGAACCGAAACTTAGCCAGCAAAACCAAAGCGGCTCCCAAGTATCCAACCCAACCGCCGGGAATGCTCCGATGTCGGTAGGCAAATTCGGCGACATCGCTGTCAAACCCGCAAGTGACTATGCCGCAATAAAAATGCGGCTCAGGCAAATTAGTAGCGGAGATTAAGCCCAAGTCAATCTGCCTTAGGTTGCCCTCAGCAATGACATCTGCTGCCAATTCAGGTGGATGAGGCAAACCCAAAGTTCTCGCCAAATCGTTTCCCCGCCCACAGGGAACGATGCCCAAGGGCACTTTCGTGTTTGCCAGCACTTGGACTGCCTGATGGATTGAACCATCACCGCCGGCAATTATGACCGCATCAACGCCCCGTTCAACGGCTTCCTTCGTCAATTGCTTAATGTGCTCGCCGCTCTCACTGACCTGCAAATCACATTGCCAACCTCGCTCCATCAGCCGCTTTTGAGCCCTTTGTGCCAGCAAAACAGCCTTCCCCCGTTTGGCTTTCGGGTTGACAATTAACACGCTCCTCATCCATCTCCCACGCTCCTCACTGCTTTGAGACCCCACTGAAAGAGACAAACTGCGCCCCAACGCTACGAACCCGAAAGATGAGGAGATGACGCCGAATAAAAAGGATGCAAGGTTTGTTGAGTTTGTCAACCCCTTCAGGGCACGAACCACCCATTACGCATCACGCTCTGCGCATTAAAATTTGTCGCCAGCAAATCAAACTGCAACCGAAGTTCGCAAAATCCAGAAAGCGAGAGGTGTCCGCTGCTATGGGCATGACGATGACCGAAAAAATACTGGCTGCACATGCTGGGCTGAGCGAAGTTAAGCCCGGCGAACTGATAACTTGCAAGGTTGACCTCTGTATGGCGAATGATGTGACGGCTCCGCTCGCCATCAAAGAGTTCCGAAAAATCGGCATCAGCAAAGTTTTTGACCCTGAGAAGATAGTGCTTGTGCCAAGCCACTATGCTCCGAACAAGGACATTCAAGCAGCCGAACAGGTCAAAATCATGCGGGAATTCGCCCGCGAGATGGGAATCAAGCATTACTACGAAGTCGGTCGCGGCGGCATTGAACATGCCCTCGTCCCTGAAGAGGGTTTGGCTTATCCGGGCATGGTCTATGTCGGAGCGGATTCCCACACTTGCACTATCGGCGCGCTCGGTTGCTTTTCAACGGGCATAGGTTCAACCGATTTGGCAGCGGTCTGGGCTACGGGAGAGATTTGGCTCAGAGTCCCCGAGACGATGAAGTTCGTCTATACTGGCAAGTTGCCCAAGTGGGTCACAGGCAAAGACCTCATCCTCGCCACCATCGGCAAAATTTCCGTCTCAGGTGCCCTTTACAGGGCGATGGAGTTCACAGGTCCCGTCATCCACGAGTTGCCGATGAGCGACAGGTTCACTATGACGAACATGGTCATAGAGGCTGGGGGCAAAAATGGCGTCATGCCCGTTGACGAGGTGACTTTGAATTTTCTTCGCCGACAAGCCCCACACACTGAAGACAGGTGGCTCATCGTTGAAAGCGACCCAGACGCTAAATATCACAGCGTTTGGGAAATTGATTGCACGAACCTTGAACCTCTCGTCGCATTTCCCCATTCGCCCGATAATGTCCATCCGGTCTCAGAGACAGCATCGCTGAATATCACCGTTGACCAAGTTTTCATCGGCTCGTGCACGAACGGGAAGATTGAGGACTTGAGGATTGCTGCCCGGTTGTTGAAAGGGCGAAAGGTTCACCAAAATGTCAGGCTCATTGTCATCCCAGCGACGCAACGAATTTACATGCAAGCGATGCAGGAAGGTCTGTTGGAGGTTTTGGCTGAAGCGGGGGCGACAATTGCTGTCGGAACTTGCGGACCTTGCCTTGGCGGCTATTTCGGCGTCTTGGCTGCAGGTGAAAGGTGCCTTTCAACGAGCAACCGAAATTTCATCGGTCGGATGGGTTCGCCGAAGGGCGAGATCTTCCTCGCCAACTCTGCCGTTGCTGCAGCAACAGCCGTCCTCGGTCGCATCGCTCACCCAGAGGAACTTGATGGTGTCCCACAAGAATGGTCACTGTGGGAGTTCGCTGCTTGACAGAGTTTAAGATTTTGACCACCTACCCGAGGTGGGTGGCTAAAAGTTCAAAGCAGGCTAACTGAAAGTTGCGAGTTGCGGGTTTCGCGTTCAGAGAAAAAGCCCTAACCCTCAACTCTCAACCCGCAACGCGCAGCCCAAATAGCAGGCTTCGTTTTATAGACACCGACTTAAAACGGGACGAAGGACGAGGGACGGAATGAATTGGGAGGGCGAGGCTCCTGCCGAGCCGAAACGACGGCGAATAGCGAGTGGCGAGTAGCGAATAGTGAACGGCAACTGGCGAATGATTTTTGGAGGGCAGTGCTTCCGCACTGACGAAAAATTTCAGCCTTTACAATCGCACTCCGAACTCAGCACTCCGCACTTAACACCGCACTTCACACCATTTTTGTGCACGCTTGCACGCTTACATTGGATAGTTCAAGGTTCGGGGACAGTTTGCAAAAGACGGGAAATGATTTGCTCTGGCGAAACTCCGTCTGCTTCAGCGGCGAAGTTGAGGACTAAACGATGGCGAAGGACAGGGAAAGCGACGGCTCGGACATCTTCGCAACTGGCTGCAGTCCGCCCGTAAAGCAATGCCCTCGCCTTTGCTCCCAAAATCAAACCTTGTGACGCTCTCGGTCCCGCACCCCATTGAACCCACTGTCGGATGAACTCTGGTGCGTAACTCTCTTTCGGTCTCGTTGCCCTGACGAGTTGAACTGCGTATTTGCTGACCCGTTCAGGGACTGGCACGAGCCTAACCAAATTTTGCACCTCAAGCAGTTCGTCCCTCCCCATCACGACTTTCAAGTCAGGTTCATAAGCCGAGGTTGTCAGGTGCACGATGGTTTCCTCTTCGCTTGCGGACGGGTAATCAAGCACGACGCTAAACAAAAATCTGTCAAGTTGCGCCTCTGGGAGTGGGTAAGTGCCTTCCATCTCAATAGGGTTTTGGGTAGCCAAGACGAAAAAGGGTTGGGGCAACTCATAAGTGCGACCGCCAACGGTTACCTTTCGCTCCTGCATCGCTTCAAGCAAAGCCGATTGAGTTTTCGGTGGCGCTCGGTTAATCTCGTCGGCTAAGATGATGTTTGCGAAAATTGGACCCGGCATGAACTCAAACCTTCGCCTTCCCGTCTCTGGGTCTTCCTGAAGGACATCAGTGCCCAAGATGTCACTGGGCATCAAATCGGGCGTGAACTGAATCCGCTTGAAACTCAAATCCAAAACTTTCGCCAAAGTGCTGACGAGCAAAGTTTTTGCAAGCCCCGGAACGCCAATCAGCAAGCAGTGCCCTTTCGCCAGAAGGGCGATGAGGAGTTGCTCAATGACCTGATTTTGACCTACGATGACTTTACGCAGTTCGCCCAAAATTGCCTGCCTAACTTGAGCGACTCGTTCAACAGCCTGAACTTCCCTCAGTTCCGCTTCTGTCATGGTGGCTTTCCTCCATTGACTTCAGGGCGATGGATGTGTTGGCATCGTAAACTCCGCAAAGCCGTCTGGGCGCTCTCAATTTTGCACCTTGAAGGCAAAAAATGAAAGCCTTTGTGAGGGTTGGACATTGAGAGTTGAGGTTGAGCGTTCACAGCCACTTCTAATCCCTTCCGCCAGCGCAAAATAAATCATCCACGCTACGAACTTCAATCCGCAGTTGATGGTGCAACCAAAAACAAACCATGCTTCAGACTTTAGTCCGTAGTCAGGGTTCGCCTCCCAAACGCCGAATAAATTCGTCGCTCAAAAAATCCGTCAAATCCCATGTCCCTCGTCCCGTGCCCATTGTCTCTCACTAGCTAAAGCCAGTGGCATGGATAGAGCAGCACTCATGCACGCTTTCACCCTTGCACGCTTACACGCTTGCACTCATATGCAGGTTTAGGCTTAGCGTTTGGATGCTCAAACTCACAAGACCGATTTCGGTGCGTCAAATCTATTGGCACGAATTCTCGGTTTGAGGTGGTGACCTTTCATGGTGAAGGGCGAAAAGTGGGGCAATAGGCGGAAGTTCCTCGCTACCGTTACAGGCGCTCTCGGGCTTTGGGCTTTGAAGGATGTGGGTATTGACGAAGCATTGTCGGCTCAAAAACGGTTGCCCAACATCTTGTTCATTGCCGCTGACGATTTGGGCTACGCCGAACTTGGCGTTCAAGGCTGCAAGGACATTCCGACCCCGAACATTGACTCCATCGCTCAAAATGGCATCCGCTTCACCAACGGCTATGTCTCGTGTCCAGTTTGTGCTCCGACAAGGGCTGGATGGATAACAGGCAAGTATCAGCAGCGGTTCGGCTTTGAGTTCAATCCCGGTGGTGCTTCTCAGGAAGAGTTCGGTTTGCCGACAACTGAATTGACAATCGCTGAGAGGCTCAAAAAACTGGGCTATGCGACGGGATGCTTTGGCAAGTGGCATTTGGGCTTCAGGAAGGAACTGCACCCGTTGAACCGGGGCTTTGACGAATTTTACGGCTTCCTTGGTGGCGCTCACCCTTACCTACCCACCTCAGGTCGCTCCGCAATCATGCGTGGTTTTGAGCCTGTGACCAAGTTTGAGTTCACAACGATGGATTTCGCAAAGGAAGCAATCTCCTTCATTGAACGCCATCGCAACCGACCCTTTTTCGTCTACCTTCCCTTCAACGCAGTCCACGCTCCTTTACAAGCGCCAGAAGAATACATCGCCAAGTTCAAACACATCAGCGACCCGACGAGGCGAATTTTTGCGGCAATGCTTTCTGCGTTAGACGACGCTGTTGGGATGGTGCTTTCCAAGTTGAGGGAGTTAAAACTTGAGGAGAACACGCTCGTCTTTTTCATCAGCGACAATGGCGGTCCGACGAGGCAAACGAGTTCACGCAATGACCCGTTGAGAGGCTTTAAGGGTCAAGTGCTTGAGGGTGGCATAAGGGTTCCGTTCCTGATGCAGTGGAAGGGTCATTTGCCTGCTGGCAAGGTCTATGAACATCCTGTAATCGCCCTTGACATTTGCCCCACAATCCTTGCAGCCGTCGGAGCGGAAATTCCCAAGGACTTGGATGGTGTGAACTTGTTGCCCTACTTAGCGGGTGAAGCGAAGGGACGACCTCACGAAGCGCTCTTTTGGAGATTTGGTCGGCAGTGGGCAGTTCGGGTCGGTGATTTCAAACTTGTCTGCTGCCCGCAGGAATTTGGTTCTGATGAACCTCAACTGTTCAACCTTTCGGAAGACATCGGCGAAAGAATAAACCTTGCGCCCAAGATGCCTCAGAAGGTCAAGGAACTGAAAGCAGTGTATGACGAATGGAACGCCAAAAACATTCCGCCGAAATGGCAAGGCGGGGCAAGGCAAAGGTTACAACAGCAGCGGCAGCGAAGACGGAGACAAGACCTACAACGAACCCGAACGGCATAAGTGAACGAGGTGAAAGATTGTGGCTCAGAAAAGGGATTTGAAATCGGTGCTCAAACTCGTCAAGCCCAAACAGGTTAAGTTTTGGCACGATGAAGAGGGGCGATTTTGCGCGTCCATAGAAGGTGAGGGCGTGTTCGTCAATGTCAAGCCAATCAGAAACTTCCCCATCCAAGCCAGAGACAGGTTGATAAGCCTGCTGGATGAAAACGATAACGAAATCGCCATCCTGAAGACCGTTCACGGGTTAGACCCACAATCGCGAGACGCTTTGGAGGCTGAGTTGGCGAAACGATACTTCGTGCCAGTCATTCAAGCCATCCACCACATTGAAGGTAGGTTCGGCATAACGAGGTGGTTCGTCACAACTGACAAGGGAGAACGAGTCTTTGATGTGCGGGAGAGAAGCGATGTCCGTTACTACCCTGGTCGTAGGGTCGTGATTCGAGACGCCGACGGCAACCTTTACGAAATCCCCGATTACGCCCAACTTGACCCTTACAGCCGAATGTTGCTTGAGGAAGCGACATGAAGCGTGAGGTGTAAATCGTAATGCGTAAATCGTGAAACCGAATGGATAGCGCAATGTTTGGTGAAGCGAGTTTGAATGAACGAAACGCCTGTGCTCACTTTGTCGCCTACACTGTTCGCCCTGAAAATTTGCATTCAACGGTCACTCACTCATTGCCAATTCATAAAGGCGATTTGCTAAGGTCATGCATTTGTCAATGACTGTTGTGTCGTCCTGCCATCTCACTTTTTCCCGCCACCTTTGAGGGATAGCGTCAAGCCCACATTGCGCGCCCAAGAGCGCGCCGGCGACGGCTGCGTTCGTATCGGTGTCGCCCCCTAAGTTGACAACGGCGACAAGCCCTTCTTCAAAATCGTCATGTCGCCACCAAGCCCAAATCGCGCATTCCAAAGTGTCAAGGACGAAACCGCTCGTCGGAATTTCATCGGGCGACTTGTGGATTGCTTCCTGAATTCGGTCAATGACCTCGTGTGAGGCGTGAGCGAGAACTTCCATGGCGAAACTGAGTGCGTCCTTTTTGTCCCAGCCCAGCAGAACCCTTGACAGCACAGCGTTGAGAATTGCGCAGGCATCACGACAGAGAAGGTTTGCATGAGTGAGCGAAGATGACTCTCGGCTGAACTCAATCAACCCCACAATGTCGCGGCAATATCTGAGCGCAATTGGCGAGCATCGCATGAGCGAACCGTTGCCCGCCGTCCATGGTTGGTAAAGCCTTTCAACTCTTTCAACTGCCTCACGCCAATTCACGCCTCTGTCAATTAACTCCATCACCCTGCTGGTGTGAATCCCGATTCCGAACGGGTCAGTGCGATACCAGTTGAGAAGCCTACGAACTGCGTCGTCAGCATTGAATTCACCGAGTTCGGCGATACTTTCCGCCAAAGCGAGGGTTTGCATCGTGTCATCGGTTATATTGCCTGCAGGGCGAAGCCCGTCAACCATTTCGCGCAAGACGCCGTAAGAACGCTTTATGTCCTCTCTGCTCATGCCTTCGACAGGCATGCCCAATGCATCACCGACAGTAACACCTACAAGGCAACCTTGGAAGCGCTTCAACCTTTCAATGCTCATGCTTTCACCCCTCCAAACCTTTGCCGTTTTTCGTTCGGATATTTCAACGCTTGCCACGAATTGTGACGCAAATTCTTTCCGATGGGGATCGGGTTGCGCCAAATTGTTGGATGCGAATTCCACAAAGTCCAACGCGAACTGAGGAGGGAAACCTCGGATGGCAGAGCCGCACCGAATCAAAGTCATGCCGATTTTCGGGACGAGACCAGAAGCCATAAAGATGGCGCCAGTCGTCCATGCTCTTTCCGCCGACGAAAATTTTGAACTCGTCATCACGGTCACGGCTCAGCATCGCGAGATGCTTGACCAGTTCCTTCAGTTCTTTGAGATGCAACCTCGCTACGACTTGAACATTATGCGAGAGGGTCAAACCCTTGCCGACATCACGAGCAGGGCAGTTGAAGGGATTGACAAAGTTTTGAGGGACGAAAAGCCAGATTTGGTGCTCGTTCAAGGCGACACCACAACCGCTTTCGTCGGCGCGTTAGTCGCTTACTACCACAAAATCCCGTGCGGTCACATTGAAGCGGGGTTGAGGACAGGCGACAAGTTTGCACCTTTTCCCGAGGAAATAAACCGCAAACTCATCGGAGCCATCGCAGATTTGCACTTCGCACCGACTTTGAGGGCAAAGCAAAACTTGCTGAGGGAAGGCGTCCCCGAGCGGAGCATTTTTGTGACTGGGAACACTGTCGTTGACGCTTTGCTTTGGACGCTGCAACGGCTGCCCGAACCGAACCGAACAAACGAGGGACAACGCATGATTTTGGTGACTGCTCACCGCAGGGAAAATTGGGGTGAGCCGATGGAGAGGATTTGCAAGGCTTTGCGCCGAATCGCCGATAAGTTCCCCGAGGTCCAAATTGTCTTCCCTATGCACAAAAACCCTGTCGTCCGCGAAGTCGCCTATCGGGTTATGGGTGACCACGACCGAATCAAACTGTGCGAACCGCCCGATTACTTTGAGTTCGTGAGGTTGATGAGGGACGCTTACTTGATTGTGACCGACAGCGGTGGGGTTCAGGAGGAAGCGCCGACCCTCGGCAAACCCGTTTTGGTCTTGAGGGAGAAAACGGAACGCCCTGAAGCCGTTGAGGCTGGCGTCGTGAAAGTCATCGGCACGGATGAGGAAAGGATAGTCGCCGAGGTATCAAGGCTGCTTTCAGACGAGGGCGCATATCGGGCAATGCAGCGTCCTGTCAACCCTTACGGCGACGGCAGGGCTGCCATGCGGATAAAGCAGGCAATCCTTCACTTCTTCGGAAAAGCGGAACGCCCCGCAGAGTTTTCGTCGCAGTGAGTGAAACTAAAAGGGCGGGGCGAAAGAACCCCGCCCTGAACCCTTCACTTGATGGGAACTTCCTTGCCTTGCTCGGCGGAGCGGTAGAGAGCGGTCAGCATCTTCATAACGGTGACACCATCGTAAGCATCCGTCAGCGGTTTCCTGCCTTCCTTGACGCAGGTTATGAACTCCCTCATCTCCTCAAGGTAGGCGTTGCCTTCGTCCACTCGCAGGTTGACAGTTGCTTGCTCGCCTAAGACTTCGGTGTAGAGTTCAAGGGGCGGCAAGGAAGCGCCTGCTTTTGTCCCGCAAACAGTTGAGCCCCATTGTTCTTTGTCGTTGATTTGCCAACTGACCTCAAAAAGCAAAACCGCTCCGTTCTCAAACCGGACGAAACCGCCTGCATAGTCTTCAACATCGTAGATGGCTTCCTGCTCGAGTTTCTCTCGGACATCCGCAGGTTGCCAACCCCTGTCCAACCTCAAGCCTTTGGCGCCGATTTTTTGGAAGGTGAAACCTGCGGCGCTGACTGGCTTCGGTTTGCCCATCAGCCACCAAGTCAAATCAATGACATGGACGCCGATGTCAAGCAACGGACCGCCTCCTGAAAGTTCTTTGCGGGAGAACCAGCCCCCGGGAGCGCCTCGCCTTCGGATGTAAACTGCGCGACCGAAATAGACTTCACCGAACTCGCCTTGCTCAACCAACTTCTTGACCGCCCTCGTGTCGTTTCGGTAGCGCATTTGAAGGGCATACATGAGGACCAATTTTTGCTGCTCAGCCAGTTCAGCCATCTTCTCAGCCTCTCGGTCGTTCAGCGCCGGCGGCTTCTCACAAAGCACATGCTTGCCAGATTTCAGCGCCGCCGTGACGATGGGGTAGTGAGTTGAAGTTGGTGTGGAGACGACAACGGCATCAACATCGTCCCGCTTGAGCAATTGGCGGTAATCGCCATAAGCATGAGGGATTCCATGTTGCTGGGCAATTTGCTTTGCCCGCTCTTCAACGGCATCGACGACAGCAACGATGGGAACACCGAGATTTTTGAGGTTTGGAATGTGAGCGGCTTGCGCGATGCTTCCGACACCGATGAGACCGACCCGAACTTCAGACACAACCGACCACCTCCATCCAAGATTTGAGCCTCACGAGATTACCCCCAACTCCCGCCCCACCTTTGCGAACTTCTCAAGCGCAAAATCCAAGTCTTTTTTCGTGTGGACGGCGGAAATCATGACCCTGATTCGCGCAGCGCCTCGTGGGACAGTTGGGTAGCCAATTGCTTGAGCGAAAATGCCCTCTTCAAACAACCGCTTTGAGAATTCTTGAGCCAAAGGCGCTTCCCCGAGCATGACGGGAGTGATGGGAGTTTGGGTTTTGCCGATGTCAAAGCCCAAACCCTTGAGCCCGTTCTGGAAGTAACATGCGTTTTCCCACAGCCTTTGAACTCTGTCCTCGCTTTGGAGCAAAATGTCAACAGCAGCGATGCAAGCGGCGACATCGGCTGGAGTGACAGCACTGCTGAAAAGGAACGGGCGACCCCGTTGGCGCAAATACTCGCACAACTCGTAACTGCCCGCTACATAGCCCCCGACAACACCGAAGGCTTTTGAGAGCGTTCCAACCTCAATGTCAACTTCACCGTGCAAGCCAAAGTGGTCGGTAATTCCGCGACCGCCTTTCCCCAACACCCCTTCACCGTGAGCGTCGTCAACCATGACGAAAGCGTCATACTCACGCGCTAACTTGACAATTTCCGGCAACGGAGCGATGTCGCCGTCCATGCTGAAAACTCCGTCAGTGACAATCAATGCCCTCCTAAACTTGTGGCGGTGTTCCTGCAACTTGGCTTTGAGGTCATCAACATCGCAATGGGCGTAGCGGATAATCTCAGCCCTTGAGAGCCTGCAGCCGTCAATGATCGAAGCGTGGTTGAGTTCGTCGGAAAAGATGACATCTTCGCGACCGACAAGGGCAGGAATGGTTGCCAAGTTGGCGCAGAAACCGCTCTGGAAACTGACGACCGCTTCAGCACCTTTGAACTCGGCAAGTTTGCGTTCAAGTTCCAAGTGAAGTTTCATCGTCCCGGCAATTGTCCGAACCGCTCCCGGTCCGACGCCATACTCATCAATGGCTCTCTTTGCCGCTTCCTTCAACACAGGGTCATTGCAAAAGCCGAGGTAGTTGTTGGAGCACAAGTTGAGCACTTTCCGCCCGTCGACAACAATCCACGCCCCCTGCGGGCTTTCAAGGGTCCTGATGTTCACGAACAGCCCCTCTTGCTTCAGCGCCTCCAGTTCCTGCACCACAAACTCAAGTGCTGGTCGGACCATCGCCCATCACCTTCTTTGCATCGAGATGCTCAACTTAATTTTGCAGCAACCCATTGGGCGCTGGTCAGGAAATTTTTCGGGCATTCGTGTAAACCCTGACGCTACAATTTCGCTGGTGAAGGGGACATGGCTTCCAAAGCGCACGGAGCCTTTGCGGTCATCTTGGCGGCAACGATGCTTTTTGGCTGCAAATATCACAAGCCAGTGCTAATGGCAACTTTTCGCACTTCCCTTCAAGGTCGGACGGAGGGGCAAAAACTCAACGCAGCGAAAGCAGCCCGCGCTGTGAACGGGGCTGTTATTCCAGCAGGTTCAACTTTCTCTTTCAACCAGCGGGTTGGGTCGTGGACGAGGGAACGAGGGTTTGTCCGAGCACCTGTCAGCCTCGGTGGTGTTCTCGTGCCGTCGTGGGGAGGGGGAGTTTGTCAAGTTTC
>Ga0079997_139672_pt1 | contig 15124 bp, 8 predicted proteins | sample PerSpoCPS_CMetaG_FD_69200 | JGI IMG/M metagenome (GOLD analysis project Ga0079997, IMG submission 69200) | Archaeal communities from Yellowstone National Park, Wyoming, USA - Perpetual Spouter C (PS_C) MetaG (SPADES assembly) (version 2) | ecosystem: Environmental > Aquatic > Thermal springs >... | reverse complement strand
CGCCCGTTGGGGGAAGCGGCGTTCCCGCGCAGAACGCGGCGCAGGAACTGGCCGGTGTAAGAAGCCTCCACACGGGCCACATCCTCCGGTGTCCCCTCGGCCACAATGTAGCCTCCTCCCTCGCCGCCCTCCGGGCCCAGGTCGATGATCCAGTCCGCCACCTTGATGACATCCAGGTGATGCTCGATGACGATGACGGTGTGTCCCTGGTCGACGAAGCGCTGGAGCACCTCGATGAGCCGGTGCACATCGGCGGCGTGCAGCCCCACCGTGGGCTCGTCCAGGATGTAGAGGGTGTGCCCGGAGGGGCGACGGGAGAGCTCCTTGGCCAGCTTCACCCGCTGGGCCTCGCCCCCCGAGAGGGTCGGCGCCGGCTGGCCCAGCCGGATGTAGCCCAGCCCCACGTCCCGCAGCGTCTGGAGCTTGCGCTGGATGGCCGGGAAGGCCTCGAAGAACTCATAGGCCTCATCGACGGTCATGTTCAGCACGTCCGCGATGCTCTTCCCCTTGTAACGGACCTGGAGCGTCTCCTTATTGAAGCGGGCCCCCTTGCAGACCTCACAGGTCACGAAGACGTCCGGGAGGAACTGCATCTCGATCTGGATCTGGCCCTGGCCTTCGCACGCCTCGCAGCGGCCGCCCTTCACGTTGAAGGAGAAGCGGCCCGGCCCATACCCGCGCAGCTTGCTCTCGGGCAGGCTGGCGAAAAGGTCCCGGATATCCGTGAAAACCCCGGTGTAAGTGGCCGGGTTCGAACGGGGCGTCCGACCGATAGGGGATTGATCGATGTGGATGACCTTGTCGACGAATTCAACCCCCTCGATGGCCTCGTGGGCGCCCGCCGGCTCGCGGGCCCCGTGGAGGATCTGGGCCAGGCGCTTGTAGAGGATCTCCACCACCAGGGTGCTCTTGCCCGAGCCCGAGACCCCCGTCACGCAGATGAAGCAGCCCAGGGGGAAGCGGACGTCGATGTTCTTGAGGTTGTGCTCCCGAGCCCCCCGGACGACCAGGAAGCGCCCGTTCCCGGGACGCCGGCGGGCCGGGACCGGGATGGTCAGCCGTCCGGCCAGGTAGGCTCCGGTGAGGGAGCGGCGGTTGCGCATGATGGCCTCCACCGGACCCTCGGCCACCACGTAGCCCCCGTGCTCCCCCGCCCCCGGGCCCAGGTCGATCACCCAGTCAGCGGCCCGGATCATCGCCTCGTCATGCTCCACCACCAGCACCGTGTTCCCCAGATCCCGCAGCCGCTTCAGGGTCCGGATCAGCCGCTCGTTGTCCCGCGGATGCAGGCCGATGCTCGGCTCGTCCAGGACATACAGCACGCCGGTGAGCTGGCTGCCGATCTGCGTGGCCAGGCGGATGCGCTGGGCTTCTCCTCCCGACAGGGTGGCCGTCGGCCGGTCCAGGGTCAGGTAGTCCAGGCCCACGTCCACCATGAAGCGCAGCCGGTTGTGTAGCTCCTGCAGGACCTGGGCGACGATGGCCCGCTGCCGTTCGGAGAGCAGGGGCGGTTGCCCGTCCTCCCCTCGCAGGGCTTCGACCCAGCGCATGGCCTCGGCCACCGACATGCGGGTGACCTCGTAGATGTTTTTACCGGCCACCGTCACCGCCAGGGCCTCCGGCCGCAGCCGCGCCCCGCCGCACGCCGGGCACGGCCGCTCGCTCATCCATCCCTCCACCCGCGCCCGGAAGTAGTCCGACGTGCTCTCCTCGTAGCGGCGGCGCAGGTTGGGGATCACTCCCTCGAAGGGCGCCTCGTAGACCCGCCAGCTTCCGTCCCGGGCCTGGTAGCGAACGGGGATCCGCACGTCCTCCCCGGCCCCGTAGAGGAGCAGATGCAGCTGCTCGGGGGAGAGGGCGCGCACCGGGATGTCGGTGGGGATGCCGAAGGCCCGGCATGCGGCCTCCAGCAGCTGCCAGTAGTAGCCGCCTTCCTCCGCCCCGCCCCAGGCTACGATAGCCCCCTCGGCCAGGGAGAGGTCCTTGTTCGGGATCAGCAAGTCGGGGTCCAGCTCCAGCTGCACCCCCAGGCCCTCGCAGGTCGGGCAGGCGCCCTTGGGGCTGTTGAAGGAGAACAGGCGGGGCTCCAGCTCGGGCAGGCTGATGCTGCAGTAGGGGCAGGCGAAGTGCTCGCTGAACAGCAGGTCCTCCGGCGGCTCCGCCGAGGCGTTGTGCACGATCACCAGGCCGTCCCCCAGCCGCAGGGCCGTCTCCACCGAATCCTGCAGGCGGGAGCGATCCGCCCCGTCCCGGCGCACGACCAGGCGGTCCACCACCGCCTCGATGTGATGGATCTTGTAGCGATCCAGCTCGATGGGCTCGTCCAGATCCCGGATGGCTCCATCCACGCGGGCGCGGACGAAGCCGAGGCGGCGCAGCTCCTCGAAGACGGGACCGTGATGGCCCTTGCGGCCCCGCACCACGGGGCCCAGGATCATGATGCGGGAGCCCTCGGGGAGGGACAGGATGGCCTCGACGATCTGCTCGGGGCTCTGCTTCTGGACCTCCCGGCCGCAGCGGGGGCAGTGGGGGATCCCGGCGCGGGCGAAGAGCAGGCGGAGATAGTCGTAGACCTCCGTCACCGTCCCCACGGTGGAGCGGGGGTTGTGGGAGGCCCCCCGCTGGTCGATGGAGATGGCCGGGGAGAGCCCCTCGATCTGATCCACATCCGGCTTCTCCATCAGCCCCAGGAACTGGCGGGCGTAGGCGGAGAGGGACTCCACGTAGCGTCGCTGGCCCTCGGCGTAGAGGGTGTCGAAGGCCAGGCTGGATTTGCCGGAGCCGGAGAGGCCGGTGATGACGACGAGCTTCTCCCGCGGGATCTCCACGGTGATGTTCTTGAGGTTGTGCTCTCGGGCGCCCCGAACGATGATCTTCCCCTTCGCCATCGCCATCTATCGCTTCCTCAGATCTGGAGCCGATTTCTCAGCATAGCACGCCCTTGCGGTCCCTTCAATTCCGAAGGCTCTCTCCGAACCGCTCGATCGTCGCGCGCCCGGCGCCGGCCTCGCGGCGACCGTCGGGGCGGGAGATCGGGAGCGATCCGTTCCCCTTCGGCATCGGTGAGATCGGATCGGCGGGGATCGGTCCATCCATGGGTGTGTCCCAGAATCGTAGGACAACTGCGAGCAGTTGTCCTACAAAGCGGCCAGGCCCGACAAAATTGGGACACACCCCCATCTATCGCGCTCTCCTGCCACGGAATGGCGGATCGGGTCCGCCCATCAGGATAGCCGACTTCGATGGCGGGAGGTAAAGTATGTTGAAAAGGCCCTCATCCGGCAATTCCCGGACGCTCCCCGAGATGAGCGCCGGGAGGAGAGGGCTCAGGGCCTGCCTGCGACGACGCCGGCATAAGAGGATGGTGGGAAATGGAGCGGGATAGGGCGATGGAGATCCTCCCGGGTCAGATCCTGGAGTCGCCTTTCTGGAGCGAGCCGGTGCGGGTGCTCTCGGTGCAACCCCTGGGCACGCGTCTCCGCCTCGAAGCCGTCGGCGTCCGCACCCAGCTTTTCTACTCCAACGTGCTGAGCCCCGAGGACCTAAGCCGGGTGCGCCCCGTCCGGGCGGACCAGCGGGATTTCACCGGCGACCCGAAGGCCTTCTTTCTGGCCATCGAAGCCCACCGCATCCGCTTCGCTCACCAGTTCGATCCCCTCCTGGCGGTCCACGTCTCCCAGATCGACCCCCTCCCACATCAAATCGAAGCCGTCTATCACTATATCCTCCGCAGCCCTCGGATCCGCTTCCTGCTGGCCGATGATCCGGGCGCCGGCAAAACGATCATGGCCGGCCTCCTTCTCAAAGAGCTCAAGGCCCGCGGCCTGGTCCAGCGCACGCTCATCGTGGTCCCCGGCCACCTCCGGGATCAGTGGCTTCGCGAAATGAAGGAGCGCTTCGACGAGGCCTTCACCGTGGTGGACCGAAGCGTCGTGAACGCCACCTGGGGGCGCAACGTCTGGCAGGAGCACCCCCAGATCATCACCTCCATGGATTTCGCCAAGCAGGCGGACATCATGGCCGCTCTGGCGGAGGCCCGCTGGGATCTCACCATCGTGGACGAAGCCCACAAGCTGGCGGCTTATCGTTACGGGGAGAAGATCGCCCGCACGGAGCGCTACCGGCTCGGAGAGCTCCTTTCCCGCAACAGCCAGTTCCTGCTCTTCCTGACCGCCACCCCCCACCGGGGCGATCCGGAGAACTTCCGCCTTTTCCTGGACCTGCTGGTCCCCGGCTTGTTCTCCACCACCGATCTCCTGCTGGAGTCCGTCCGGAGCGGGGACAACCCCCTCTTCCTGCGACGTTTGAAGGAGGACCTCCGGGACTTTGAGGGGCGTCCCCTCTTCCCGCCCCGCCACGTCTTCACCCGTACCTTCCGGCTGAACGACGACGAGAAGCGCCTTTACAATGCCGTCACCGAGTATGTAGAGCGCTCCTACAACCGGGCCCTGGCTGCCGACAAGCGCAATGTGGCCTTCGCCCTTCTGGTCCTGCAGCGTCGCCTGGCCTCCAGCGTTCGCGCCGTCCGTCGCTCCCTGGAGCGCCGCAAGGCCCGCCTCGAAGAGCTGCTGAAGCTCGGACGGTGGCTCTCCGAGGGCAGGACCCTGGATGAGGAGGAGCTGGAGGATGCCCCGGAAGTGGAGCGGCTCCGCCAGGAGGAGGAGCTCCTGGAACGCCTCACGGCCGCCGAAACCCGAGAGGAGCTGGAACGGGAAATCCACACCCTGGCCGAGCTGATCCGCCTGGCCCGCGAGGCGGAGCGCCATGAGGTGGAGACCAAGCTCAATGAGCTGCGCCGGGTGATGGAAGATGAGCGCATCCGACAAACCGGCGAGAAGATCCTGATCTTCACCGAATCCCGGGAGACCCTGGAATACCTGGCGGAGAAGCTCACCGCGTGGGGCTACACCGTCACCCGGCTCCACGGGGGGATGAGCCTGGACGAGCGCATCCGCGCCGAGCACGAGTTCCGGGAGCACACCCAGGTGATGGTCTCCACCGAGGCCGGCGGCGAGGGCATCAACCTCCAGTTCTGCTCCCTGATGGTCAACTACGATATCCCCTGGAACCCCAATCGCCTGGAGCAACGGATGGGCCGTATCCACCGTTACGGCCAGCAACGGGAGGTCCACATCTACAACCTGGTCGCCCTGGACACCCGCGAGGGGAAGGTCCTCAAGGCGCTCTTCGACAAGCTCGCCCGCATCCAGGCCGCCCTGGGGAGCGACCGCGTCTTCGACGTGATCGGCGAGGTGGTGCCTGGGCGCAGCCTGAAGGACCTGATCGTGGACGCCATCGCCCGCCGCCGCTCCCTCGATGAGATCCTTCGGGAGATCGAGGCGGTGCCGGATGAGGAGGCCATCCGCCGGGCTCGGGAAGCGGCTCTGGAGGCCCTGGCCACCCGTCACATCGACCTCCAGCGCGTGCTGGGCGAGGAACGCCGCGCCCGGGAGAACCGCCTGGTCCCCGAATACATCGAGCGCTTCTTCGAAGAGAGCGCCCGCTTCCTGAACATCCCCATCGAGCGACGCCGCGACGGGCTGTGGCGCGTCCCTCACGTCCCCTATGAGCTCCGGCGGGTCTCCCAGGAGTTCCGCAACCGCTACGGCGAGGTCTTCTCCGAATACAACCGCATCGCCTTCGACAAGGCCACGGCCCGCCGCCACACGGCGGTCTTCGTCGCCCCCGGCCACCCCCTCCTCGAGGCCATCATCGAGCGGCTCCTCGCCATGCGGGCCGAGGACCTCCGGGGCGGCGCCGTGTTCCTGGACCCCGACGGTCGGCTGGATGGGTGGATCTGGTTCCTCCAGGCGGAGCTGCGCGACGGGGCCAACCGCATCGCCGGCCAGCGCCTGTTCGCCGTCTTCCAGCCGCGGGAGGGCCGCCCGGTCCGCCCGCTCCCTTCCTCCATCCTGTGGGACCTCAAGCCGGCGCCCGGACGGTCAGCCCTCGAGGGCCAGCCCTCCGAAGAGGAAGTCATCGCCTTCGTGGCCGAGCACCTCCTGGAGGAATATCGGCAGGAGATCCTGCAGGCGCGCCGGCGGGAGGCCGAGATCAAACGCAAGTATGGCCTCCGCTCCCTGGATCAAATGATCGGGGAATGCCAGGCGAGGCTGATGGACTACGAGATCCGTCGGGCCAAGGGCGAGCCGATCCCCGAGGCCGAGATCCGCAATGAGGAGCGCCGGAAGGAGGAGCTGGAAGCCCGCCGTCGGGCTCTGGAGCAGGAGATCGAACAGGAGACCCATCTGCTCCCCGCCTCCCCCCGGGTGATCGGCGTCGCCCGCGTGCTCCCGATGGAGGCGGGGGATCCGGAGATGCGGCCCGATGCGGCCATCGAGGCCATCGGCATGCAGGTGGCCATGGCCTACGAGCGGGAGAACGGACGGGAGCCGGAGGACGTCTCCACCCGGAACCTGGGCTATGACATCCGTTCCCACGCCCCTGACGGCCGCGTCCGCTACATCGAGGTGAAAGCCCGGGCGACCACCGGCCCCATCGCGTTAACCCCCAACGAGTGGCTGATGGCCCAACGGCTGGGCGAGGAATACTGGCTCTATGTGGTCGAGGACGCAGCCCGTCAACCCCGCCTTCACATCATCCAGAACCCCGCGGCGAAACTGGAGCCCGAGCCCGTTGTGGAAACAGTCCGATTCGTTGTAAAACACTGGAAGAAGGCCGCCGTCCCCGCCGCCGGGAGCATCCACCCTTCCCTCCCGGATTGACCTGAAGGGCATCGGATTCGTGGGGCACTTCTTCAAGAGGTGATGTGATGGCCTCCTTGATGCTGGAACGGGTTGTGGTTCAAGGATACAAGTCCTTCCGGGAGCTGGACCTGTCCCTGGAGCGGATCAACGTGCTCATCGGCCCCAACGGCTCCGGCAAATCCAACTTCATCCAGCTGTTCCAGATGATGAACCGAGTGACGCTTCAGGGCCTGCAGATCTATGTGGCCCAATCCGGCGGGGCGGATTCGCTCTTGCATTACGGGCGGAAAACCACCGAGCGGATGCGTGTGGAGCTCTGGTTCCGTCAGGACACAACGCTGGCCAACGGATACGTCGCCACCCTGATCCCCACGGCCGAGGACACCCTCGTCTTCGCGGAGGAGGCATGCTATTTCCACAACCGTGCCCGCTACGGCCGACCCTACCAGGCCTCCGTCTCTTCTTGGATCCATCCCGAGTCCCTTCTCCCAGAGTGGGCGGATTCGGATCCCGTGGCCTTCCATGTGCTGAAGGCCATGCAATCATGGCAGCTGTATCACTTCCACGACACGAGCGATTCGGCCAAGGTCAAGCAAACCGGCGACCTGCATGACAACCTCTTCCTGCGCCCGGATGCCTCTAACCTGGCGGCTTATCTCTACCGCCTGCGGGAGACGGCTCCTGCTTCCTATCGCAACATCGTGGAGACGATTCGCATGGCCGCCCCCTTCTTCGGAGATTTCGTCCTGCGCCCTTCCCCCTTTAATCCGGAGAAGATCCGCCTGGAATGGCGAGAGCGGGGTTCTGACATGGTGTTTGGGCCCCACATCCTCTCCGACGGCACGCTCCGGTTCATCTGTCTGGCCACGCTCTTCCTTCAGCCCCCCGATCAAATGCCCGCCACCATCGTCCTGGACGAGCCGGAGCTGGGGTTGCACCCTTACGCCATCGTGCTGCTGGCGGAAATGGTCCGTTCCGCAGCGGAGCACACGCAGGTCATCATGGCCACCCAATCGGTCACGCTGGTCAACCAGTTCTCCCCCCAGGATCTCCTGATCGTCGATCGCGTGGAGGGGGTCTCATCGATCCGGCGCCTCTCCCCTGAGGAAACAGGCCAATGGCTGGCAGACTACGGGCTGGGGGATCTCTGGGAGAAAAACCTGATCGGAGGTCGGCCCGCTCGATGAAGAAGGTGTTCGTATATGTGGAAGGACAGACCGAAGAAACCTTCATCCGGGATGTCCTGGCCCCTCATCTATCTCAAAGAGACCTCATCCTCCAGCCCGTCCTCGCAAAAACCAAACGCACCCTGTCCGGGGCTTCTTTCAAGGGCGGGATCACCTCCTATGTGCAGGTGAGACGGGACATTATAGGACTATTGCAGGATTCCAGCGCCATCCGGGTCACCACGATGATCGATTACTATGGTTTGCCTGACGATTTCCCTGGAAAGAACCTCTTGCCGAGCGGCACTCCGGCCCAGCGGGTTGCCTTCCTGGAGAACGCTTTCCGACAGGACATTGATCATCCTCGCTTCCTTCCCTTCCTGGTCCTGCATGAGTTCGAGGCCCTGCTCTTCGCGGATCCGAGGCAGATCATCGAGGTTTTCCGCGATGTGAACTTGAACGGAGCCTCCCAGCTGGCCCAGGAGGTGCAAGGGCTTCAGCCCGAGGAGATCAACGATGGGCCGCAGACGCATCCCTCGGAGCGGATCCGTCGCCACATCCCTGAATATCGCAAGCGGTTGCACGGGCCCATGATCGCCGGCCGGATCGGGCTTGCGGCGATCCGGGAACAGTGCCCGCATTTTGACGGTTGGGTGCGCCAACTGGAAAATCTATGAGCGAAGACCGGAGAAGGAGGGAGGGGGATGCCCGACCTGCGCCTCATCGAAGTCGATTTCCCTATCCGGCCTGTCTCGGAGGAGTCCGTTCGCGAGAAGAACATCCGCCACGGGCACATCTCCACCCTGCACATCTGGTGGGCCCGACGGCCCCTGGCCGCCTCCCGCACCACCGCCCTGGCCGCCCTCCTCCCGGATGATCCCCACCGTCGGGAGGCCCTCCTCCGCCTGGTGCGGGACCTGGCCCCCTATGAGGCCGCTCAGGGGGAGAACCCGGAGCTGGAGAAGGCCCGCGCCCTCATCCGGGAAGCCTTCGGCGGACGGCCCCCTCGCGTCCTGGACCCCTTCGCGGGCGGCGGCTCCATCCCCCTGGAGGCCCTCCGCCTGGGTTGCGAGGTGCACGCGCTGGACTACAACCCGGTGGCCGTCCTCATCCTGAAGTGCGTTCTGGAATACCCCCAGCGGTATGCGAAGCCGGATTCGGTTTCCGCCCTCCCCCTTCCAGTCCGCGAACGGAGCTCGCGCCCCCTCTTTGAGGAAGAAGGGCCGGACGAATCCCCTCTCCTGCGCGCGGTCCGCGCCTGGGGGGCGTGGGTGCTGGAGGAGGCCCGCCGGGAGCTCCAGCCTTTCTATCCCCCCGACCCCGACGGGAGCGTCCCCGTGGGCTACATCTGGGCGCGCACGCTGCCATGCCAGAACCCGGCCTGCGGCGTCGAGATCCCCCTCATGCGCCAGACCTGGCTGGCGAAGAAGGACAACCGGAAGATCGCCCTGCGCCTGGTCCCCAACCGGGCCGCCCGGCGGGTGGACGCGGAGATCGTGGAGGGGCGGGCCATCTCCTTTGACCCGGAGGAAGGCACGGTGACCCGGGCGCACGTGCGATGCCCCCTCTGCGGGGGGAGCATCGACGACGACACCACCCGCCGCCTCTTCCGCGAGGGGAAGGCCGGCCAGCGGATGATGGCCGTGGTGTTGCATCATCCGGACCGGCCGGGCAAGGGCTACCGCCTCCCCACCGCGCGCGACCTGGAAGCCTACCGGGCCGCCGAGCAGGCCCTGGAGGAGAAACGCCGAAAGCTCTGGGAGGAGTGGGGCATGGACCCGGTGCCGGATGAGCCGACCCCGATTGGCGGAGGACCCGGAGCGGAACGGGCTTTTAGCGTCCACAAATACGGCCTCACCCGCTGGGGCGACCTGTTCAACGCTCGCCAGAAGCTGGCCCTCCTCACCTTCGCCGACAAAGTCCGCCAGGCCCACGCCCAAATGCGCTCCCAAGGCGCCGACCCAGACTTCGCCAAGGCGGTGGCGACGTATCTGGCGCTGGTTATATCAAGGCTTGCAGATTGGAATTCTGTACTTTCCATCTGGCGTCCGGACCAAGAAAGAAATGAGCATGTTTTTAATCGGCAGGCTTTGCCAATGGTTTGGGACTATGGAGAGCGCAATCCTTGTATTAGAGACTTAATTTCGACAGGAGCGATTGAGAACATCCTTGCTCACCTCACCCGCATTCCGCCGGTGGAGGGGGACAGCGATGGTTAGGAATGTGCAGGCCTTGATTCATCAGCTGAAAATGGTCGCCGGGGAAGTGCGACGCCGCTACCGGGCGGAGATATTGGGCATCTTTGGCTCCTATGTGCGTGGAGAGCAACGCGAGACCAGCGACCTGGACGTGCTGGTCAGGTTCGCCCCAGGAGCCACCCTCCTGGATTGGGTCGGGTTGGCCGACTTCCTGGAGGAAAGGTTGGGCATCCGGGTGGATGTGGTCCCGGTGGATGCACTCCGAGAGGAAATTCGCGACCAGGTTCTCCGGGAGGCAGTGTACCTATGCGGAAGCAAATTTTAGTTCCACAGGTTCAGCAAGGCTCTGCGACCGAACTTCCATACCCGGACAACTTCTTTGACACCGTTCTGACCGATCCGCCCTACTACGACAACGTGCCCTATGCGGATCTCTCCGACTTCTTTTTCGTCTGGCTCAAGCGGACGGTGGGGGACCTTCACCCCGAGCTCTTCGCCACGCCGCTGGCCCCCAAGTCCCAGGAGATGGTGGCCGACGCCAGCAAGGCGGGCGGGATGGAGGAGGCCCGGCGCCGCTTTGAGGAGATGCTCACCCAGGCCTTCCGCGAGATCCACCGGGTCCTCAAGCCCGACGGCATCGCCGTCATCGTCTTCGCCCACAAGACCACCGCCGCCTGGGAGACGGTCCTCCAGGCCTTGCTGGACGCCGGCCTTTACATGACGGCCTCCTGGCCCATCCACACGGAGATGCAAGCCCGGCTGCGGGCCCAGGAGTCGGCGGCGCTGGCTTCCTCCATCTACATGGTCTGCCGCAAGCGCACCATGGAGGAGATCGGCGACTACACCCGGGTGCGGCGGGAGATCGAGGCGCGGGTGCGGGAGCGGCTGGCCCAGTTCTGGGAGGAGGGCATCCGCGGCGCGGACTTCTTCATGAGCGCCATCGGCCCGGCGGTGGAGGTCTTCGGCCGCTACGCCCGGGTGGAGAAGCTCTCCGGGGAGGAGGTCACCGTCGCGGAGCTGCTGGAATACGTGCGCAAAGTGGTGGCCGAGTTCGCCCTGGAGCGCATCCTCCGGGGCGCCGAGCTCAGCGGGGTGGACCCCCTCACCCGCTTCTATCTCCTCTGGCGATGGACTTACAACCACGCCCGGGTGCCTTTCGATGAGGCCCGCAAGCTCGCCGCCGGGGCCGGCATCGAGCTCACCGCCCATTGGGGGCCGGGAGGGCTGGTGGCCAAAGACGGCGAACACGTCCGCGTCCGCTCCCCCATGGAGCGGGCCAAAGATCCCCGCTTCGCCGCCCGGACGGAGTTCCCGACCATGGTGGACGCCATGCATCGGGCGGCAGCCCTCTGGATGGAGAACCGCAGCGCGGAGCTCCGGGAGCATCTCTCCGCCACCTATGGGGAGAACGAGGTCTTCTGGCAGGTGGTCCAGGCGGCCAGCGAGGTGTTGCCGGAAGGGGATAAGGAGCGCCAGATCCTCCAGGGCCTGCTCGCCGGCCGCCGCCATCACCGCCGCGGTCCCTCCCAGCTGTCGATGTGGGGGAAGTGAAACCACCCGCCGCAGGAGGCGCCCATGGCCCAGAGCTGGCAGTCCCGTCTCGATCAGGCGCGTCGTCTCCTGGACCAGGACCTCGCCGCTCAGGCGGTGATCAGCGGCGGGCAGATCCTGGAGGATCTTTTTCGCTGGCTTTACGGGGAGCTGGTGCCCCGCCTGAGCCCCTCAGAACAGGAGAAGGTCACGAAGGCGCTGGCCGGTTTCGGCAAGTCGGTGGGCGAGCTGACCCTGGGCCAGCTGGTCGGCTTCTTCCGCAAGGCGGAGCTTCTGGATCTGGCCGGTCGGAAGCTGGGGCGGGATTTCTCGTTCCTGCGCTCGGCGGGGGACTGGATTGAGCTGCGGAACCGGGCGACGCACTCCGGCGAGCCCATCACCCGCACCGAGGCGGAGGCCTTCCTCAGCGCGGTGGCCTACTACCTGGAGCGGGCCGGCCTGACGGCGCCCCCATCGGCGGCCGCCGGCCCCCTGCCCCCGTGGCCTTCGATCATCCGCCCCCGCCGCGACATCCGGGAGGGAAGGCTGGACGAGTCCGTCTTCGCTGCCGATCTCTCCGATGTGGTCTCGGGCCGGGGGCCGCTGGAGTATCGGGACGCGGCGGCCTTCTTCCACCGGACGTATCTGACGCGGGGGTTGCGGCGCCTGCTGGCCACCGTCCTGTCCCGCCTCAGCGGAGGGGTGGGGGATCCGGTGATCCAGATCCAGACCCCCTTCGGGGGCGGCAAAACCCACAGCCTGATCGCGCTTTACCACCTCTTTCGATCCCGGCCGGGCCCCGAGGAGGCGCCGGGCCTGGAGGAGATCCTGCAGGAAGCGGGGCTTTCCGCCCTCCCGGAGGCCCGGGTAGCGGTGTTCGTGGGGACGGCCGCCGATCCCCTGCGGGGGCGAACCCCCTGGGGGGCGATCGCGGAGCAGCTGGGGCAGTATGAGCGGTTGCGGGAGCACGACGAGCGGCGCCTGGCGCCGGGGAAGGATCTGTTGCATTTGCTGCTCGGGGAGGAGCCGACCCTCATCCTGATGGACGAGATCGCGGAATACGTCGCCCGCTGCGTCCAGCCGTCGGAGATCGAGAAGGCCCCCTCCGCCCCGGAGGCCGGGCGGGCCTATCAGACCCAGGTCCTGGCTTTCTTCCAGGAGCTCACCGAAACGGTCAAGGTGCTCCCGCGGTGCGTCCTGGTGGCCACCCTTCCCTCCAGCGCTCCCTACGGCGAGGAGGGCGAGCGGGCGCTGCACCAGCTGCAGCAGATCTTCGGCCGGGTGGAGGCGATCTACGCTCCGGTGGAGGGCGAAGAGATCTACGCCGTCATCCGCCGTCGGCTGTTCGACGAGCCGGAGGATCCGGAGGCGGCCCGTCGGGTGGCGGAGGCCTATGTGGCCCTCTACCGGGCGCTGGGGGAGGATGTGCCGGCGCCGGCCCGGGAGTCGGGCTATCGGGATCGCATGATCAAGGCTTACCCGTTCCATCCGCAGGTGATCGACATCCTCCTGGAGCGCTGGAGCACCTTCCCCAAATTCCAGCGCACCCGCGGGGTGCTCCGGCTCCTGGGGCTGATCGCCGCCGATCTCTACCGGCGAGGCCATGCGGCCCCTCTGATCCAGCTGGCCCATCTGAACCTGGCCCATCCGGAGATCCGTCAGGAGCTCCTCAAGCATATCGGCAACGAGTATGAAGGCGTCATCGCCTCCGACATCGTCGATGGCAACGCCAGGGCGCAGCGGCTGGATCGGGAGCTCGGCTCGGAGTATGCCCGCTTCAGGATCGCCACCGGGCTGGCGACGGCGATCTTCTTCGCCTCCTTCAGCGGAGGGGAGCGCCGCGGTGTAGGGATCGCGGAGCTGCGTCTGGCCGTGTTGCAGGAAGGCGTTCCACCCGCCATCGTCGGGGATGCCCTCAAGCGTCTGGAGGAGGAGCTCTGGTATCTCCACGTGGAGGGCGGGCGCTACTGGTTCTCCAGTCAGGCCAACCTCAACCGCATCCTCATCGAACGCGAGGCGGAGGTCCAGGAGGACGAGATCTACCGGGAGCTCCGGTCCCGACTGGAACGCATGGCGGGGAAAGAGCTCCGGGTGATCATCTGGCCTCAGAACCCGGAGGATATCCCGGACCGGCGGGAGCTGCAGCTGGCGATCTTGCCGCCGGAGCGGTTCCGCTCCACGCCCTCGGTGGAGACGCACATCCGGGCGTTGCTGGAACGCTGCGGGTCTGTGTTCCGTCAGTATCGCAACGCCCTTTTGATCCTAACGGCCGACGCCCAGGAAGGACCGCGCCTGCGGGGGCAGCTCAAGCGACTACTGGCCCTGCAGGCCATCAAGAGCGATAAGACGGTCTGGCGGCAGCTCTCATCGGAGAACCAAAAGGAGGTGGACCGCCGGATCCAGGATGCGGAGGGCGGGCTGCTCCGCATCCTGCAGGAGGCCTACCGGTATGTCGCCCGGGCGGGGAAGGAGGGGATCGAATGGCTCAACCTCGGCCTGCCCACCGCCGGGGAGCGGGCCTCCCTGACGGCGCGGGTGCGGCAGCATCTGGAGGAGGAGGGGATCCTGGTCCGGCAACTGGCGCCGGATCAGCTCCTGCGGAAGGTGATGCGGCCGGAGGAGGGGGAGAAGCCGCTCTCGGAGATCCTGGAGGCCTTCCGGCGCTATCCGGAGTTGCCGATGATCCCGGACGACGAGGTGATCCGGGAGAGCGTCCGGCGCGGCGTGCGGGAGGGTCTCTTCGGCCTGCGGGTGGGGGAGCGGGTGTATTACCGGGAGGAGGTGCCCGCGGAAGCGCTGGCTCACGAGGCCGTGCTGACGCGGAGGGCGCCGGAGCCTTCCCTGCCCCCTCCGCCGCCGATTCGGCTCTCCCCGGAGGATCTTCTGTGGGCCATGGGGGAGGCGGAGGATCTCCCCGTGTCGAAGATCTACCAGCGGCTCTGGGCCGAGCGGGGATCCGCGTTCCCGGCGGAGCCCGTCTTCCGGGAGGCCTTCATCGCCGCCCTGCGGGAGGGATGGGAGCGGGGGCTTTTCCAGATCCATCCCAAGCCGGCGGGGGAGCCGTTCCCCCCGTCCTGGGAGGAGATCCTCGTCGGGGGAACGCTGCATCGTCTGAAGCTCCCCCCATCGCCACCTCCGCCTCCGCCTTCCCCTCCTGGGATCCGGAGGTATACGCTGCGGGCTCAGGTGCCGTGGGAGCGCCTGTCCGATTTCCTGCGCGGCGTGTTGATGCCGCTTCAGCGGGCGGGGGCGGAGCTGACCCTGGAGATTCGGCTGGAGGCCCGCGCGGGGCAGCCCCTCCCGTCGTCCGTCCTGGAGGGTCTCGTGCGCGAGACCTTAAGGCAGATCGGCGCGCAGGTCCTGGAGGAACGGGAGGAGCCGTAACTTCCCTTCCCGGGGATACGGTATAATCTGGCGAAATCGCCGGAGATCCCGTGAGGGCGAGGATCCGGGAGAGGTCCGCCGGTTGAGGCGGATCGGTGTTCCCGTCCCGCCTGCGGTGCGGATGGCCTGCCGGTCGGAG
>Ga0079997_115842_pt1 | contig 15154 bp, 17 predicted proteins | sample PerSpoCPS_CMetaG_FD_69200 | JGI IMG/M metagenome (GOLD analysis project Ga0079997, IMG submission 69200) | Archaeal communities from Yellowstone National Park, Wyoming, USA - Perpetual Spouter C (PS_C) MetaG (SPADES assembly) (version 2) | ecosystem: Environmental > Aquatic > Thermal springs >... | reverse complement strand
GCCGACATAGGGCCGTCCACGTCCAGACCTTCCGGTCCTTCCGCCCCACAAAACTGCACAACTCGTCCACTTCCAGGACGTCCCCTCCCTCGGCCGGCCGCAAGGTCTCGGCTACCGGGGGGAGAGAGGCGGCTTTTTTTGAATCCACCTCAGGACCGTCCCGATGGAGACCCCATACAGCCGATGCAACCCCCGCAGGCTGACCCGCTCCTGGTAGGCCCGCAGAATCTGCTCCTTCTGCGCCTCCGTATACCGCACCTTGGGCTCCAGGACCCCATAGGCCCCACAGGCCTTGCAGTGATATTGCTGGTTCCCGTATCGATTCCGTCCGTTCTTGACGATGTCCACACTCCCGCATCGACGGCACCGGTAAGTCCGGGTCTCCTGAATCATGGCACCCCTCCGAGGGAGGATTCCCTTTATGATACATCACTTACAAAACGATCGCTACCAATTTCTCCTTTTTTGCCTTCTGTGACAGTAATTACATAAGCATACTGGCCAGAAACTACGACCTTCGAGAAAATCGAGTCCGGTATTTGGTAGAAGCCTACTTCCCGGGGCGAAGCGGGATCCGATACGTCCACCACCCGAAGACCCGCCTTCAGAGCCGCCACGTAGGCGTGTGACCCAGATACCGCTATATCGTGAGCAGGGGTCAGCGCCTCATAAAAGCCCACCTCCCGAGGGGTGGAAGGATCCGATACGTCCACCACCCGAAGACCCGCCCGCATAGCCGCTACATAGGCATATGGCCCAGATACCGCCACACCTGCGACCCATGTCTGGGAGAAAAAGGGTGGAGTGACCCGCAGTTTATAAAAGCCTACGGGAGTGACCCGTATCCTTTCAGGCGCCTCACGTTTACAGGCCGGCAGGAGCGCCAGGGCTACGATGATCCACACGACCCCACGCCTCATGGTGGACCTCCCGGGAGAGACGACCGTTTCCATACCAAGCCCACTCATGGGTCCTCCGGACCCGTCCCGACCAAGACAACGAAGGCGACGGCGGACGTCCGGTCGTGACTCAAGCTGATCCAGGCTTGGACGACGCCCCGTTCGTCGGCTCGGGCCCGGGCCTTGCCGTAAAAGAACAGTTGGGGCTCCCCGCTCGGTTGATTCCGGACCTCGAAGTCCGTCCAGGGGATACCGCTCCAGAGGCCGACGCCGAGGGCTTTCATAGCCGCCTCCTTCGCCGCAAAGCGGGCCGCCAGGTGGGGATAAGGGTCCTGAAAGCCGTCACAGTATCGGCGTTCGACCTCCGTGAAGATGCGCCGCAAGAACCGTTCGCCGAGTCGCCCGACGGCCTGCCGGATGCGGTCAATCTCGATGATGTCTACGCCGACCCCACAGATCGTCATTCTGGCCTCAACAGAAGTGACGGAGTGACGAGTGACGCAGTTGCGGCGGAATCGGATCCCAGCTATCCGGGGGACCGGGCACTCGAATCATAGCCGTATCGCCAAACTGCCGAAAGTGAGTCCAATGGGGCAGTAAGGCAGTACGGCAATGATTCATTACTCGTTACTCATCACCCGTTACCCGTCCCTCGTCCCTCCCTATCGGTCCAGTTCCCCGCCGATCATGTTGATGGAACCAAAGATGGGGATGACGTCGGCGACCGTATAGCCCCGGATCATCTCGACCAGGCCCGACATCAGGGCAAAGCAGGGGCCTCGGACTCGAATCCGATAGGGCCGGTCCTGGCCTGTACTGACAATGTAGAACCCGAGTTCCCCGTTCGCCCCCTCGACGGCGAAGTAGACCTCCCCGACGGGTGTCCTGATACCGTGGCCCGTCATGATGAGTTTGAAGTGGTCCATGAGGGCCTCGATGGTCGTGTAGACCTCCTCCTTGGGAGGAAGGACGACGGCTCGGTTCGGGGCGTTGACGTGGTCCCAGTGAAAGACCTCGCTCCCCTCCAGGGTATTGGCCAGGCGGACCCGAATGCGATCGGGCGGGATCGTGGCCTGACCGAGGCGGCCCAGGTCGTCCAGCGCCCAGGCCTCCATCTCGGGGGCCATGATTTCAGGCGCCTCCTTGGGGATCTGCTGGAGGCACTGCTCGATGATCCGAATGCTCTGCTCCATCTCCTCCATCCGGACCAGGTAGCGGTCCAGGTTGTCTCCGTGCTCGCCGAGGGGGACGTCGAAGTCGAGCTCGTCATAGACGAGATAGGGCTGGACCTTCCGGAGGTCGAAGGGGACGCCGCAGGCTCGGAGGCAGGGTCCCGTAAAGCCGTAGCTGATGGCCGTCTCGGCGTCGATGACGCCGATGTCCTTCATCCGGTCGATGAAAATGCGGTTGTTCGTCAGCAGGCCGTGGACTTCTTTTAGGACCTGCCGGACGCCCCTACATCGCTCCCGGCAGGCCTCGTGAAAGCCCTCGGGTAGGTCGGCCTTGAGGCCCCCGACCCGGGTGTAGCTGGTTGTCAGGCGGGCCCCGCAGATCATCTCGACGAGTTCCCAGAGCCACTCCCGGGCCTTCATCATGTAGAGGAAGGCCGTCATTGCTCCGAGTTCCATCGCAGAGGCCCCGATGCACGTCAGGTGGTCCGTGATGCGGGAGATCTCCGAGACGAGGACCCGGATATACTGGGCCCGACGGGGGACGGTGATGCCGAGGAGCTTTTCGACAGTCATTACATAGGCGACGTTGTTGATCAGGGGGGAGACATAGTTCAGGCGGTCCGTATAAGGGATGACCTGGTTCCAGGTCTTGAACTCGCAGGTCTTTTCAAAGGCCCGGTGGAGGTAGCCGATCTCGACGTCGGCGTCGACGACCCGCTCTCCGTCCAGTCGGAGGATGATCCGGATGATCCCATGCATGGCCGGGTGAGACGGTCCCATGTTGAGGAGCAGGTGGGTCCGGCCGTCCTCCTCCCAGACGATCACGTCGTCTCGGGATCCGACTCGCTCGACGGTTTCCACCGATCCGGGTCTCTCCATGGGTCCCTCGGCTGAATCCGATAAGGTACGCGGGGCTGTTCCCCCCGCAGGGGGTAGTCTTTCCGGAGGGGATGACCCTGGAACTCGTCGTACATTAAGATGCGCCGCAGGTCCGGATGGTTTCGGAAGCGGATGCCGAACATGTCAAAGACTTCCCGCTCCAGCCAATTGGCGACCTTCCAGAGGTCCGTGACGGAGTCCACGGCCTCCCCGTCGTCGACCTGAGTCTTGACCCGGAGGCGGCGGTTATAGGGGAGCGAATACAGATGGTAGACGACGTCAAACCGGGGTCGCCGCTCGGGCCAGTCGACGGCCGTCAGGTCCATCAGGAAATTGAACCGAAGCCAGGGGTCGTCCCGCAAAAACTGCAGAACGGCATGGACCTGTTCCTTCCGGACGACGACCGTTTCGTCCCCCCGAAAGGCGTGGGTCTCGATGATTGCTCCCCGAAAGCGTTCTTGGAGAATCGTCAGGACCGGACGGCTCATGCCTCCCTTTCCTTCCTCCTTGGCTCGACTTCGGAGCGGATGAATGCAGACCCGATGTGCGGGCTTTTCAAAGACAGGTATCTGCTATCAGGTCCCAGGTGTCAGGTACCGGATGCGGTCTGACGCCGAGGACCGAAGACCGGCCCGGCCGCTGGAAAACCCGCCCACCGGGTTTGCATCCCGCATCTATCGGTTTCGCAAGAACGCCCACGACGTCTCCGAAAAGTCCCTCTCGATCCGGTACCGGAGGGCCCCCATCATGGCCCGCCGGGGCTCGGCCTGCTCTTCGACGATCGCCCGCAGGGTCTCGGAGACTTCGGAACGGCCTTCTCGGAGGGTTGCACGTAGCCGTTCGAGGTCCCGCAAGAGTCGCTGACAGGCCGACCGACGCCCGGTCGGTAGCAGGTCCGGAGACCGGGCCAGTCGGTGCAGGAGTCGGCGTCGTGTCCAGCGACTCCACTGGATCCGGCCGATCCGCCAGCACGTCCAACTGTTTAAGATGAGGGCCGTCAGGAGCAGGGTCAAATCTCCTGCCCGCGTATGGACCACCGTATAGCTCAGGATTACGAGAACCAGGGCTACCAGCGACACCCAGGTCTCGACCGTCATCGGGAAACCTCGGGGGTCAGGCGTTAAGCGTCCAATCCGGGCAGGGACGGAGCCTCGACCGGCCCCGATTCCAGGAGGCGCATGTCGTATCCCTGACGCTGGATTTTCTCCTGAAGCTTCAGGATACCGTCCAGGACCATCTCGGGCCGAGGCGGACAACCCGGGATGTAAACGTCGACCGGGATGACGAGGTCGATGCCCTGAAGCGTAGCGTAGTTCTCATAAAAGCCGCCGCTCGTCGCGCAGACCCCAAAGGCGATGACCCACTTCGGCTCGGTCATCTGGTCATAGACCCGCTTCAGGACGGGAGCCATTTTGTGGCTGATCGTCCCGACGACCATCAGGAGGTCGGCCTGCCGGGGCGAAAACCGAGGCAGGGCCGCTCCGAAGCGGTCGATGTCGTAGTGAGCCGCCGCCACGGCCATGTATTCCATCCCGCAACAGGCCGTCACGAAGGGGTACTGAAACAGCGAGAACTTCCGAGCCCACCCGATGAAGTCTTTGAGTCGGGTCGTCAGGAATCCACCGTCGGGACCGTAGCGAGCCATGACTTCCCTCCAGCGCCTTCCCGGCGCATCGGGTCGTCCCACAGGGGTCAGGGCCCCGTCTGCTGGGCCGGGACGGGCACCGGGACTCCCCGTCGGACCTCGGCACCGACAGGGACCGCCGCCGGCCGCTCCCAAAATACGAGACCGCCCTGTCGCCAAAAGTATAACAGGCCCACGACGAGCGTGCCGGTATACACCCCCATCAGGATCAGCCCCGGCCAGCCCAAGGGTCGGGCGAAAACGGCCCAGGGCAGGAAGAACGCCAGTTCGACATCCAGCAGGACGAATACGACGGCCAGCCGATAAAAGTAGACGGGATACTGCGTCGGCGGTGGGGCCGTCGAGGGGACCCCACACTCAAAGAGTTCCTGCTTAACCGGTGAGGTCCGGCGGCGGGGACCCAGCCAGCGGTTAACAAGGACAAAAAAGGTCGTATTGGCTACGACGATGAGGGCAAACACCAGTACGGCCCACGTCGGCATCATCGGGTCCTTCCCAGGGAGGAGACGCTTAGAAGTCACGCCGTGGAGGGGGAATCCGTAAGGCCCCGTACCCGGCTCTCGGCGTGGGGGACCGCCCCCACCGCCGAGGACCGGACACCGATGGTAGGCGCGGGCGGACTCGAACCGCCGACCTCTGCCTCGTCGGGGCAGCGCTCTGACCGCCTGAGCTACGCGCCTGACACCTATAGCATAGGGTCCGAAGGCCCGACTGTCAACGGGCGACAGCGCACGAAAGGGAGGTTACCGCCGGCCGCCGCTTAGGTGGCGGTCGAAAAAGTCGGCGATGGCCTCGTAGACCTCGACCCACGTTTGGTGGCGCAGGAAGTCGTGGACCTCATCGGGGTAGACCCGGAGTTCGAAGGGGATGTTCCGGGCGCGAAGCTCGATGACCAGGTCACGGGTCTGGGAAAACTCGACATTACGGTCGTCGTCGCCGTGGATGAGTAGGACGGGCGACTTCCACCGATCGATGTCGGCAATGGGTGACGATGCGCGAGCCAGCTGAAGGGCTTCCGGGTCGGGGGACTCACCGCCTCGCCCGCCGGGGAAGCGGGTCAGGAACTTCGACCAGTCGTGAACGCCGTGGAGGTCGGCCCCAGCGGCAAACAGGTCTGAGTTCCGGGCCAGGCCGAGGGCGGTCAGATAGCCTCCGTAGGAACCGCCCCATAGGCCGATGCGGTTCGGGTCGACGTCCGGTCGGCCCCGCAGGTACTCGGCGGCGGCCACGACGTCCTGGTACTCGGAGGCCCCGCGGGCCCCCCGGTTCGGAGCCATCCGGAAGGCTCGACCGTATCCGATACCGCCCCGGAAGTTGACCGACAGGACGACGTAGCCCCGGTGGGCCAAGTACTGATTCAGACCGTAGGCCCGGTGGTAATACTCCCGGTTGTGCCAGCCCAAGAGCATCTGTCGAATCGGCCCCCCGTGGAGGAAAATGACAGCTGGCCGCCGCTCGCCGGGTCGGCGGGTCGGTGGAAGGAAGAGCTGACCGCGGAGGGTCCAGCCGTCCGAGGCTTTGAAGACGACGGGCTCCGGGACGACCAAGTCGGCCATTGGGAAGTCCCCGGGGAGCGCATCGGACGCCAACATACGTGCCGTTCCCCCGTCGAGGGGTTGGACATAGGGCATCGCCGGCTGGCGGGCATCGGACTTGAAGTAGGCCAGCCACCGTCGGCTGGCCGTGACGACAGGACTCCACTCGATCCCGTCCCCAGACGTCAGGGCTTTGGGTCGGCCGCCAACTACCGGGACCCGCCAGAGATGGCGGCGGTCGATGTCCCCACAGTTTGAGGAGACCACCAGTTCCCGTCGGTCGGGCGTCAACGTCATCGTCTCGACTTCGCATTCGCCGGGAGTTAGTAAAGTCGGGGACCCGCCGGTGACGGGCAAAGCGTACATGTGGAGCCAACCGTCTTCCTCCGAGGCCAGGACCAACCGGTCGTCAGCGCCCCACTGAAGGACGTTGGCTCCGGCCAGGGTCGGCAGGGACCCGCGGGGCTCGGGACTGCTCTGCCAGACCTTTTGCACGGTCCCCGTCGTCATATCGGCGACCCAGATGGACCAGGGGTTGGGAACGTCCAGACCGCTCAAGAGCATGAATTCCTGACGTTGAGCCGGCTGGCGGATGAAGGCCAGCCGCCGGCCGTCTGGAGACCACCGGGGCGTATGGTCCCGGTCGACCGATGGGGCCATATAGCGGATCGTGTTCGTCGGCAAGTCGTAGATACCAATGAAACTATAGTCTCCTCGGCGGGTGACAAAGGCCAGCCGCTTTCCATCGGGTGCCCATTCCAAAGCCGTGACCCGTCCCCGGACGGCGAACATCGGCCGTGCCTCGACGTTCCCGCTGATCGGAGCCACCCAGACGCCTCCGTCGTGCAGGAAGGCGATGAGGTCACCGGTCGGGGAGACCTCCGGTGAGCTTCCTTCCCCGACCCGACGCGGCGGGCCGCCGGTCCAAGCAACGACCCAGACCTCCTGGCGGGTGCCCGCCGGGTCACTGGTCGGGTTGGGATACTCGCCGGCCGCGTTCTTAGGACCGCCGCGGACATACACGATGGCATCACCGTCAGGGGTAAAGCGGAGGTCGCTGAGGTCCTGACCGTCGTCCCGGTCGTAGGGCGTCAGCCGGCGCGCCCGAAAGTCGGGCCCCTCGGCGACCCATATGTTGCGAACGCCCTCGGCATTAAAGACCCAGGCAATGCGGTCTCCCCGCGGAGCGGCCGTAAGGTCCGACGGGAAGGGGCTACGCAAGACCTGACGGATAGAGAACCCGCGCGGGCTCTTCTCGGCCCAGCCGAGGCTCCCTCCGAGGACCATCCCCAGACACGTCCAGACGAGCCATCTCCGGACCCGCATCGGTACCCTCCGTCCCCTGAGAGTCCCCTCGGGATCGATAACGACGGGAGACGGTTCGGGGTTTGGCAGGACGACGGTCAGAGCCACCCGAAGTGCCGGGCCACCTCGGCGATCTGACGGAGGTCGTTCAACAGGAGGGGGAAGGCCTCGGGATTCCGCAAGACGTAGGCCGGATGATAGATCGGGACGACCCACACACCGTTCTTCTGAAACCACTGGCCCCGCCATTGCTGAATGCCCGTCCGACCCAGGATCATCGACATGGCCGGATTGCCCATCGGAACCAGGAGAGCCGGCCGGAGGATCTCGATCTGACGCCGGAGATAAGGGAAACAGGCACTCATTTCCGAGGGCCGGGGGGTCCGATTCTCCGGGGGCCGACACTTGACGACGTTGGCGATGTAAACCCGGCGGCGGTCGATGCCGACCATCCAGAGCGCTTTGGTCAGCAGTTGGCCGGCGGCACCGACGAAGGGTTGGCCCTCAATGTCTTCCTGCGCCCCGGGACCCTCTCCGACGAACAGGAGGGGGCTCCAAGGGTCTCCTACTCCCAGGACGGCCTGCCTGCGATTTGGATGCAGGGGACACAGACGACACCGCTGGACGGTCGCCTGGAGCTCCCGGAGTTGCTGTTCCCGTTGGCGAGTCGCCTCCGGTAGGGCCAGCCAGCGGAATCCCAGGATCCGCCAGTACTGCAAGACGGAAGCCAGGGGGGTCGAGGTCGTCATGCCGGTCTCTCCTGCGAAACGGTCCGGTGCATCCGGAGGATATCCGGGACGGGACCACTCAGGCAACCGCCGCCGGTAGTATAATGGAAGGGTCGGTACCCCAGGCCTGGAGGCCTGTGGGGGAGGAGGTCAAGGATGGAGCGGTACAAGAACTACATCGGCGGTGAATGGGTCGACCCCGTCGGCGGGGAGTACTTCGAGGACCGGAATCCGGCTGACACGCGGGAGCTCATCGGTCTGTTCCCCAAGTCGTCCCGGGAGGACGTCGATAAGGCCGTGGCGGCCGCCCGGGAGGCTTACCGGAAGTGGCGACTCGTTCCGCCCCCCAAGCGGGCCGAAATCCTCTATCGGGTGGCCCAACGCCTGGTCGAGCTCAAGGAGGTCATCGCCCGGGACATGACCCGGGAAAACGGTAAGATCCTCGAGGAGACCCGGGGGGACGTCCAGGAGGCCATCGACATGGGCTTCTTCATCGCCGGAGAGGGCCGCCGGCTCCACGGCTATACGACGACGTCCGAGCTTCCCGACAAGATGGCCTTCTGTATCCGGGTACCTATCGGAGTGGCCGTCGTCATCACGGCCTGGAATTTCCCGATGGCTGTCCCGTCCTGGAAGATCTTTCCGGCCCTCGTGTGCGGCAATACCGTCATCTTCAAGCCTTCCGAGGAGACGCCCCTGACGGCCCATCACTTTGTAAAGGTCTTCGAAGAGTGCGGCCTGCCGCCGGGTGTCCTGAATCTCGTCCACGGCTTGGGGCCCGAGGCCGGCCAGGCCCTCTGCGAGCATCCCGGTACGGACATCTTGGCCTTCACGGGTTCGACGGAGGTCGGCCGGCAGGTTGCCGAGATCGGGGCCCGGGGCTACAAGCGGGTCTCCCTCGAGATGGGCGGCAAGAACCCCATCATCATCATGGACGATGCCGACCTGGACCTGGCCGTCCAGGGCTGCATCTGGGGCGCCTTCGGGACGAGCGGTCAGCGATGCACGGCCGCCAGTCGCCTGATCGTCCATAAGGCCGTCTACAAACCGTTCCTGGAGGCCTTCGTCGAGCGGGCCAAGGCCCTGCGGGTCGGCAACGGCCTCGACCCCCAGACGCAGATGGGGCCCATCATCAACGAGGCTCAACTCCGGAAGATCGAGCACTACGTCGAACTCGGGAAACAGGAGGGCGCCCGGCTGATGTGCGGCGGCTACCGGCTGACCGAGGGCGACCTGAAGTACGGCTACTTCTATGCCCCAACGGTCTTTGCCGACGTCCATCCCTCGATGCAAATCGCCCAGGACGAGATCTTTGGCCCCGTCGTCTGCGTCATTCCCTTTGGGACCCTCGACGAGGCCATCGAAATCGCCAACGGCGTCCGTTACGGGCTTTCGTCGGCCATCTACACCCGGGACGTCCGGAACGCCATGGTCGCCATCCGGGAGCTCCAGGCCGGAATTACTTACGTCAATGCGCCGTCCATCGGGGCCGAGATCCATCTGCCCTTCGGGGGCGTCAAGCAGACGGGCAACGGCCATCGGGAAGGCGGCACCCAGGTCCTGGACATCTTCTCCGAGTGGAAGACCGTCTACATCGACTACAGCGGCCGTCTCCAGCGGGCCCAGATCGACACCGACCGCCTCGTCCAGCTCGGCGACTGAAAATGAAAACAGCCCATCCGCCTGTCGGGCCTTATTCCCCGACCGTCCGCAGGTTCGCATACATCTGCAGGACCTGCTCGGGCCGGAATCGGCCAATGGCCCGCTGAAGCTGGGCCCACGCCTTGGCGTAACTGACCTGGGCCTGAAGGAGTTGCTGTTCGGCGACGGCCAGGTCGTTCTGGTACTGGAGGACGATGAAGTTTGTGCTGAGACCCAGTTCCAGCTTCTTCTGTTCGGCCTCCACCTTTTCCCGCTGGAGTCGGACGGAGGCCTGGGCCGCCTCGTAACTCTGCTGGGCCGCGATCAGGTCCCGGTAGGCATTGCGGACCTGGAGGACGATGTTCTGGCGCTGACGTTCCAGCTCGATACGGGCCGTCTGGAGCTGGGCCTCCGTCAGGAGCAAAAGCCCTCGGGTCGCCGAGTCCCGTAAGGGCCAGGCCAGCTGGAAGCCGATCGACCAGGTCGGATACTTCCCGGCCAAGACCTGGTGGAGAGAGTCCAGAGCGCTCCCGGGAATGACCCGCAGGACTGTGGCGTTCGTGATGCCCCGACTCAGGTCCAAAATCCGCTGGTCGCCCCCGAGACCTGCCCAGCTGTAGCTGGCGACCAGGTTCAACTGGGGAAGCCGCTGGTTGAGGGCCGCTCGGTACTGATACTGGGCGGCGTCCAACTGGGCCTGGACGGCGACCAACTGGGGCCGCTCCCGAAAGGCGGCCTCGATATAAGTCTCCAGCGTGTCCGGCGGAGTCGGGACGGGCGGCTCGTCCATCGGTTGCCAAATCTCGCCGGGCCGATGCATCAGGCCCTCGATGGCTTCGACGAGGGCCTTCAGCCGGTCGGTCGCCGCCTGGAGTAGGTTCGTGGCCGTCACGACGTTCTGTCGGCGGGCGGCGACCTCCGCCTGGGCGGCCGTCCGCTCGATCGGTGCCTTGACGCCGACCTCGATCTGGACCTCCGTGTCTCGGAGGAGCTTTTCGGCCAGGGCCAGGGAGTTTTTCTGGACTTCCAGGTTCTTCTGGGCGAACACCAGGTCCCAGTAAGCCTGGACGACCTGCAAGAGGAGGTCCATCTGGGCTTCCTCAAAGGCCTGGAGGCTCTGCTGGTGCCGCTTCTCGGCGGCCCGTAGGCTCGCCTGGGCGTTCCAAGGGCCGAAGCCCCGCAGGAGGGGCTGGGTTACCTGAATCGAAAGGCCGCTGTTGTACTGGGGGTTCAGGGATGCAAAGATGCTGTTGGTAGACGTCCGGTTCTGATTCAGACCGATCGTGATCTGCGTGCCCCAGGCGATCCGTTGGCTGAAGCCCAGGCTCACGTTGGTGCGCCTCTGCTCGACGACCGGAGCCCCCGCCAAGACGGAAGCGCTCGGGTTCTGCGCACTGTCGGCCAGGAAGTTGGCCGACAGCTGAGGCTGGAAGGGAGCACTCTCTTGATAGACGGTCGCCTCGGCGAATTCCGGCTGGAGGCGGGCCAACTGCAGGTCCAGGTTCTTCTGGAGGGCCGACCGGATGAGGTCGGTCAGGCGGACGGGCACGACGGACGGCGTCGAAGTCGCCGTCTGGGCCATCACCGGACCGACGGTCGCCGTCCAGACTCCGAAAAATCCGGTCACGGATAAAATGAACCACCGCATGCGATGCATGACTACCCTCCATTCCCCATTAGATCAGTTGAGCCCCTCATAAAACTCCACTCGTCCCGTGACCATCTCAGGACTTATGCAAACGGCAGAGCTGTTTCAGGGCAGTTCGGTAATACGGCATTCCGGCTATGATTCGAACCCCTGGCCCGACGGATCGCTCGGACCCAAATTCTATTCAACTGCATAACTCCTAAGATTATTACCCGTTACTCGTCACTCCGTCACTTCGTCACTCCGTCACTCCATCACTTCCTGTAAGCCACGACCAGCCACGAAAGCCCGAACAGCCCGCCCCGCAGGCCCGGGACCCGACGGAGGATCGGCACGAGGCGGTCAAACCAGCGCGTCTGCCAGGGCTCGAGCCGGGTCCCCCGCCGGACTTTCCCCTGCCACCACCAGCCGACGATCCCCAGGGGATTGAAGGGCCACAGCCGGGTCACCTGAAATCCGGCGGCGGTCAGCTTGACCCGAAGGTCCTCTTTCGTGTACCGCCGGAAATGGCCGATGGCTCGGTCGACAGTCCCGTAGAGCCACGGATGGGCCGGCACGAACAGCAGGAGCTTCCCCCCGGGCGCCAGCGAGGCGTACATCGCCTGCAGGGCCCGCCGGTCGTCCTCGATGTGCTCCAGGACGTTCACGCACAGGATCGTGTCGGGCATCCGCCCGTCCGGGGCTACAAAGACCTGCGTCGCATCGTGGGGCAGGACGAAAACTTGCGGCCGACGGCCGAGTCGCTCGGTCAAAACGTTTAAGAGCTCCGGCTCCGCGTCGGTCGCATAGACGACCCGACCCGGCAACTCCAAGACGCACTCGGTCAAGTGGCCGACGCCGGCTCCGATCTCCAAGACGACCCAGCCGACGTGGGGCCGAAACTCGTCCCATATCCAGCGGTACAGACGCGGGGCCTGCCCCATCGCCGCCAGGGTCGCGTGGAGCGACCCCTCCCGTACCGGCACTTCCATCGGTTCCTCCGGTAAGCGAAACGTCGGAATGGCGGAGCGGGTTCTGGGTCGGGGCCGACAGGGGTCATTGGCCGAAGACGATAGACCCATCCGGCTGTTTTACCGATACAACTGGACCAATTCCTCAAAGTAGTAATTGAAAATCTCGATGCCCCGGCGGGCCTGATCCCAGTCGAAGTACTCGTTGGGAGCATGGTAGCCGTGTTCGGGCAGACTCAGGCCCATCATCAGGATGGGCACATCGAGGAGCTTCTTCATCGTCAGTACGGCCCCGATAGAGCCGCCTTCCCGGATAAAGGCCGGCTCGACGCCCAAGGCGCGGCGTACGGCCCGCCGGAGGGCATCCGCATGGGGACCCTTAAACTCCCCGATATAGGGCGCCAGGGACCCATGGGGCCGGACTTCGACGAGGGGATTCAACTGACGCACGTAGTCGGCCAGGAGCTGAAAGACCTTCTCCGGGACCTGATTTGGGACCAAACGCATGCTGACCTTTGCCTCGGCCCAGTGGGGGATGACCGTCTTGATGCCGGGTCCCTGATAGCCGCCGGCGATACCGTGAACCTCAAAGGTCGGCCAGGCCCAGATCCGCTTGAGGAGCTCCCGAGGGTCTTCCGTCCGAAGCCATCGGAAGCCGTAGGTCTTTCGGAAGCGCTCGACGTCAAAGCCGGACGCCACGAAGTTGTCCAGTTCTTCCTCCGTCGGGGGGACGACGTCATCGTAAAAATGGGGGATCCGGACCTCGCCCGTCACGGGGTCCAGGCAGGCCATTAAGATGCGGCACAACTCGGCGATGGGATTGGGAGCCGCCCCTCCGGTGACACCCGAATGGGCGTCGACATCGGCCGTCCGAAGGTACAGGGTTGCCCCCTGGAGGCCCCGCAGGCCGTAGTCGACCGACGGCCGGTCCCGGGAAATCCAGATGCTGTCGGAGACGAAGACGGACCGGACCCGGACCTCGGACCGATGGGCCCGCAGGCCTTCCTCGAAGTTCGGACTCCCGATCTCCTCCTCCAGCTCCCAGATGAAGTAGAAGTTGAGGGGAAGACCCCGGTCGTAAGCATACTTCGCCGCCAGCAGACACGTGACGGCCGGCCCCTTGTCGTCCGTCGCGCCCCGGCCGATGTAGCGGCCGTCCTCGATCCTCAGCCGAAAGGGGTCGGACTCCCACTCCGGTTCGTCGGCGGGCTGGACGTCCAGGTGGTTGTAAAAGGCCAGGCCCGGATAGTCCGGTCCCCGCTCGAGCCGACCGAATACGATGGGATTCCCCGACGTCGGCCAGAGGCTGGCCTGGCCCCCCAGGGACTGGATGAGCCGGACGGCCGTCTCGGCGCACCGCCGGATGTCCTCCTTTCGAGCCGGGTCAGCGCTGACGGTTGGGATTTCGACGAGTTCCCGCAGAAACCGCTCGAAAGTCGCCCGTTGGGATTCTGCGTATGCTCGCACGTCCTGCGTCATGCGTGCCTCCTCGGGGGAAGCCCCGGGATGGGGAGTGCAGGATGCAGGATACAGGATGCAGGATGCAGGATGCAAGATGCAGATCTGGTGTGCGCGTTTTCCAGGGGTCGGGCTCGGTCTTCGGTGCTCGGTGTCCGCGGCCTTCGGCGTCGGACCGAATCAGGTAGCAGGTACCAGGTATCCGGTTCCGGGTGGCCGGTGCCTGGAACCCGGTACCGGGTACTTCGGCTCGGCGTTTCGGTTGCCCGTCGGGGGAAGTTCGGCTAAAATACCTATGACGTGACGTGGGGGGTTAGCTCAGTTGGGAGAGCGCCAGCTTCGCAAGCTGGAGGTCGCCAGTTCGAGTCTGGTACCCTCCACCACGGAGTCCCCCCCGAGACGACCGATGTCCCGGTTCGTCGGTGGAAGCGCCGGTGCGATGGCGCGAGAGATCGCCGAGGGGTTCATCATCGTGACCCAGAATACCCTCCGGCGTTTCGCACCGGAGGAACTCCGCCAGCTCCAGTTTGAAATTGACCGGCTCCTGACGGCCCTCCGGGCCGAGCAGAGTCCGACCGACGATCCCCTGACGGTCCAGAAGCGGAACCGTAAGATTTCCCGCCTCACGCAGGTCGCCCACCTGATCCAGGCCCTCCTCCAACAGCGCCGGGGATAGCCCCTCAGCTTCCCGTCTGGACCGGACGGCCCAGCCGCTGGACGACCGACTCGACGGCCTGCCGAAGGCGGCCCTTGGGGCCCTCCCGGTAGTCGACCTTGATCAGGACGGAAATCCGCCGGCAGTCCCGCCGCAGGTCTTCCAGACAATTCGAGATGACCCGCGCCAGGTCATCCCATGAGTCGGCCTCGAGGACGGTCCCGACGGCCGTGAGACGGTAGTCCAGGCCGCTCCGGTCGATGATATCCACCGCGCGGGCGACGTAGTCCCCGACGCTCTCTCCCTTCCCCAGAGGCGTGATGCTGAAAAACATCAGCCAGCTCATCGTCGACCCCCTGTGTCTCTATTGATTGGACTTCGTGCTGTCAAAGTTCGTAGGAACCTGATCCAGAACGTCGGTGGTGTCTCGCCCAGTGTGTCCAATGGGGCAGTAAGGCAGTAGGGCAGTAGGGCAATAAGGCAGTAAGGCAATAGGGCAATGATTTGTTACTCGTTACTGCTCTGTCGAAAACCTCATGGGAGTGGGGATGCCATAAGCATTTCTAACGGCCGTCGACCCACGGGGAGGAGCCGATGAACCCAAAGACGCAAAAAAATCCCCGCTACCGCAACGGCCCG
>Ga0079997_118552_pt1 | contig 15171 bp, 18 predicted proteins | sample PerSpoCPS_CMetaG_FD_69200 | JGI IMG/M metagenome (GOLD analysis project Ga0079997, IMG submission 69200) | Archaeal communities from Yellowstone National Park, Wyoming, USA - Perpetual Spouter C (PS_C) MetaG (SPADES assembly) (version 2) | ecosystem: Environmental > Aquatic > Thermal springs >... | reverse complement strand
GTTTATGGCGATGCTTGCGATGAGTTATGCGGTGTTGCGTCGATTGTGTGAGGAGCCACCGTCGCCTGTGTTCCGAGCGGATGGGACAATTCGGGTAGCGCGTGTTTTGGCGGTGGAAGAGTTGCTTAAGGGGACATCGATGCGTGTGTTGGCGACAGGTTCATCGCCGTATCAGGTGTTCAGGTTTGAAATGCTTTGGACGTTGGGTGTGGCGCGTGTACCCGTGCGGCGGATTTTGGCTGATCTACTGCTCACTCAAGCTCTTTACCCTAACGAGTCAGAGCGTTTGTTGATGGGCGGTCAGCGTTGGCAGTTGGTGTTCGGGGTGGAGATGGTGGGTGAGATGAGGCCCGTTTTGGACCGTATTAAAGGTAATACGAGTTTGCGCAACCAGATTCTGCTTCAGATTATGCAGATTTGGGAGCGTTCGGGGGATGAAGAGTTCGTGCGTGCGTTGCGCGATTTGTGGCGTGAGATTAGAGCCGCTCACGGGCAATCGTGAGTAGCTCGGCAGGATACCAGTAGACACTTACAACGACCCAGCTATTTCCGTCTGCGTCCTTCTCTCCTCCTTGGAACACTTGCTCGCTGCGTTCGACGATTTCACGGGCGGTAATGGGCTTGCCCTCTGCAACGTCGTAGAAGGGTGGGTCAGCGAGGTGATAGAACAGCAGCAGCACGGGGTCATAGATAAATTTGTATATCAGCTGTTTACGCGTGATGGCGGGGCGGAATTCGTGTGCTTTGGGATGGGCATCGTCTATCCCGATAGCCAGTTTTTCGGGTGGCTCGTAGCCGTCTTGGAATCTCACGAGATTGCAGCCCCAGAAGAGGGGATAGCGGACATCGTTGCCCAAGTAGCCGAGCGTGCCTGTGTGTCCGTCCTGAAAGGTGACGAGGTGGAAGGGTGGTTGGCCCCGTGGGATGGCGGTTGTGAGCCGCAAGGGTTCACTGCGCCAGTTTTCAATCAGGAAGCGGCGCCATGCTTGGATGGCTTCTCGTATCGCCTCTTCGCCGTAGATGATTTCCACTTCGCGCACATGGGGATTATACCCGATTTCGTATAGGGGAGTGAGATGAAGCGTTGGGTACAGCAGTGGGCGTGGCGGAGCCTTTATCCCGTTGTGCGGGCGTGGTTGGAGGAGCGGGCGTTGCGGCTGCCCCGTGCCACACGCCAATGGATTGCCAAGCGGGCAGGTGTAGAGGAGTCGGTTGTAGAGGCGATAGAGGCTGACGTGCGCGAGTTCGTGCTGCATGAGCTGGAACGGTTCCAACCTTAGCAGGGGTGAGAAGATGGCGACGGTTCAAGCATTGCTGCTCAAAACAGGTGAGTTCCCCGATCTGGGTGTGCGTGTGACGCCCGATGTGTTGGACATGTTGATACGCAACTTCATGCCTGTGCCAGTGTTGCTGGAGCATATTGAGACGCCGTTTCGGTTGGGTGAGGTTGTGCGGGTGTGGCGTGAGGGCGACACGCTCTATGGGGAGCTGTCGCTGTATGATGAGGCGAAAGCGTTGCTGGATCGGTGGGGTCTGAAGAGTTTGAGTGTGGGGCTTACAGGGAATCTGACACGGTTGCTGGAGGTGTCGGTGACGGCGACGCCGCGTGTCAAGGAGGCGCGGTTGCTTAATTCGCGGTATGCGATGCCCTTGTGGGACGATATCGAGTTTGCTGAGGGGTGGCGTCCCAATCGTGACCCGTTTCGTTTCCCCATAGAGGCAGAGCGGGCGTGGGATGCGGATGGGACGGAGCAGGCGTGGCGCGCATGGGTCTCGGAGAAGGATCCGTCGGAGTGGGGTACTGCGGAGTGGCGTCGCTATCGACGTCGCTTCCTTGCGTATGATGCCGATAACCCTGAGAAGTTTGCGTCTTACAAGTTGCCTGTGGTAGCGATTGTGGAGGGTGAGCCGCATCTGTTTCGGCGTGCGCTGATAGCGGCGAAGGCTGCGATTGCGGGTGCGCGTGGGGGCGTGGATCTGCCAGAGGGGGTCAAGGAGCAGATTGCCAAGTGGATAGATGAGGTGTTATCCGAGAAGCAGGCTTCCCATTTCGTATATGAGGGCGGTGAGGTGTTAGCGATGAGCAAAACAACTTTGGAGCCTCAAGCGGTGCTGGATGCGCCTGATACGCCGCAGGAGCCGCCGACTCACACGGTTCCAGAAGCGGCTGTGGATGCGCATGAGTTGGAGGCGTTGCGTGCGGAGGTGAACCGATTACGGTTTGCGCAGCGCGAGGCGCAGGCGCGTGAGAAGGCGCGTGCGTGGCGGGAGCAAGGTCTGATAACCCCTGCGCAGGAGCCGCTGGTGGTGTCGCTGCTGTGTGCTGAGACCGACACGCTGCGTTTCAGCGTGGAGGGGAGCGAGCTGCGCTTCGAGGAGTTGCTGCAGCGGTTGATTGAGCTGAACCCGCGCTTCCCTGTGGGGCAGTCGCTGCCTGCTGAAACGCCCAATCCCTCACGCTTTGCCAAGTTTGGCTTGAGCCCAGAGGGGATGAAGCTGGCGCAGCTGTTCGCGGAGGGGCGCGACGCCGAAGCCTACGCGCTGTTCAACAAGATGATAGGGGGGGAGTAGACGATGGATATTGCCTACGCGGTGGCTACACGGGTGGTTTACCCGCTGAAGGCGGGTCAGACGGTGGCGAAGGGCGAGCCGCTTTCGGTGGATACAACGACCAACACGGTGCAGAAGATGCCAGCGGGCACAGGCTTGACCTTCGTCGGGATTGCGCTGGATACCTACACGAATGCGCCCAGCGGAACATCGATACAGGTCATTCGGCAGGGTGTGATAACAGTGCCGTTCACAGGAAGCTTGCCGTCAAACTGGTTAGGTGCGCTGCTCTACTGGAATGGAAGCCAGTACACCTTCGCCTCAACTGGGAATACGGCAGTGGGGCGCGTGATCGCGGTGGATGGCAATAACGCCCGAATCGTGATTCAGCCTGTTGTGTGAGGGGGATGATGTGCGATGATGAGCATGACGGAGTTTCAGAACCTGATTGTGCCTGGTATTCGGGGTGAGTTCTTTGCAGCGTATGCGCGCCGTTCGCAGGATGCGGTCTATCCCCAGATTGCTACGGTTGTGCGGGGCGATTCCAACTACCTGGATTTTGGCTGGTTGGGGAATGTGCCGCGCCTGCGTGAGTGGGTCGGTCCGCGTCAACTGCGTGAGTTGAGTACCAGTCAGAACTTCCGCGTCTACACCAAGACTTTTGAAGGTTCGCTGTCTATCCCACGCGCGGCGATTGAAGATCAGCAGTTGGAGATGATTATGCCGCGTGTGCGAGACTTAGCGAACGAGGCGGTGCGCCATCGCGAGGAGTGGGTGGTGCAAACGCTGGCACAAGGCACAACGCTGACCACTTTTGATGGGCAGCCTTTGCTGGCGAACCGTGGCGGTCCGAACAACAACCTGACTTCGAACGCGCTCGGCACCGATTCGTTGCAGCAAGCCATCAGCGCGATGATGCAGTTCGTGGATAATCAAGGTGCGCCCTTTGGTGTGATCCCCGATACGCTGCTGGTTGGTCCGAAACTGATGTGGAAGGCGCGTGAGCTGCTGGAGTCGCCTGTGGTGGTGCAGGCTTCAGGCGGAGCGTCGCCATACAAAAATGTGTTGCAGGGCACGCTGAAGCTTATCGTGTCGCCCTATCTCACGGGTGCTTACGATGACTACTGGTTTGTGCTGGACACCTCGCGCGAGATGCGTGCGGTAGGGGTCTATGAGCGGACGGATGTGCCGATTGAGCTGACGGTGTTGTCTGATCCGCAGAACTCCGACCATGTATTCCTGCACGATGAGGTGTTAGTGGGTGTGCGCAAGCGTGAGGCGGTCTTTCCAGGTGCGTGGTTCACGGTGTATGGGGGCATTCTGTGATACGGGTGCGTGTGCGTGGCGTGCCATATCGGGGTGATACCGCCTATTGGCGGCTCGGACACCTCATTCCCTGCGACTCGTGGATCGAGTTGGAAGTAGAAGCGGGGGCGTATCAAGCCATTGCAGGGATGCCTGAGTTGGAAGTTGTGCCTCTTGACTCTCCTGAGTCAGTGCCTCGTGAGCCCGATCGCCCAGAACAAGCAGGTGAGGGAGTGCCAGCCTCCCTCACCTCTTTTAGGAAGCGTCGGAGGTGAAGGGCGGTGTATCCGCCTTCGGTACAGGATGTACGCGATGCGTTGGTACGGAGTGGTCTGGGCACGCGTACCGATGCGGAGATTGAGCGTGCGCTTCAGTGGGCACGGGCACGATGCGAGTTCCATGTCCCGCAGCTATTAGATTCGACTGCCGATTTGCACCTCCAGCAGTATGCACGCAGTTTGTGCATTGACTTAGCGGTCTATTATTTGCGTGAGGAGGTGGAGGTGGACGAGGAGGGCGATTTGCCACGGCGGTTGCAGCGTGTGCGGGCACGGTTGGAGCGCGAGTTAGCGGAGTTGGCAGCGCGGTATCAAGCGCAGTATCGTGTGTGGGTGAACGAGCGTGTTGCGGCGCCACCTGACCCGCCTGGGCTGCGTGTAGGACGAGGCGGAGGGGATGGTTGGGATGCAGCTTGAGTTTCGTGGGGTTCAAGAGGTAGAGCGATTGGCGAGACTGTTGCAGAATGGGTTGGCGCGTGGTGCGGTGGTGCGCGAAGCGAATCGGTTGATGGAGCAGGTGGTCTTGCGGGAGTGTGTGCGTCATTTTGAGCGTCAAGGTTATGAGGATGAGCATGGTGTGTTCCATCGTTGGGCGCCGTTATCGCCCGTGACGCTATTGTTGTCGGAGGGGGAGGCGTTGCGGAAGGTGGGCGGTGGCACGATTCGGCGTGGCACGCCCACAACACCGACTTTCGCGGTGCAAGGTGGTCGTCGGCGTCGGGTGCGCCGCACACCCTATAGCAAGGTGTTGATGGATACGGGGGTGTTGCGCGCGAGTTTGCAAGGTGGGCACGGGTTTGTGCGGCGCGAGATAGGCAACACCTTGGAGGTGGGAACACGAATCCCGTATGCGCGCGTGTTGCAGGAGGGGGCGCGGATACGGGTGACGGATCGGATGCGGCGTGCGCTGTATGCGAAGACAGGGGTGTGGGTGCGGGCACACGAGTTTCGTATCCCGCCGCGCCCGTTTCTGGTGATTAGTCGGAGTGCGGCACAGAAGGCGAGGGAGGTTGTGGCGCGGTTTTTGGAGGGTCGGCTGAGATGAGTATTGCGGCGCTGCTGAACGACTTGGAGGCGAAGATAGGGGAGTATTCGGATCGGCGTGGTATACGCTGGTGGGTGGACTATCAGCAGGAGGAGCGCAGTACGCAGCTCAGCACGACCGATAAACACACGGTGATGATTGTGCCCCTTGCGGTGCAGTTCGCGTCGGAGTTGGAGCCGTTGGCTGCTGCTCCGGGCGGTCAGACACACTATCGGGTGGTACTGGAGTTCGTTGCGTTCACGCCCAAGCATGCGACGCCGTTGCAGGGTTACGATGAGATTTTCGAGCTGTTTCGGTTTCTGCTTTCGCATGGGATGCGCCGTGGTGGGGATGTGTATCTTACAGTGGAGGAGGTGAGTGCGCTTGAGTACACGCATGAAGCGGGTCAAGTCATTGGGCGTTGGCAGCAGCGTTACCATCTCCGCTTCGCCCGCTAAGGCGAAGGCACGGAACGCATTAGGCTATCGTGTGTGGCATCCCGATTATGGCTATGTGGAGCCGGATGCCGTGGTGGAGTTGGTGGGCGCGTTGCCGTTCGGTTTCGTATTGGTGGATGAGGTGGACGATACGAATGCCGCGCCGACCATCGGTGATAGCGCAGCCACTGAGCGATTCTGAGCAGGCGCTGTTGGAGCGCTGCTATCAATCGCATGCGGCGAGTTTGTACCAATATGCGCTTTTTTTGACACGCCATGCCGAGCGTGCGCAAGACCTTTTACAAGATACTTTTGTTCACATTGCGGAGCGGTTCCCCCATTATGATAAGCGGCGTGCCTTCTTGCCGTTTGCCAAGCGCGTGATGCGCAATCTTTACATTGACCAGCGTCGCAAGCGCGAGGTGCAGACAGTGCCGTTGTTCACGCAGCATGAATGAGCCATGTCGACTTACACGCGTGTCATCTTGCCGCCTGATATTTGGATTGAGCAATCCCATGCGCAGTTTTACTGGGATGATGGGGGGTTGTCGTCGTCGACGCCGATAGCGGCGGTGGATGCAACGGCGTCGGTGCCGCAGAATGCGGTGGCGCGTGTGCGGTTGCAGCTGAACACCCGTTTGAGTACTTTTGATACCTTCTATGCCTATCTGCTGGAGTATCGTGTTTCGTTGGATGGGGGGCTGAGCTGGAGTGCTTGGGATTCGGTGGGTTCGGGCACGAGCGGTGTCCAGATCGTGCCGTCGGCTTACTATAACGATGGCGATGCGATAACGGCTCCGCGTTTGCCTGCGAGTGCGAGTGCCTTCGTAAATGGGGAAGCGGTTGAGTCGGCGCGTGCGACCGCTTCTATCTTGTTGCCTGCTGATCGCTACACGGAGTTGGAGTGGTGTGTGCGGTTTGGTGGGGCGAATATAGGCGAGCTGTATCAGTTCCGTGTTATTGCCACGGATGGTCTTTCGTATTATGAGTTGAGCCACTACGCGGTCTATGCGGAGGCGGTGATACAGCCACAGGAATCGGAGGAGGGAACCATGTTCTTTGAGCAGTACACCAAAGCGGGCTGGGGATTTGAGAAGAGCAACGAGCGGTTTGGTCGTTGGGTGAAGGCGCAACAGAGTTTCAATCTGTTGCGGCGGTTGCCGATCCCGAATGTGGAGCAGTTCGCGTATGGCGGGTTTCGCGGGACGGAGGTGCCGACGGGCTACCGCGCGGGTCGGTTCGCAGACCAGCGTATCACGATAGAGTGTGAGTTGACGCTGGATACCATCTCGGCGATACTGGCTTGCTTTTTTGGTCAGCCTACTACTGCTGGTACTGGTCCCTACACCCACAATTTTTATTCCAGCACGAATCCGAATAGGTCTGGTCGTCCCATGACCGTTTGGCAGCGGTTGCATGATCAGGCGGCGGCACAGCCTGCAGGCGAGAAGCTCATTGGTTATGGTGGCGTGGCAATTGAGACGGTTCGGTTGCGTGGGGAGAAGGGCGCGCGCGGCGGGATCTTGACTGTGGAGGCGAACGCGCAATTTTTGACCGCGATAGAGGCGCAGGAGGATGGAACGATTCTGAATGCACCTTACGGGAGCGAGCTGCCGCTCGTGGTGGACGATATTGTGTTGACGCTGAAGGACAGTTCGGGTGCAACGCCTGCATTTGCGCCGCATATCAGTCGCATCGATATGACGTTGCAGCGCACGCTGTTTGTGCGATTTGAGTTCGAAGGGAAATACATCCCGGTGGGTTATTTTTGGCGTGAGCCGCGCATCACGGCATTGGAGATAGAAGCCTATCGTGTGACGAACATCCCTGTGCGGTTGGTATGGGGCAACAGTGGCACGGAGCCGATTGTGCCCACCACATCCGAGTCGGCACGCCGTTATGAGCCTGTTGGTTCCGCGGCGTTGGTGCTGACATTTCAGTCGCAGAGCAATGCCGCGCACCAGTTAACGATTGAGGTGCCGAACCTGCACTTTTTGAGTGTGCAGGAGCGGAGTGCCGATTCGGCGATTTACGACACGCTGGTGGTGATGCCCGTTTATAGTGCATCGGACAAGAGCAATTTGCGCAAGGTGGAGTTGGTGAATGCGCAGTCGTCGGTTATCCATGCTGATGCGTCGATTCAGCAGGTTGGGGCTTCGCTGACGGGTGTGTATTCGCCTTACTAAGAGGTGATGGGTGATGGCGAAGCGTTCGCGTGATGAGTCGGTGGTCGAGTCATGTTTGCAGGCGTTGGCGCGTCCTGAGCGGGTATTAGGCGGGTTGGTGTTTCGTCCGCTGCTGTTTGAGCAGCAGCGTGCGTTGGAGCAGGGGTTACAGGCGTTGCTGGGTGAGGAGGCATTTTTGTTCACGATGCCGCTGGGGTTCACGGTGCGGTTGCAGCAGCAGACGCAGGGTCAGGTGGTGATGGATGAGTCGTTGTTGCGGGCGCGTGCGCTGGCGTTGTTGCGGACGCATGCGGAGCGTGTGCTGGCGTTGCTGGCGGAGCATACGGGTTATCGTGTGGAGCAGTTGGGTCAGTTGACGGCAAGCGAGTTGTACGAGGCGATTCAGCACATGTTGGAAGTAGTCCCTTTATGCGATTGAGCGAGTGGATGGCGCGTCGTGCGCCAGTGGAGGGCGAGCGCGAGTCGGTGGATTGGCTGGAGGCGGCTTGCCTGCTGAAAGCGGTTTACGGGCTGAATCTGTATGACCTCACGACTTTCCAAGCGATGTTTTATCTTGCGGGTTTGCCGCGTGTGGTGGAGTTGACGAGGGGGATTTAGATGCAGCAGGAACTGACGCTGTTATTGCGGACGCTGTATGAGGATCGGGGTGCACGCGCGGTGGTGCAGGATTTGGGGCGCGTGCAGGAGGCGTTACGGGCGTCGGAGCAGGCGGCGGCGCAGACCAGCAGCAGTTTACAAGCGCTCTTGGCTGGGGGTGTGGGCGGTGTTGTGGGGGCGGGGCTGATAGCGGCTCTGGGCACGGTGCAGAATCTGCTCAGCTCCATCGTGGGGATATCGGAGAACTTTCTGCGCGGGATAGTACAAGCCTCGATGCAGATGGAGCAGATGAAGTTCGGCATGGCGACGGTGCTGGGTGCGTGGCACGATGTGCGGGATGCGCAAGGGCGTGTGCTGACAGGTGCGGAGCGTTATAATGCCCTGTTGGCGACCTCGGCGGAGTTGATGCAGCAGATACGGGAGGAGGCGAACCGCACCATTCTGGAAACGCCTGAGTTGATGGAGCTGGTGCAGACGGGGTTGGGATACGCGATTGGGAAAGGGTTGACGGTGCAGCAGGCGGTCAAGGTCATCAGTGAGATTGCGCAGGCGGGCAAGCTGATGGGATTGCAGGGACCGATGTTGCAGCAGGAGGTGCGGGCGATACTGGGTGAGGGACAGCTTCGGAGTTCGCAAGTGGCGTTGGCGTTCGGGATTAATGAGCAGATGTTGCAGCAGTCGGGCGATAGGTTGTTTCAGACTTTGATGCGGATGTTTGCGTCGCTGAACGAAGCGGCGGAGCAGGCAGCGGGACGGTTGGATGTGCAGTGGAGTACGCTCACGAGCCAGATTCAGGATGCGATGGCGCAGATGGGCGATGGGATCCGAACGGGGCTGGCGGAGCTGCTTGCGGGGCTGAACGCCGCTTTGAAGCAACTCAGCGATACCGGGCTTTTCAAACGGATAGGTGCGTTTCTCGGCATACTCTTTCAGACGTTGGTGGGCGCGGTGCAGATGATATGGGACGGTCTTCGCGCGTTGTGGCAAGCGGTCTCGTCTGGGATGAGCCAGTTGGTGAATTGGATTAGGTCAGGTATTAGTAGCGTGGCGCGTCTTTTTGGGTTGGGTGGGCTGGCTCAGCGTTTTCAGGGTTCGCCATTGGGGAGCGTGCTGGGAACGGTAGGCGAGTTGGTGTCGGCTCCATTTCGCCCGTTGTTGGATGTTTTGCAGTTTCCTCAGACGCTGTCGGCGATGTGGGAATATGCGGGTTTTCTTGCGGAGCGTGTGCCCGATGCCCAGAGGCAGCCGCGGTATCAATTGCGTCCGCGTGCGGTGCCGTCTGCAGCACAGGCGGCGAAGAAAGCGAAGGCTGATCGGGCTGCAGCGGAACGGGCGCGTGCAGAAAGGATACGGGCGGATATCCAAGCGAAGCGTTATGAGGAGGCGTGGGCAGAGCTGCTGGAGTCGCTCGATCCAGATAATGCGGCGGTGTTGGAGCCGCTGATGAGCATGATTGAGCAGGATATAGCGCAGTTGCGTGCCGCGGAGATATTGGCGCAGATCGGCAAGGATACGACGGCGGCGTTGCGTGGAGCGTTGCAGGAGCAGGCGCGTTATGAGCGGGAGCGGACGCTGCGCGGGTTTGCGGAACGGCGTGCGGAACGGTTAGCCCGTGCGCGTCAATCGCGTATGGCGGAGCAGGTGCGGCGTCAAGAGGCGTTGCGGGAGCGGCTGCGTTCCTTTTACGCAGCGGTGGGGTTGGAGGAGCCGTTGCTGCAGCTGGATTATGAGCGTCAGGTGGCAGAGTTGATGGAGTTAGGGGTTGCGCCGTTGTGGGCGATGCCGATGGCGGTGGCGCAGGTCTATCTGCCTGTGTTGCGTCGTCGTGAGCAGGAGCAGGCACGGCTGCGGAGTGAGTTCCAAGAGCGGTTGGTGTCGGCGGCGGAACGGGCGCGTGAGCAGCAGCTGCGGGATTTGGTGCGCCGGTTCCGTGCGGGGTTGATGACCCCTGAGGATTATGCGCGGGCGTTGCGGCGTCTTTCGGGGGCGCAACCTGTGCCGGAGGAGGGGTTGGGCGCTTTAGAGGCGGGGATACGCGAAGCGGTGGAGGCGGGACTGCCAGAACAGCGTGTCTTCGAGTCGCCTGAAGCGTTTCGTGCGCGATGGCTGAACGCGCTGGTGTCGATGAAGACCTATTGGGGTCAGTTTTTGCAAGGGCTGCTGCATCCAGAGCAATATGCGCGAGTGCTGGAGTTGTTCGACAGCTTAGCCGTTGGGTTTGAGAAGCGGTTTGTGGAGGTAGTCGGTCAGCGGTGGCGCTCGTTTGTGCAGGATCTGGTGCAGTGGCTTGCAAGTTCGATGCGGAATGCGTTTGTGAATCTGTTCGAGGTGGTGATGAGCGATTTTCGGCGGTTAGGGGATGGGTTGCGCGACTTTTTCGGTTCGATTGTGGCGATGATACGGCGTGCGATTGCGGAGTTAGTATATGAGCGTGCGATCAAGGGCTGGGTGGAGCGGTTGATGGATTGGCTGCAGGAGCGGTTAGGTGCAGCTGGGGGCGTGGGTGGTGATGGCGGCGGGAAGCGCATGACCTTCTGGGGCGTGTTGGGCAGTTTGGCGATGGGAGCGTTCACGAGCTGGCTTGGCGGTGTAGTTGGGGGTTGGCTTGGTCGGATTTTTCGGTTTCAGCATGGCGGCGTTCTGATGCCGTACCGCGTGGCGTTGGTGGGGGAGCATGGACCGGAGTTGCTGGTGGCGGGTGCGGGCGCGTATGGTGGGGTTTATCCTGCTTCGATGTTGCGGCAGTTGGCGTTTCCGCAGGTGGCGCCAAGTAGCGTATCGATTACGGTGCAGGTATCGGACTTCAGCGAGGTGGGGTTGGCGCGTCGGGTAGCGACGGAGGTACGACGTGTGCTACGGGAGCGGGGGGTGTGAGAGATGTTTGTCTTCGGTTCGGCTGATTTGACGGACTGGGTGAGCCGCGTGTCGCTACAGGAGGAGTATGACGCTGTGCGGATAGAGCCGTTCGGCGAAATTGGGGTGCTGGTGGCGCAGCATCAGCCGCGGGTATGGAGAATCACAGCGCATGGATTTGCGTTTGGGGATAGCATTGAGCAGTTGCGTGCAGTGGTGCGCGAAGCGAAGCAGTGGGGCATCCAGAAGTTGCGCTTCACGAATGAGCGGGCTATCCCCGCATACTTGGAACGATTCCAGATCGCTGAATGGGATGGTGCACTGCTCATTCCCAATGTGCGCATGGATTTTGTGGGACTGGGTTATGCGGTAGACACAACGCCGCTACAGGTGGATTGGTCAGGCGAATCGAACATTAGCTATTATTATCGCACAACGAATATGACAAACGCGGGTCAATATGATGCACCTTTGAAGTTCGTGATGACCTTGACTTATCCCCATGCGGATGAGAGTGGGAACGATGATTTGGAGCTGACGCTGTATGTGGAGAACTATCCTACTGTGATCGTGCATAGATTGCGGTTTTGGGTTAGGAATCAGACGGCTGAGGGCACGATTGTGATAGACAGTGGTGTAGAGGGTTATGGTGTGTCGTATCCGAGTTGGTATCGGTTGGTGTCATCGAGTCGCGGGGCGTTGCCGCGTTTGCCTGTGTCCCCTGTTGGGGTGTGGCAGGTGGGTTTACAGGCGCGTGCATACAATAATGGGCTGCTGCAATTTAATGTGGCGTCGGCGTCGGTGTCGAAGCAGCAGCGTTATGCGAACTGGTGAGGGGGTGTGGGCGCGTGCATCTGATTTTTGCTTTGCGGGATACGAGTTTGCCCAGTCATTATCGGCGTGTGTATGAATGCGAGGTGGGGCATGGTCGGTTGTGGATACGCTGGCGTCAGGGCAGTTGTGAACGGTTGATCATCGAGCGTGCGGAGCCGTTGCCTGAATCGGTTGTGTCGATGGTGGACGGCTATGTGCGGATGCGGTTGCTGCGTGTCGATGTGGTGGAGGGTGGTCTAATCGTTTGGCGGGGCTATTTGGTGCGTGTTCAGCGTTCCCATGGTGTGTATCGTTATGAGTTTGCGGGTTATCGTTCTCTCTCGCCTGATCGGGTCTCGCTGTTTATTCCGGATGGCACGCGTGGGGACACGGTATTTCGTTGGGCGTTGGAGCGTGCTTTCTCGGCGGATTCCATTCTGAACGAGGGGCTGCTTTACTTTGCGGGGGATACGGGTTTACGCTTAGCGGATTGTCCTGTGCTGGTGCCCCCTCAGGTCTTTACGCATGCGCGTTTGAGCGAGGTTTGGGATTGGTTGGAGCAGGTGACGGGCTATATGGTGCTGGAGGGCGACCGTTCGGATTTAGGGTTGAATTGGGCGTATGCGTTTTTGGATTGGGGTTCTGCGGGCGAGGAGCCGTTGTTGGTGCGTCCTGTGATGGAGGATATGGATGTGGATTACAGCGTGGTGGCGAACGAGTTCGTGTGGCGTGGGGGCGCGCCACTGCCGCCTAATTTGGTGCAGAATCCGCACCTGCGTGGCGAGCCGTTGATAGCAGAGCCGGTGCTAACCGATGACGATTTTGCGACCGGTTGGACGTTAGGTGGTGGGGCAGAGTGGGTCTTTCAAGCCTTCAATGTCTACACGGGCAGTCGTGCGGTGAAGCTGTTCCAGAATGCTTATGTGCTTTCCCCTCCCATTGAGTGGGATGATCGGGAGCCGAATGTGTTGCGTGTGGATTTCCACGCCAATGTGCCAACTGGTGGGATGGATCTCAAGATTGAGTTGTTGAGAGATGGTAATGTGGAGCAGGAGGTGTTCCTTTTTGCACTTGCTGGCGCACCGGGTTGGAAACGATACAGTGCCTACTTTCCTCTTCGTCCCAACATGTGGCGTGAACATCTCGTGCGCTTGCGTTTCACTTCTTTGTTAGGGCAAGCGGTTGTGATGGATGCGATTACGGCAACAGCGGCTGCGATCCGTGCTACGAATTGGCGTGTATCCCCTTATACATCGGTGATCTATGATGATGATTTCTCGTTCTGGTCGTTAGAGGGAGGGGCATCCCTGATTACCGATCGATTGCGAGGGAATTATGCATTGCGTTTGCCACAGAATGGGCGTGCCAAACGCAACTTTGTGCGTCCGAGGACGGGCGTGGCGCCGTTCATTACGGTTCGGCTCTTTTACCGCGCTGCATCCAACACCTTGTTGACGCTGCGCACAGAAGCGTCAGCAGATGGAATAAACTGGTATGTTGTGCAGAGTGCCGATCTGGCTTTGTTAGGGGACGGCAGTTGGCATTTGGGTGAGGTGATTCTGAGTGCGACCGCGGTTGATCCCACTCATGGGCTGCGGCTCGTTGTGGAGAACAATACCTCTGTCACGGTGGATGTAGATGGTGTCACGGCAATTTTTACTATTCCTGCAGGGGAGCTCCCTTCTATCCCTGTTTTATCGCGCGATGTGGGAAAGGACTTTGGCTTAGAGATTACTCGGTTGCATACCTATCCCAGTTGGGGCGATTATGGCTTATCCCAGACGATAACCTTCTCGGCTCCTGTGTCTGGAAATACAACCTTTGATGTGCTTGTGCAGTTCTATTCGTTTATGGTTGGTGTATGGCGTCATGCTTTGCTGGAGATAGGGGGAAACCTTTATGACATGGAGCTTATCCCAGGCAGTTTCCGCAATCGTTTCAGGCTAAATGTGCAGTTGAACAATGTGAATGAAGTCACGATTCATCTGCTAACGGATAGGGAGCAGACGGAGGGTATTTATGGGAATGCTGGACTGCCGCTCGCGGCTGTTTATATAACGATGAATGCTCCGAGTTTTTCGCCGCATCCCGATTTTTTGTATGGGGAGCGGGTCGAATCGGTTATGCCGTTGCCTCTCACTGCGGGTGCGGGCGCGTATGCGAACTGGATCCATGACAACTGGTTGAAGGGAATGCGTGAGGTGGAGTATGGGTTTCGGGATATGGCGGAGTTGCAGCAGGTGCGTGCGAAGTTGGAGCAGCGTTATGGGGAACCAGATGAGGTGTTGGAATTGGAGTTGCCTTATGAGGGAGATGCTCGGTTGCTGATGCCGCATCGGTATCTCTGGCAGGTTGGAACGCGTCTGATGAAAGTAGCGGAGTTGGAGTTTGTGGATGGAGTGGTGCGCGCACGATTGGGGCGTGTGTTGCCGACACTACCAGAGCTTTTTCGTAAGAGATGAGAGATGACCGATTGGACGCAGCCGCTCACAGATTTGGGAAGCACGGCAGCCATCATCTGGTTGCTGATCCATATTTTTCGTGTGCTGCTGCCCGATTTGGTGATGCGTTTTGCGCGTGAGCTGGAGCAGCAGCGCGCCGAGTATCTGCATGCGCTTGCAGAGTTTCGTAATGAGTTGAACCATCAGCGTGCAGTGTTGGAACGTTTGACCGAAGCGGTGGAGACGCTGTGCGGTCAGATACAGGAGGCGAAGGGGGTCAAGCATGGCAACCGCAAAGTTAGTGCATGAGGCGATAGGCGGTCAGATGGTCGATACGGGCTATGCCAACCCGCTCCCTGTCGAGGTGCGCAATAACGAGGGCAGCCCGCTGCCTACCGAGCCGAACTCCCTCGACACCCTGCTCTATAGCGCCGGGCTGAGCCCAACCGTTTCGGCAACCGCCAGCCCCGCCAACACCGACCTGTTCGGCAACACCGACCAAGAAACCGCCACCATCGTGCGTGCCGAAAGCTACCGACGCTTCATCCTCACAGGCTGGGTCAGTGCCGCTGCCACGCTCACCGTCGATATCTACGCCCGTGCCACCGACCCCAACGGCGCACCGCTCCACACCACAGGCACAGGTGTCTGGTTCCTCTTGGGCAGCCCCAGCGCCGCCACCACCGG